>ENA-OWNT01005119-OWNT01005119.1-seawater-metagenome-genome-assembly--contig:-NODE-5119-length-11020-cov-3.301014_pt1 | contig 11020 bp, 11 predicted proteins | sample MGYA00238136_ERZ651165 | MGnify/ENA primary metagenome ERZ651165 (study PRJEB26861, sample SAMN08777766) | seawater metagenome | isolation source: coastal seawater | place: USA: Florida | collected...
GGAGGGTGTCAAGCGCCCGCCGAACTTCACCGTCACGCTGTTGACCATCATCTTCCCGGTGGTCCTCATGCTGCTCAAGGCCGTCGTGGACATCATCTGGCCGGACGCCGCCACGGCGCCGTGGATCCGCGTCTTCTTCGATTTCGTGGGCCAGCCGCTCGTGGCCATGACCCTGGCGGTCCTGCTGGCCATCGGCACCTTCGGCTACGCCGTCGGCTTCACCGGAAACAAGATCACCTCCAAGATCGGCGCGAGCCTGGGCCCGATTGCCGCGATCCTGCTGATCGTGGGCGCCGGCGGAGGCTTCAAGCAGACCCTGATCGGCGCCGGCGTCGGCGACGCCGTCAAGAAGTGGGCCGAGGGCGCCAATATGTCCGTGCTGGTCCTCGGCTTCCTGGTGGCCGTGGCGCTGCGTCTGGCCACCGGTTCCGCCACCGTGGCGACCGTGACCGCGGCCGGCATCGTCGCGCCGCTGGCGAGCTCGCTGACCCCGACGCACGCCGCCCTGCTGGCGCTGGCGATCGGCGCCGGCTCGCTCTTCCTTTCGCACGTCAACGACGCCGGTTTCTGGCTGGTGAAGGAGCTCTTCGGCCTCAGCGTGGGGCAGACGTTTAAGACCTGGTCCGTGATGGAGACGCTGATCTCCGTGGTGGGCTTCGCCTTCGTGATGCTGCTCTCCCTGGTCATCTAGGGGCGGCGCATTTAGCGGTCCGGCTCACCGCCGACGCAGCAAAGCCGCGCAGATCCCCGGGTGGCCGGGGATCTGCGCGGCTTTGTCGTTCTCAGGTACTAGGCGCCCAGCGGGGCGGCGGCCACGGTCGGCATGGTCGGCGTCTTGGATCCGCCTACCGGCTCCACCGTGATGCCGAGCGCCGCAGCGGAGCCGATGCCCGTGACGACTGCCGGCTTGGACAGCGCCTCGGCATCCATAAGGCCCTTGGAGACCGGAGCCGAGCCGTCCTTGGGGATCAGCCACATCTGGTAGACCTTGCCGGCCGGAGGGGCAGGGACGCCGTTCATCTTCACGACCACTGCATCCTTCGAGGATGAGAGCGTCAGCGACGCCGTGCCGCCGCCGATCACGTCGACCGTCGCCTTGCGCACATCGCCGGCCTGGAGCACCTGGTTCAGCGGGTCGTTTTGGTTGGCGACATATGCGCCCACCCCGACCCCGCCAACGGCGATGGCCGCAGCCGCGGCGACGCCGATCAGCCAGTTACGCATGCCCTGCGGCCTGCGCCGCTCGTCCCGGCGCTGCCGGGCGGCACTGAGTTCGTCCGTGACCGCATGTTCGGGGTGTTCCCGGACCGGCCGGGCCACCACCGGGGGAGCGGCCGGGGCAGGAGGCGCGACGTCGGCCGGCCCAGCCGCCTGCGCCGGGAGCGCAGCGACGATGCGGTCGAAGAGCCCTGCCGGCGGTTCCTCCTCCGCGCTGAAGCTCATGGTCAAGGTTTCGCGTGCCTGCCGGACGCGTTCCTCGAACTCGGCGCGTTCCGCGGGCTGCGCTTCCGCCAGGTAGCGGTCGACGGCGGTGCGTTCGGCGTCGTCAAGGGCATGCAGCGCGTAGACCTCCGCGAGGTCGACGGCACGGCCGGAGCTGAGGTCGCTGGCGATGTCGGCGGAAAAGCTGCCGGGCGTGCGGCCGCTGTTCTGTGGATTCATGTCGTTCATCTCAACTCACCCCCAAACAGGTTTTCAGTCGGATCAGTCCGTCCCTGATGCGGGACTTGATGGTGGGAACCGCCGCATTGAGCCTCTCTGCGACTTCCCGGTAGGTGAGGCCGCCGTAGTAGGCAAGCCGCACGGATTCCTGCTGCGTGTCCGTCAGCGTGTCCAGGCAGCGGACCACGGCTTCGGCCTCGAGCTTGCTGCCCACCTCATCGGAGACGGAGTCGTGGTCGATCTCCTGGCTGCTGGCGCCGTACCTTGCTTCACGGTCGGTGGAGGACTGCGAGGACCGGACCTTGTCCACTGCCCGGCGGTGCGAAATGGTCATCAGCCACGCCAGCGGGCTGCCGGCGTCGGCGTTGAATTTCGCGGCGTTCTGCCAGACCTGGAGGAAGACTTCCTGCGTCGTGTCCTCGCTCAGCTCCGCATCGATCAGTACCCGCCGCGCCATGCCGAAGACGCGGCGCGAGGTGAGCTGATAAAACTCGGCGAAGGCTGCCTGGTCCCCGTTGGCGATCTGTCCGAGCAAGGCGCCCAGCCGACGGTTGACGTCAGCTGAGGTGCTGGGGGGAGCGGCGGCCTCGGGGTTCGGGGCATTCGGTGTTTCCATCACCTTCAAGCATAAGGTGCCAGCCGCCGGACCTGGGGCAGAACGGGCTTCGACTGTGCCGTGGTTGCCCTCAGCCCGTGTGGCCGGGCGTCTATCCGCCTGCATGAGTGTCACTGCCCGCTCCTCGCTCCCTTCGCCGCTCGCCGTGGATGGCCTCTCACAAAGGATTCGGCGCGGCGGGCAGGTCGGATGGGCAGGACTTATTGGAAAATTTGCGCCATCGGCCCCCGGGACCGGCGCCGGAAGCGGTGCTACAGCTTGGCGCCCGCGAAGCCTTGCTGGCGCCAGGCCTCGTACACCGCGATCGATGCCGCGTTGGCGAGGTTTAGCGAGCGCAGCGCGGGCAGCATGGGGAGCCGGACGCGGGAGGTGACATGCGGGTCGTGCTTGACCTCCTCGGAAAGGCCTACGGATTCCCTGCCGAACATCAGCACGTCGCCGGGCTGGTAGCTGATCTCGGTATAGGAGGTCTCGCCGTCCGAGGTAAAGGCGAAGACCCGCTCGGGCCGCAGCGCGTCCCACGCCGCGTCGATGTCAGGGTGGACCGTGACGACGGCGAGGTCGTGATAATCCAGGCCGGCGCGCCGTAGCTTGGCGTCGGAGAAGTCAAAGCCCAGCGGCTCCACGAGGTGCAGTTCGGCCCCCGTGATGGCGGCCAGCCGGATGGCGTTGCCGGTATTTCCGGGGATTTCGGGGCTGTGGAAGAGGATGCGGAACACGCTCCCATCCTAACGAGCCGGCAGGCCGCTAGTGCATTCCGCGCAGCAGCCGGGCCAGAACCGGAACATTGACTGTGTTCGGGGCCGGGCCGGAACTGAGGAACTGCTTGAGGCCGCGGGCCAGCCCGGCGGCGTTGACCACCTGGACGAGCTCGTGGCTGTCGCCGCGGTCACGGGAGCGGCCGTGCCGGTCGATGACCGGCTCGTGCAGGTTGCCGTCGGCGCTGTGGACGACCGTCCAGCCGGTGACATTGAGCTCCGGGAAGATGTCCTGCATCCGCCGCACCACGTGGGCCAGCTGCGGCGGGGCGATGGACCGCCCGCCGTGGTTCAAGGTGCTGCCGTTCCAGGCGTAGGCCCCCGGCGGCAGCAGCATGGAACCGATGATGGCCAGCCGGTAGCCGGAGACGAGCACGTGGTCGATGTGGCTGTTGTCGGCGGGGGACTGCAGGCCGTTAATCAGGCGGGCGGCCGGGATGGCGGGCAGGATCTGACGCGTGATCAGCTGCACCGTCCGCATTTCGCGCTGGATGCGCGCCTCGGCCCCGAAGATGCCCCGCCTGCGCGGCATTCCGTGGACCTGCTGCCGGGCCACGGATGCGGGGATCAGCGGCACCTCGCCTGCCGCTGCCACCTCCTCGAAGGAGGGGACGAAAACGGGGGCATCCGCTGCGGTGTTGCGCGGTGTGTTGGGGCGGCGGACATGCGCTGAAGCGTGGCTGCCGGCGGCGGGGGCGTCGAAGTGCGCCCCCTGCTCGGCCGGGGCCGTGCGGCTGGAGAAGGCGGTGCCGCTGCCGTAGGAGCGTTCGTATTCGGCGCGGCGCTTGGCATCGATCAGGGTCTCGTAGGCCAGGGTCACCCGGCGGAAGGTGGCGGCGTCGCCCCCGTGATCCGGGTGGGCAGTGCGGGCAGCCTTGCGGTAGGCCACCTTGATGTCCTTGTCCGTCGCCGTGACGGGGATCCTGAGGACCTGGTAATGCGAGCTGTTGCCCTGCGTCAAGCAAGATTCCTTTGCGTCAGTGGAGCCGGTCCGGCCGGGACCTCCGGCGTGGCCAGTTTAACCGGCTGGGGGAATAACGAGCGTGCAGCCGTGGATGGTTCCCGCCGGCTGGCATAATTCAGCGCATGAAGATTGCCCTCGCCGTCAACCCGCGCGCCTCCTTTGGCCGCGGGCAGCACGCCGGCCGTGAAGCGGAGGCGTGCTTTCGCGCGGCCGGCGCGCAGGTCCAGCTCCTTTGCGAGGACAGCTACGACAAGCTTTTCCGGGCCGTGGACAAGGCTTTGGCCGACGGGGTGGACGCGCTGGTAGTGGCAGGCGGGGACGGCATGGTTCATCTGGGCGTCAACGCGCTCGCCGGCTCGGGTGCCCCCTACGGCGAGACCCCCTTGGGCATCATTCCCAGCGGAACCGGCAATGACCTGGCACGCGCGCTCGGCCTGCCGCGGCGTGACATCCCGGCGGCGGCCGCACGCGTGCTGGCGGCTCTGCCGTCCGGCGGGCGGCTGATCGATGCCGGCCGGGTCAGCTCGGGCGGCCGGACGCACTGGTTTGCCGGGGTCGTCTCTGCAGGCTTCGACGCCGCGGTCAACGAGCGCGCCAATGCGTGGCGGTGGCCTCGCGGCCAGGCCCGGTACAACCTGGCCATGTTGCGCGAACTGGCCACCTTCCGCGCCATCGAGTACACCGTCACGGCCGACGGCGAGCGCTGGCAGCAGGGAGCCATGCTGATTTCGATAGCCAACGGACAATCGATCGGCGGCGGCATGAAGGTCGTGCCCGATGCCGTGCTCGACGACGGGTATCTGGACCTGTTCATCGTCCGGCCTCTTTCCCGCGCCGCTTTCCTGGCGGTGTTCCCCAAGGTGTTTTCCGGCAAGCATGTGGGCCACCCGGCCGTGCAAATCCGCCGGGTCCGGCGGGTAGAGCTGGCGGCCGACCGCGTCGTCGCGTACGCGGACGGCGAGCGGATCGGGCCTTTGCCGCTGACCATCGACGTTGTGCCCGGTGCGCTCCGGGTCCTGGCGTAGGAAGGGGAGCGGGCATGGCACGAAACAGCGCGGCAGCGTACGGCGCCGCACTGCTGGCGCTGCTGGTACTGGCCGGCTGCAGTGTGGGTGTGCCGGATCCCGCCGCGCCCAGGCCGGCGAGCAGCGCTGCCACCCTGGCCACCCCGACGGTGACGCCGGGATACGACGCCGAAGCGGTCGCCGCGCGGAACCTGCCTCTCAGCGCGGGGGACCGCCTCGCCGCCGGCGTGCCGGTGCAACTCTCCGACGGGCTGCGCGACGCCCCCCGCTGGAAGCCCGGCAAGCAGGACGTGGCAGGCACCAGCGAGTACCGGAAGGCCGACGGCTGCCTGGTCTCCGCCAGGGTCCGGGTGAACCAGTGGCCGTTGGTCGTCGCGGGCGACGACAAGGCGTCCACCGAGGCTCTCTTCCGCTACCTGGACCCCAGCATCGTGCCTTCCTACCTTCGGTCGGCAACCCTGCGCTGGGGCGGCGAGTCCGGCAAGCCGGGCCCGTCGGTCGAGGTGCTGGCGCTCGAAGGCGGAAACAGGGGCGGGGGCCGGGCAACCGCCAGCTTCGCCCGGCTCTTTGCCAAGTCCGGCTCATCCGTCTACGTCTCCGTCTCCTGCCCGAACGCCGCGGCGCTCGCGGCAGCCCGTGCCGACGTCGCGGCCCGGCTGGCCGTGCTGCCGCCGTCAGTCTGACCTGCCAGGGGCCGGCAGGCCGGCGGCCGGAGGGGGGCGGGCTAGCGGGCCCTGCCGGGCGAGAGCCTGTTCAGTGCCAGTGCCCCGGCCAGCAGGCCGAAATCGCGCAGCGCCACGTCGAAGTAACTGCCCAGCACCAGCAGGTTGACGATGATGCCGAGCAGCCACACGGCAACCAGCAGGGATCCGAAGCGCGGCCGGACCGCGACGGCGAGCCCGGCGATGATTTCGACCACACCGACGACGTACATGAAGCTTTGCGCCGGCAGCGGGACCACGGAGGTGGCCGCCGGCGCGAGGTACATCGTCCAGTGGGTCAGCAGATTGGTGAACTTGTCCAGCCCAAAAATGATGGGCGCCACCGTGAAGACCGTGCGCAGCAACAGAAAGGCCTGCCGCTGCGAACTGGCAGCGGCCGTTCGGGCGGGTGCCGCAAAAGCGGTTGAAGACTTCATTGTCGACTCCTTCTAAAATTGGATATTTTGATTTTAGAATGGTCAACAAGGTTAAGCAACGGATCTTGTTTTTAGAGTTAGGCTGGTTTCATGAACCGGTTTCCGTGGCCCCGCAGGATCGCCGCCGTCGCGTCCCTGGGCGATGAAAACCGCCGGCGGCTCTTCGACTTCGTTGCCGCGGCGGACCGCGCGGTGGGCCGCGACGACGCGGCCGGTGCCCTCGGGCTGGCGCGGAGCACGGCGTCGTTCCACCTGGACCGGCTGGTCCATGACGGCCTGCTGGTGGTGGAGTTCCGCAAACTTGGTGGCAAGGAGGGGCCCGGCTCCGGCCGGCCCGCCAAGCTGTACCGTGCGGCGGTCCAGGAGGTCTCCGCGTCGGTCCCGGAACGCAATTACGACCTGGCCGCCGAGCTGCTGGTCACGGCGATAGAACAATCCGCGGCCGACGGCGGATCGGCCAAGGACGCGCTGCTGCGGGCCGCCCGGTCGCGCGGCCTGGCCGCGGCGGAAGCAGCAGGGGAGGTCGACTTCGCCGGGCTGCTTGCCGCCGAAGGGTACCGGCCGGCGGACGACGGCGACGGCGACGGCGGTTTGGTGCTGCTCAATTGCCCGTTCCACCGGGTGGCCCAGGGCCATGCGGAAGTGGTGTGCGCGATGAACGGGGCGTTCCTGGGCGGGGTCGCGGCAGGCTGCGGAGTGGATCCGGGACGGGTGGAAGCACTCGACATCGAGGAACTCCGGACGCAGGGATCAGCCGCCCCGGCCCAGTGCTGCGCCAGGATCAGGCCGCTCTGAGCCCAGTCCGGCCCTTGAGGCCGGTCAGCAGGACGCCGGCAACAACAATGATGCCGCCGGCCACCTGGACGAGAGTCAGGGGTGTGCCCAGCGCGACCGTGATGATGGCGGTGAAGACCACCATCAGGTTCAAGTAATTCCCCGCGGTGCCCGGCGGGGTGGTCTTCAGCGCCAGGTTCCAGAACAGGTAGGCGCCCAGCGAAGGGAAGACGACGATGTAGGCCAGCGACCAGCCCTCGGCGGGCGTCTCCGGCAGCCGCACGTTCATGGCCAGCGCAAAGGGGGCCAGCGTCACGGTGGCCAGGGCGACCTGCACCCCGGTGGCGGCGATGGCTGGGATGTCGAGCCGGCGGGCAATAATTGTGTAGCAGCCCCAGACCACGATGGCGCCGAGCATCATGAGTTCGCCGGTGTTGATCGAGAGGCTGGAGAGCCGTTGCAGCTCGCCGCGGGTCAGGACCAGGAGTACGCCCAGCAGCCCCAGACCGATGCCGAGCCAGCCGAGCCCTGTCGTTTTCTCGCCGAGCAGCAGGACTGCCATCACCACGATCAGGGCCGGGTTCGCCGCCGTGATCAGCGAGGCGTTGAGGGCGGAGGTGAAACCCAGCGCCCCGTACAGCAACAGGGTGTAGCCGCTCATCCCAAGCGCGCTCAGCAGCAGCAGCACGGGCCAGCGGCGCAGGACCGCCCGCCAGTCCGGCTTCTCCACGAAGTGGGCCAGCGCCAGCAGGGGCAGGGCGGCCAGCGCCCAGCGCCAGAACGTGAGGTCCAGCGGCGTCATCGAGGCAACCGCTGCCTTGCCGACGACGTAATTTCCGGACCAGAACAAGGTGGCCAGGACAAGGTACAGGGGCGCTTTCACCGCTCGAATGTACACCAGCGGCCGGCGCCTCCCGCCTGCCGGCGCCTGACCGCCGGACGTGCCGCCACGGTAGAATTGGTGCGTGCCCGTATACCTAGACCACGCTGCCACCACGCCGCTCGCCGCGGAGGCGCTGGCCGCGCTGACGCGTGAGCTGGCCCGGACCGGCAATCCGTCCTCCCTGCACGGATCCGGCCGCCGCGCCCGCCGGGCCGTCGAGGATGCCCGCGAGGCGCTCGCCGAGGCAGCGGGGGCGCATCCCTCGGAAGTCATCTTCACCTCCGGCGGGACGGAGGCGGACAACCTGGCCGTGAAAGGGCTCTACTGGGCCCGCCGCGCCGAGGATTCCCGGCGGACCCGCATCCTCTGCTCCGCCGTCGAACACCACGCGGTGCTGGACACCGTCGAATGGCTCGAACGGCACGAAGGAGCCGACGTCCGCTGGCTGCCGGTCGACGAAGACGGGGTCCTCGACCTGGCCGCGCTGGAGGCGGAACTCGCCGACGATCCGGGCGCGATCGCGCTGGTCACCGTCATGTGGGCCAACAACGAGGTGGGGAGCCTCCAGCCGGTCGCCGAGGTCGTGGCGCTCGCGCACGCCGCCGGGGTGCCCGTGCACTCGGACGCCGTCCAGGCGTTCGGCTCCGTCCCGGTGGATTTCCGCGCGACCGGCCTGGACGCCATGTCCATCTCGGGGCACAAGATCGGCGGCCCCGTGGGCGTCGGCGCCCTGCTGCTGGGCCGCGCCGTCAAGCTGACCCCGGTCCAGCACGGCGGGGGACAGGAGCGTGATGTGCGCTCCGGCACCCTCGACACCGCATCGATCGCAGCCTTCGCCGCCGCGGCCGGCGCAGCCACCGCAAACATGGCCGCCGAGTCCGTGCGGATCGCCGCGCTCCGGGACCGGCTGATCGATGGCGTCCGCGCCGCCGTTCCGGAGGCTGTGCTCCGCGGAGCCCCCGGCGCCGGCCGGCTGCCGGGCAACGCCCACTTCACTTTCCCCGGCTGCGAAGGCGACTCACTGCTCTTCCTGCTGGACCTCGCGGGGGTGGAGTCCTCCACCGGCTCCGCCTGCACCGCCGGCGTGCCCAGGCCCTCCCACGTGCTGCTCGCCATGGGGCTGGATGAGGACACCGCCCGGGGCGCCCAGCGCTTCACCCTGGGCCACTCGTCCACCGACGCCGACGTCGACGCGCTGCTGGCGGCCCTGCCGGCGGCCTATGCCCGGGCGCGCCAGGCCGGCATGGCCGGACACGAATCCAGCATCCAGACCGCCGGGACCGTCGCCCGCCAATCCGCAGTGGGCTAGGCGCCGGGCAGCAGCTGCCCCAGGGGCACGTCCGGGTCCGCCAGGGCCTCCGGGCTGACCGCGGCGCGGGCGGTGATGAGCGCCTTGATGGCCTTTTGGGGTTTGTCGGAGCGCGGCCAGTTGACATTCATGCCGGCGACGACGCGGCCGCCACGCTGCCAGAAGGCGAGAAAGCTCCTCTCCTCCACGGAGCCGCGGAGCACGGGCGGCCCCTCGACCAGGCTGCCGAAGCCCGAGTACTCCATGCTGACGTCGTATTGGTCTGTATAGAAGTAGGGGATCGTGTCCAGCGCGGCGTCCAGGCCGAGCATCGCCCGGCCGGCGACCTTCCCGCCGTTGAGCGCGTTGGACCAGTGCTCGCTGCGGTGATGCGCGCCGGTGAACGGGTGCAGCGCGTTGGCGACGTCGCCGGCGGCAAACACGCCGGGGGCGGAGGTCCGCAGCGAGGCGTCCGTGAGGATCCCGTTGTTCAGTTCCAGGCCCGCGGCTGCGGCGAGGGAAGTTTCGGGGACGACGCCGACGGCCACCACCACGAGGTCGGCGGCCAGGACGTCGCCGGCATTGGTGCGGACTCCGGTGACCCGGCGCGCGTCGCCGATGATTTCGGCAGCCGACGCCGGCAGCATGAACCGGACGCCGCGGGACTCATGCAGCGAGCGAAAGAAGCTTCCCAGTTCGGGACCGATCGCCGCAGCCAGCGGCACCTGCTCGAGGCCCAGCAGGGTGACGGCGTTGCCGTACGCGTTCGCCGCGGCCGCAAGCTCCATCCCGATCCAGCCCGAGCCGACCAGCACCACGTTCCGGCCGCCGCCGGAAAGGGCCTCCCGGAGCCGGCGGCTGTCCTCGAGCGTCCGGAATGTCATGACGCCGGCCAGGCCGCTGCCGGGCAGGGGGATCGAGCGCGGGCGTGCCCCGGTGGCCAGCAGGAGGGCGGAGTAGCCGAGCCTGCCGCCGTCGCCGAGCCGGACGGTGCGGGCCGCGGCGTTCAGCCCGGTCACCGGAACGCCCAGCCGGAGGTCGACGTCGTTCTCCGCATACCAGGCCGCCGGAACCACCGGCAGCGCGTCCTCGCCGTCCTTGCCCAGCAGGTACTCCTTGGACAGCGGCGGCCGCAGGTAGGGGGCGTGGGCCTCCTCGGCGAGCAGGGTGAGCGGGCCCTCGAAACCCTCTGTCCGCAGGGTCTTGGCGGCGGTGGCCCCGGCCAGGCCGCCACCCACAATCACGATGTTTTCGACAGCCATCTTTGTGCGTCCCGCCTGTGCCTGTGCCCGTGGACTTTTCTAAAACCGCTAACGCTGACTTTAGAAGCGGGGGGTGCTTAAGTCAAGCCCTTTTTGGGGCGGGATTCGGCGTGGCGATAGAATTGGCAGGCGGGCCCTTGTGCTATCCGTTGCCCGCGGCCCTCCCGGTTCCTAGAGAAAGCCAGTATGCGAGTTCTAGCAGCCATGAGCGGCGGCGTCGATTCAGCCGTTGCCGCAGCCCGCGCCGTCGAGGCCGGACACGACGTCGTCGGCGTCCACCTCGCCCTCTCCCGCATGCCCGGAACGCTGCGCACCGGCAGCCGTGGCTGCTGCACCATCGAGGACTCGCGCGACGCCTGGCGGGCGTGCGATGTGCTGGGCATCCCGTATTACGTGTGGGACTTCTCCGAGCGCTTCAATGAGGACGTGGTCCAGGACTTCATCGATGAGTACGCCGCCGGCCGCACCCCCAATCCCTGCATGCGCTGCAACGAGCGGATCAAGTTCGCCGCCCTGCTGGAGAAGGCCATCGCCCTGGGCTTCGATGCCGTGTGCACCGGCCACTACGCGAAGGTCATCACGGACGCCGACGGCAACCCCGAACTGCACCGCGCCGCGGACTGGGCCAAGGACCAGAGCTATGTGCTGGG
>ENA-OWNT01005121-OWNT01005121.1-seawater-metagenome-genome-assembly--contig:-NODE-5121-length-11017-cov-4.073218_pt1 | contig 11017 bp, 16 predicted proteins | sample MGYA00238136_ERZ651165 | MGnify/ENA primary metagenome ERZ651165 (study PRJEB26861, sample SAMN08777766) | seawater metagenome | isolation source: coastal seawater | place: USA: Florida | collected...
TCGTCGTCGTCGTCATCGTCGTCGTCGTCATCGTCGTCATCGTCGTCGTGTTTTCGTGTGTTGGCGACAACGACGGTCACAGGAAGCTACAGGCTGGTCCCTGTTGAACCTTCCGTTGTGTAACGTCGCAACGACGACGACGACGACGACGACGACGACGACATCGACGACGACGACGACATCGACGACGACGACGACGACGACGACGACGACGCAGGAAAAGTTTTTCTCGTGTGCTGGTTTGTTGTCCCTTCTTATGTACCCATGCCCCTTTGCTTTGATACGGTAACTCCTGCTCTCCTTCTCTATGGATTATTTCTGTTTGACTCACACTGGGAATGCATCACGACTGCGATGCGCTCGTATTGACTGACGAAGGAACAGTTGTCTTCAAGTGCGAACGGCGAGCACTTGAGGTGCCATAGCGGTTGGTGGGTCAATGGCACAGATGCAACAGGTAGATTTGGCAATAATTAAGCGCGCGTACTGTTTTTGAGTGCAGTTTTTTTTCTCCGGAACCAACATCGAACGGGAACAGGTCCACACGACCACCGAAGACGCGGTGTGATGAAGTGGCGCATGACCAGGTTTTCCTGCCGACAGTAAGCTGCCAAGCGGCTGACCTCCGAAAGAAAGTGATTGGCCGAGTTTCGACACTCAAAGTTCACGCGCCATGAACAAAACGAAGTCTCGCCGGCATATGGAACGGTCACGAAGAATTGCAAGGGCAGCTTCAAGGATTTCTGGGCGTTCGTATGCCGAGTTTGATGCGAAGTTTGATGCTCCTGAAGACACAGATTTCGTGTACGACCCGTCGTCTGAATTGGGACGAGGAAATCGTGTCGCGCAGGCACTGCTTCAGGAGGTACTCACAACACACAGTTGATTCGCCAAGAACTAAATGTGTTTCACGTCTGAATTTTGCCATGTCCCGCGCATCGGTCCTGACAGGTCAACAACTACTTGTTCACGTTGATGGAACAGACCAGTATTCATAAGCTAGAAGACTTCCTCAATGGTTTGTGGACCAAGACACGGCAGGAGGTGTGGTGATGTCACGCGGGACTGTTCGTCGTCTGCGTTGGTTTACGCCCGGGATTGTGTTGTGTTAGTTGTTGAAGCATTTAACGAGCACCACGAGTGACGCTCTGCGCTTCTTCGATGCCACTGCCATCGCCGCAATGGATGTCGTCCCTCAGATCGTGAATTCGTCTCCGCGCGAGACATCTATCGGCAGGTACGACGCGGTACTCATGACCGTGAAACTCAACAGTCCCTGAAGCGAATTAACAAACCCGGCTTTATTTGGTCGTGTTACTGGCTGTCAGTTTCGGGTGGTGTCCACCGAACCAACTACCGTCGGTGAAGGAAGGCAATGACACGTTGGCAGCAATCCATCGTGAAATGACAGATTTTGTGCACGTAAGGATGGATCCATTCTGTTGCGTTTGTTGCAATGTTTGAACATGAACCTGGCATGATGTGGCATCCTCGTTGACTTTATAGGTGGATCCTTTAGTTGACATTGCCCATTTGAAATCTGCCTTTAACGATACGGCTGTACGTGATGAACTCGACCGTATTCTAAACGCGTGGCCGTTTTCTAATTGTATGATGCTGTGATGCATTGTGCTAATGATACGCAGTCGGCCCAGATCGAGCGGTACGCTTTCTTAATCGAAGAGTTGCATCAGGACGGTATTGCAAAACAACAGCAAATCGCTCAGGTACACTTATTGCAACTCGTCAGCTGCGCGACGACGCGACGACATCTCAATCAAGACTAAACTAATTGCGTTGCAAACAGGTCGTGTTTCGTGTCAACGCTTTCCTCCGAGACACCTACCACGATATATTTGATACTCTTACTGCGGAGGCCGCCGACCAAGACGATGCAGCAGCGACAGCTGCAGCATTGGCCGCCATTGAAAATTCGCAGACAGAATTGACTGGATCAGCAGTCACACCAGCACGTCATGCTGGAAGTGCTCTGCACAAACTCAATGACACGGTGGAGAAATTGGCAGCGGAGGTAAATCGCGGTTGCTGTTGTCGCTTCTGTGCCAATCCGTATCTCAAACATTAACCTGTGAACATGACTAGGCTCGAGCACATTCGATTCGAGTCAGACAGCCCGTGAACCACGCTTTCGATCTTTGCCGAATGGCTGAGGCAGCCAAGCCACTTTTTGACACCGCCATGCAGGCCGTGAGCCAACGATTCAACTGCAGTGACGTGTACGTCAATCGTGAACGGTGGACGGTTGAACGACGAGCACAAGATTTGTCGTCTCAAATTCACTGGTTGCGTTTTCACAGGTATTGGAACCCACAACCTCTGCAAACAACACCTCGCATGATAGAACAGATGATTCTCCGGCCAAACATACAGTTAGTACCGAATGTGGTCTCTCAGCAACACCAACCAGATATGTCACACAGCTGCCTTTCTTCTGTCGACAGGAATGGCGATAGTTTGTTTGCCACATGCAGCCCTGAGCACCTCGAGGCCCAAAAGTATTTAGGATGCGTCAAGGGGACATTCGTTTGCAGTAGCGTGACATTCATGACAGCTGTTGTTGAAAAGGCGGTTGCTGCAGTGGGCGCGAATTGTGTGGGAGGTATGTTAGCTGGGTGATTCATGTCAATTTAGTTTTCTGGTTTGCTCATGGCACTTGCATTTTCACAGACGCCAGACTTGGTTTTCAACAAGATGCTGGACCTCAGTGGCAAGAAAATGTTGTGCTGACCGCGGGCGGTGACGACCACGGGATGGATGTAGTCCTTCGCCTCGCGTTTGCGGTGCCAAATATTGTGGTATGCCGTTTCAATTTGCTTGTGTCTGCGTTGAAGCTGGTGGTGAACTTTGCTGATGTTCTGTGTAGCCACAACCTGCCATGGTGCCCTTTTATTGCGAAGTGCATATTGCACTCAAAGATGCTTTTCAAGCTCGCAAACGCGCCGGCGCAGAAAAGGTTCGCCATTGATGAGCGTGCAAATTACCAGTGCGCTCGCATTGAGAAATCCGCGTCTGTCTCAGGTTGTGAACGTGTACCAAAGTGCAGCTGAGCTCCTGTTCCGCCTTGGTCACCATCCCATAGATCCACGGTCAGACAACATTATCAACACGAGCACTCACGCAAGTAGGCGTAGGTCATCACGTGCGATTAAGCGACCAGGATCGGCGTCACCGTCAAAAGCCGCGACGTCTTCTGAGCTGACTGAAGAAGGAGGCTCGTTGGATACTATGGTTGGTGCTCGTGCCGTTGATTCGGACTACGTTGAAGAGTCAGATCCATGGACCAAAGCCGAATTACACTGGAAGTTTGCGGAGGCAATGGGCTTTCCTTTGGGGGTCGAGATCCATGTCGAGTCATGGTCCAGCATTGATTTGGAAGACTTTGATTTCCCGGCACCGCAAGCTTTGCGAATTGACACAGGTGATCCCACGAACTCATTTGAAATCACGGACAAAATGAAACTGTTGACGGAAAGAGGTATACTTTTGCCTCGAGGTTTGTCGGCGCGCTGAGTGACCTGCTCATGTTGTTCGTTGCATCTGTACCAGGGCGACCAAATCCAGAGAACGATCAGGACGACTTAGTCAAGAAGCTCCTGCCCAACATTAAAGTCAGTTCGCAACAATTGTGTGTGTGTGCGCACGCGCGCAATTCCGTATCTTCAACAACGGTGCTGAATTCGTGATTTGGAAGGAGGTCAACGGGCAAAGGGAAGCTGTGGCATTGTTTAAACGTGTTTGCGTTGCAACGTACCTGCGTGACGAAGCGACGATAGACAAGGCCATTTCAACGCGAAGGTGGACTTTCGACGGTGCGATCTCGCATTGAGGGGATTGGTGTTAATGTGGCTGTCAAGTCTGATGATGAAAGCTGTTTCACAGGTCACGAGAACTATGTGTCAGCTATTGTTCTTTCACCTGATGGACAGTTTTGTTTGACTGCAAGTTGGGACGCAACGTTATGTTTGTGGGATACGGTTTCGGGGTGCAGAATATGTCGCTACGTTGGTCATACACGTTTCATTACAGGAGTGTGCCTGCTCCCTTGGTCGCGAGATCCTGCAGCAGAGAAACGGCGACAACAGCGGCGACAACAGCGGGAACAGCAAATGCGGCAACTCAACACAGAGGGAGGCTACATGTACGAAGTATTTTGCTGGTTTCGCCTACTTTGGAGCTTGTCCTCACGCACTTCCGTTGTGAATTTGTCATCAGGTTTGATGAGCGACCAACACTTCAAGACGTTCCAAAGTTGCGGTTTTGTAGTTCTAGTTGGGACAAGACGCTTCGCGTGTGGGATGTGCACAGCGGGACGAAGGTGTGTTGAGTTTGATAGTGATGTGCAACAAATTGCTTTGCAAGCCAGTAACATGTATTTGCGTGCTTTTCTCCTACAGGCGCGAATGATATTAGAAGGGCACTCGGGATATGTTGTTGACGTCGCGAGCAGTGACAATGGACGAAAGATTGTTAGTGCAAGCAACGACAAGACAGCTCGCGTGTGGGATGCACGGGTAAACAACCAATTGTAGTTTCGTCATACCAGATTTATCATGACAACGTCAGACGCTGTTTCTCGTAGGTTGGGGCATGTCTCGGCGTCCTTGAGGGTCACGACGGAGTTGTCGTGTGCTGCGACTGGATTCGAGGGTAAGAGCTTGCTTGCTGCATACAAAGCAACGGTGTCCGACACTGACGATTCCATGACTGCAGGCGCAATGACCTTGTAGTCACTGGAAGTGCAGATGGCACCCTAGCTGTCTGGGATGTTCGCACCTTTTCCATGCAGCAGCAGCTCCGAGCTCATGCTCAACATACTGTCGTTAGCATTGATATGTACCGCGATTTGTACACCGACGCGCTGTCATTAGTGTCAGTAGGAACTGACAACAAAGTCCGTCTGTGGGACGTGCATGAAATGACGTACGTTGTCTGTTCGCTTTCGCCGAAGCATTCGTCACAGTTGACTGAGACTTGTGCAATCGCATGGCAGATACTCGTTGGAATTAATTGTGCAGTTCCCGACGTGCGTCACTGTGTCGGATGACCGTCAATGGATAGCGATTGGAACAGGAAAAAGTGAAATATTTATTGTGAGTTTCGTGAGTCGTCGTTGTTTGTGGCGACGGAACCAACGTTGACTCGTTGTGCTTGTGCAACACAGTGGAATTGCGCCGAAAGTGCCTGGTTTCCCGCGACCGTTTCGCTGGAGGATGGACCCGGCATTTGTGACATTGCTTTCTTCCCAAGTAGTCACCTCTTCGTCACAACGAGTTTAGACACCGTTGTTCGCGTGTGGACGGTCAGTGCTCGAATCTGAAAGCAACATGGGTTGCAATGCCTTCGCAGTCGTTGTTTCTAACCACGTTCGGCAATCTGATCTGCGTTAGGTGTTGGAAGATTTTGTTGGTGCGTTGGCCGCTGAGGATGAGCGTGCCGAAAGCATCAACCAGTTGACAAAGCGTAGTGCAGCCAAGTCCATTCAAGCCCAAGTAAGTTGCCACTGTGGTAAACAGAATTGGACAATCAACAACTCAGTTTATTGTTGTGGTACTTCCTTTGTTGCAGTTTCGAGCTCACCAAAACAACAAGTCACGAGCTGCAAAAATTATTCAGGACAGAGTACGCCAGGTGAGTTGCGGCAACGTGCTGCAAGTCCCCGCTGTTACAGTGGATTGATATGTAATGTGATTGCAGAAGCAAAGTCCACGGCCAAAGTCCGTGAAACGATTTGCTCGCCGTAAGCACAGCAAGTCGAAATCTGAGCCTCAACGGGACACTGTCGTCGCCCCAGCCACTGCCGCGGCCACCCCAACGAAAGTTGCGAGTGAATCCCCTGCGCCGCGTTCTCCTGTAGTTGAGACCGCTGGGCCTCGTGAAAATGAGGCCGATTCCGTGCCTGTGGATGGAGATGGCGACTTCGAGCCAGATGAGGATAGTGAAACCGGTTCACAAGGAGGTCAGCAACTTCTTGAGCATTCCGGTTCCCCATCACCACTGAATCACTCAGATGGTTTCGACAATGACTCAGAAGATGTTTCGAACGACGACGAGCATGGCGACGAGCGTAGCGACGGCGACGGTCATGGTGACGATCGTGGTGACGATCATGGTGACGATCATGGCGATGATCATGGTGACGATCATGGTGACACGCACGGCGACGAGCATTTCAACGAGCATTTCGATGAGCATTTCGACGAGCATGACGACGAGCATGACGACGAGCATGACGACGAGCATGACGACGAGCATGACGACGAGCATGACGACGCGCGTTTCGATGAAAATGACGATGGTTTCGAAAATGATTCACTAGAAGATGGTGGGGATGCAGAAGCTGATCTTCGTGCAGGACGAAACGCGGAGCTTGGCAGCCCACGCCAGGGGTTCGAGGACAACTTTGACGCGGACGAGGATGATGACGACACCAACTAGTAGTGCAGGTCAAGATCTTGCTGCTCGATAACATGCCTACAGCAATTTTTGTCGGCGATTGGCACTGGCCAAGTAGTCACGCATGGTGGAAATAAATTAGTTAGAGTCGATGCATACGGGTTCACTCATCGAATATGTTTGCTGTTAGCCCTCATGGGCACCTTCACTCTGCATCCTTGTTGTACGCCTTCAGCATAGCGGCAGCGGTCGCGAAATGGCGAAAGTCGCGAGCTAACTCCAGTGGAGTTTTCCTCAACTTTGTCTCATCTGGCTCGTGCAAGCGGGCGTCATACTCCAAAAGCGCAACACAAGACTTGGTGTGGCCCTTGAGGGCTGCGAGATGCAACGGTGTTTGACGACGCTGAGCATCCTTGGCGTCTGGGATCGCTCCTTTGGAAAGAAGAAGTTTGACTATTGCGTCAAAACCGCCTGCTGCAGCTAGATGCAACGGGGTTTGGCCGCCAACAGATGGAGTGTTGATGAATTGACTGCCATTTTCCATCAGCAACAGGTTGACTTCAGGGCTCCGTCCAAGATAACATGCCAGGTGGAATGGATTCCATCCATCAACATTGATGACGGTAGCCGGGTCAGCGCCGAGCTCAAGAAGCTTTTTCACAAGGTTGGTAAACCCATAACGCACAGCGTAGTACAGTGGGTTCTTCTTGTGCTCGTCGAGGGTTGAGGCATCAGCGCCCGAATCCAGCAGAGCGGTCGCCAAATTGCTGTTTGCTTTGAAAATGGCATATGTGAGCGCAGTGTATTGATTGGGCAGCACGGTGTTGATCGGTGTGCCAGTCTTGTTGAAGATGTCCAAGCAAAGTTTGTCCGCCTTGGTATCAATTGCGAATATGATTTCATCAAGGCTTGCCATCGTACCAACAGAATAAGATGTAGCAACCTCACGTCACAGGCCGCGGCTTTACATAGGTTCGCTCAGGACTTCTGTGATAGGAGCATCCACAAAGACCCAATCCGTGGCGAGCTCACGTCTCCTGCCGGGTGGCAACGATACCTTGTTCCGACACTTCCTCCCCGGCTACCACATCAAGCTCATATGGCGAGCGTCCAATACGGCGGCCAGCTGTTCTCCTTCAAAATTATTTGAAAATTCGTTAGAAAACGTGGTTATGTTCTACTTTTCGCGGCGTGAACACGAAAGCCGTGCCTCCCCATGCACTACTTCTCGTCTTTTCATGTTGCATCATCAAAGACCGTCCGCATGCCTACAATCAATCAATCAATCAATCGTTTCAACGTTAATTACAAAGAAATGGTTTCTCACACAATGGCAGAAGCAGGCACGTCACTTTGTCCAAAGGACCACAAGGAACACGTGTCACATACCTTGTCCGAACGCCAGCAACAACACCACCACGACACCGCGACACCCCGCCGACGCACGACCACACGCCGGACGCCGACGTGACGACGTCTGACATTGGTTCGTCGTTCGTTCATCCATCCGTTTGGTTGTAACGACGTCGAACATTGATCACTGTGTAATTTCGACGCATTGCTATGTAATTACAGTGACATTTTATGTAATTACATTGCAATGCATCGTCGGCTTCTTCCTTCTGAAACGAAACGGCGTTTGTAACGACGAACGACGACGAACGACGAACGAACGAACGATGACGAACGAACGACGACGACCGAACGATGACGAACGAACAATGACGAATGAACAATGACGAAACGATTAGGAGCGAAAAGGAACGATGACGAACGATACCAACGATACCAACGACGAGCAGGAGGTCAGCGTTGTAGCTTGACGATGACGGGGTTGACGATGACGGGGTTGACGAGATGACGGTGTGAGTTGTCATTGCTTTGATAATCAAATCTTACGGCGACAGTGACGGCGACGACGACGACGACGGTTTCAATGCACCGCAATGCAGCTTTGAACGGTTGTGTTTACGATCTGCATGGCCACCACAACCGTGTTACTGCCTACGCAGACTCTGGCAGCGCAAGCTGTGCGTGGGCGGAGCATGTGGGTGCACGGACGGAAGAGTTGTTGGGGTTTCTTCACCAAATACCATTCGCGAACAGACACAGTAACATGACTAAGAGTGGAACCATTTCAAACAGGCTTTCAGATTTTACAACCAAATCACGTGTTGGGCACGTGCATGCTGAAGAAGGGATCATCTGGCGTTTGCCTCAATCCCAAAAACCAGGCACCTGAGTGAAAATGCCGTAAGTTTTCCGTGGCCTCTGTGTGAAGTTACTTTTCCGACCAACCATGGCGAGTGTGTCTGACGGCGACACTTCCGCCGACGAGGCGAACACTTACTCCAAGACTGTTGGGAGTGTGAGTGAGGCTGATGCAGATAGCTATTTGGATGGAGAAGGCACTGATGCTGGATCCCCAACGGCTGGCAAAGACGACGAAACCTACGAGCGAAGCGAAAATCGAAGCGGCAGTTCAACCAGTGCGAGTGGAAGCGAGTACGATTCGGACGACTCCTCGCTTCTCCCGCTGGGCAACAGGTACAACTGCGTTGGTGGTGCCGCCGTGCTGGATTCTGTAATGTCGTTGCTCTGAACCGTGTGTCCGAAATTGTTTGTTGCATTTTAGTGTTGACGGCGAAGATGATCCGTTCGCGCATGAGGTGTTGGACAACATTGGACGTGGCGGAACCCGGCTTCCTGCAAGTTCAGACGACGAAAGCGACGACGTACGTCTCTACCACCCGCACAGCTTTGATCCCGTGTGCCGATTTTTCTGTTGTCACCAAGATCATGCTTCGTGTTTTTCTCGGTTTAAACAGGGACCAATAGTTACAGTGCGGTTAGGGCAAGAATTCGAGCTTGACGCTGCAATGGAGGTGCGCAGCCGCCTCCTCGGCGGACATATAGTCGGGTGGGAATTGGGAGAAGACCACCGCCCTTTCGGGTTCCAGATCATGGTAGCGTCCTTCATCCAAAGAGATCCGCCCCCGGACGACGAGTATGAGGATGATGGCGGGGTCAAGTTGGTAAAAAAATGGCGACCTGAAGAGTTGCGCGAGGATATTCACACTGTACGTGGTGTTGCTGCACAGTGGTTAAAATTCTCGCATGGCATTGATGCCAGTTCATACTTTCGCATTGCAGGCAATTCACTTCTACGAGGATCCGCCCATCGTGTTGCGCCACAACGTCGATCAATTGTCCGGAGAAGACTTGATATTTCGGCAAAAAATACCACCTCCCAATGAACAGAAATACCATTCGTTGAAGGTTTGTTCCAACGCTGGACTGATGTTTGCGCGGCCTTCCCCAACTACAATCTAACTTTGTGGCGGGCGTGCTGCACGGTGCCTATTGGCAGATCATCAATTGTGTGGTGTCGGGCTTTGACAGCCGCTTCCCAATCTCGTGTGGGAAAGTATCAGTGACTGTACGTAGAACGATATCCTGTTACCTACCCCGCGTGCGTGCGTTGGCTCATCACGATGGGTTGCTTGCGTTCACAGGCCGCAATCTCTGCTCCCGATGCCCACAGCGCTGACACAGTTTTTATTAGCGGACGAGCGAAAGCCACAATTAGCACAGGACTATTCCTGTACGTAAAGATGATGAGTAGCTGGTGGTGATTCCAATTGTTGGTTTAGTGTTTTTCGCTTTTCGGCAGACCTGCTGAGCTCAGCCCAGCACCAAACGACGAGCAAGGCGACGACGACGACGACAACGATAGTGTGTACAGCCGTTGACACCCTTTGACTCCACGCGAGATAGATGGGTAGCAACAACGCGAAACAATAATGATGCGAAACGTGATAAGTCAATAACATGCCAAATTATGGACGCTGCACCATGTGCAACATGTTTAATTTCGTGGCGAGGCATCCAATGTTGGGTCGCTCGATTAAAGCTCGGCCTTCTCGATCGCGCTGCGGATCACCTTTTTGGTGGCAGCGTTTTGCGTGAGCGATAGGGGCCCGCGTCCGTCTCGTGTTCGCTGCCTGGGATCAACACCAGCTTCAATGAAGGCTTGCACGGTGTTAGCATGCCGCTGCTCTCTGCCCCAACACGCACGGTGGATCGGGGTGTAACCATCGCTGTGCATCTCGTTTGGGTCCAACCCGTACTCTGCAAGCAAAGGCACCATCTCTGCACGCCCTTGAAAGCCCGCCCCATGCATCGGTGTGTATCCGTCCTTCTCGCCAATGGTGGCGTCGGCCCCTTTTGATATAAACAGTTTCAAAGCTTCAATTTTTCCGGAGAGGACAGAATGCATCAGAGGGGTTTGTCCACCAGGGCCACGAGTATTGAGTAGCTGTGGGTTTTGTGCTAGCTCCTTCTCGATCAGGGTTGGCGAATCAGCCTTGATAGCACTCCAAATGTCCGCTACGACAGTCGGCACGCCAGATAGTGCACTGACGACCGCACAAAGTAGGATGCTAGGGAGGTGCATGGTGTGTGAGGCGGACGGGCGAATCTGAATGTGGATGCCAAGAAACTTGCCGGAACCGCTCACAAAAACGAATCTGGCTGGTTACTTTTTTTTTTTTTATCAACTAGTGCGTGTTAGAAAACACACAGGCGCTTTGAAATGTGAGCG
>ENA-OWNT01005122-OWNT01005122.1-seawater-metagenome-genome-assembly--contig:-NODE-5122-length-11015-cov-4.816603_pt1 | contig 11015 bp, 4 predicted proteins | sample MGYA00238136_ERZ651165 | MGnify/ENA primary metagenome ERZ651165 (study PRJEB26861, sample SAMN08777766) | seawater metagenome | isolation source: coastal seawater | place: USA: Florida | collected...
GACGACGACGACGACGACGACGACGACGAAGACGACGACGACGAAGACGACGAAGACGACGACGAAGACGACGACGACGCGACCACAACTTTAAGGACAACGACGACCACAATGACCACCACAATGACCACCACCACCACCACCACCACCACAACGACCACCACGACAACGACCACCACGGCAACGACCACAACAACCACAACCACCACAACAAAAACCACAACAACGACTTCAACGACAACGGCAACGGGGCCGACGAAGACGGGGACGGGGACGGCGGGGACGGTGGGCGGGGACGGCGACGACGAACGTTGTCGCTGAGGGACCGCGACGCAACCAACCACCTTCACTGACTTGCACTGTGTGCGTGTGCGTCCGTACGTACGTTGTTGGTCGTCGTGCGACGACGGAGCTGCTGCGACGGGTCAAGACAATCACGGAGTCAGAGATTATCCAGTGGCTGCGAGAAGCCCGACTGCACATTTTTTGTGGTGGGATGTGCGCGTCGAGGACAAATTTTTTGGCAAAGAATGTTTCGCGTTACTTTCTGACCGTGTTTCGGGTGCCCGGACGTTTTCGTTGGATTGGAAAGATTCCAGCAAGGTAGGTTTTTTGAAGTACCATTGCAGCTCGCGCCATGGCAGACGAACACAAAGCCGATGGTGGTGTTGTGTTGATTCGATTTCCCGCAACAACTTCGAAGCGTATAACGGAGTTTGCGAAAAGGAGAATTGAAGAGGGAGGGCTCGTCATTTGTAAAGAAGAACGACTCGCCGTCGTAGGTACGGACACGTTCGTGGTGTGCTTGAGTCTGTCGGCCCCGGGCTCGGTCTTGGAAGAGCAAGCGGAGTATCAAGCGTTCATCAAAGATACGATCGATGGAATCAAAGACGTGTTCTCGGTGAAAGCGCGGCACAACTATGTTGGAGTCAACAACTCTGACTTCTTTTCTCCTGCTGAGAGAGCTCAACTGGTGATCGAACGATTGAAGGACATCCCTGCGTTGTCTTGCAACGACCAAAGTGCGAGCGATGATGAGACTGTTAAAGAACTCGGGATCGATGGGAGCACAGATGAGGGAGACACGAAGCTGCTCGATGTACTTGAAGAAAAAGAATACGTTGATGTGGTTTGTCCACACCACGATCCGAAAGCGCGCGACTCCTTAATGTGGGACACGTTGGCAGTTGCCTGGCCGCGCCGCAACTCCTCGGTTTTCAGTCCTGTGGACCGCATCTGCGACTATTATGGCGCGGAAGTTGCCTTGTACTTTGCCTGGGTGGACTTTATGACGAGATGGTTACTGATTCCTGCCATCGCAGGGGTTTGTCTCTATCTCGTGCGCACGTATTACAACAACGACACAATTGACGACTGTGAGTTGACACCGTACTACGGCCTGGGCGTTTTTGTGTGGGCAGTTTGTCTTCTTCGGTATTACCAACAGCATGAAGCCCGTCTAGCGTGGAAATGGGGTACTTTCAACTCGTCCGTTGACTTTGGAGACCACACAGACAATGTTCGGCCTGGCTTCACCGGCACAGAGCGCCTGTCGCCAATCACCGGCAAAACCGAAATCCATTTTTCCCGGTCCCAGCGCCGCATCCGCTACTTGTTTTCAGCAGTTGTGACGGTGGTGCTGCTTGTTGGTGCGTTCGTAGTCATGATCTGCAGTCTTAACCTGCAAGGGTACATCCAGCCAAGTCATGACCGAGCACGTTGGCCGCAGGATGAGGATCACCCTTTCTACGTCCAACTTTTCGCGCAGTACAGCGTAGAAGGTGGGTTGTTCGATCCAGCATCAAATTATATGTCATTTGTGCCGGTTGTGCTTCACGTTGCCGTCATCCTGGGGCTGAATGCGGCGTACTCGTGGGTGGCGGAGTTGCTCACAGAGTGGGAGAATCATCAGACTATGGTTGCTCACGACAACAGCTTGATCGTCAAGCGATTTCTGTGGGAAGCGTTCGATGCGTACATTGGTCTGTTCTATCTCACAGTGTATGAGCAAGATATTGCGAAGTTGCGCGCGGAATTGATTGCGGTATTCACCGTCGACACGTTCAGACGCATTTTCGTTGAGATGATGTTGCCGCGCGCAATGCAAATCATTAGTGCAAAGCTCACACAAAAGAAGTTTGCATCGGGCAAGGCCACCAACGAGGTCACCGCCACTACTCGTCATCCCCTCTTCCGGGAGTCGTCCTTGCAACAATACGAATCATTCGATGACTATCTGGAGATGACAATCCAATTTGGTTACATCACACTGTTTGCTAGTGCTTTTCCTCTTGCAGCATACATCGGGGCAGTCGCCAACCTGGTGGAGGTACGATCAGATGGGGTTAAGCTGGCCAGTGTGTGCCAACGACCTCGTCCGTTTCGGAAGGCAACTATTGGCATGTGGTTCCACCTCATGACAGGAATTGTTATTTTATCCGCTCTCACCAACGTGTGGATATTTGGCTTCACCTCTCAGCAATTGATGCAATACATTCCCTCGTGGTTCGTGATTGAAGCTGATGGCGATCAAGGCCTCGTTGATGGTTCTGGGCGTTATGTAGTCTTGTTGGTCTTCGTAATTGAGCATTTCATGCTGCTTTTGGGCTTTTGCGTGGCCATTTATCTGCCGTCGGTGCCAGAAGACGTTGTGGAAGGACAACAGCATCGCAATTTCGTCATCAACCGAGCTGCGCGGAAACTACGCTTTCAACAGATTGAGAGACAACATTCTATGTAAAAAATATTAGAATCAATGCTGTGAACTACTTGATTAATTTATGCTCGTCCCGTCAATAGTGCTGTCCTTTTCTTTCTTTGGCCTTCTGCAGGTTCTTCCACCGATTCTGCATATCAACATTTGATCTTCGCTCCAAAGTTTGCGCCCAACGCGGATCTCTTTTGATGGGAGCCCACTGAAACCGTCCCGCTGCAGTCTTTGGGTAAGCTTTCATCCCGGCAAGCAGTGCATCGTCTTCAGCACGCGTCCACCGGACACGTTTCTGTGCTTGCGTACGCTGACTCTCCCAACGTGGTTTATTTTGGACCAACTCCTCGTTACGACCTCGAGGTGTCTTGGTTTTGATTTTTGCTTGTGATTGTAAATATTGGCAGTGACTGTCCAAATCGAACCTTGTGCCCTCGTGTGCGCGTTGTGCGCGTTGTCGTGAACCAGCGGTCATGGCGTCGGCATCCCTGGAGGGTGACTCGTCGGAAAATGAAGCAGATTCGTATGAAAATGACACAGACTCGTCCTCAATAGAATCAGACTCATCGGAATCGTGGCATGCAGGTTCTGGCAATGCCTGTGTCTTCTTCATGGACCACAGAAGAATCAAAGGAACTGATGCAGAGTCCGCAAGAGTTGGGCATGCTTTACTGAGAATGCGCCAAACGTCCATGTCAACAACCACCCCAGCCAACATGCTTGATGCCCCAGACGTTGTTGACAATATCAAGGCAGACACTTGTTCTTGCATTGTTCGAGATGGGGCGAGTAACACATCTTCAAGTGAAGTCACCACTAGTTTCGACTTGCAGACTTCGTTCTTCCAACATGCGCCGCGCTTGTCGTGATCTTCCAACATTCTATGGTTCAAGTGCAGTAGGCCCTGAACACAAGAGCGTAGCTTCTTTACTTCGCTGCTATTCCGCACCACAATCAACATTGCCCGCCGCGGCGGAATCGAGTCTTTGTACTCCTGTAAATCTTGGACTTCGCTTTGTAGGCGTTCAAACGCAGTTTCGTGGGCGACAGTAATGACCCCGCCTCGCTCAAAAGCGCAGAGCGCCATCCGCAACGACATCGGAGCACCCTCGGTCAGCAATGGGACCCGAGCACATGTACTGCAATTTTCTTCCACCTTCCCTAGCATGCTTTGCGTGCAGTCAACTGTATCAACGTTGTCAACTGATTTCGAGCCACAGCTTCCACTTTTGTCACTTTTCGATTGCGAGAATCCGCTGCTCTTGCACCCTGAGCCACAACTTTGCCGACAATCGTCACTGTCACCACCGTCGGCGAGGTTTCGAAAGACCATTAGGTGCGGGACAGGGTAATTTTCAATGTCATCCCACCAGGGAAGTTCATTTCCATCTGCCAAATCATCATTTGTGCCAGTATTTTGTTGTTTGATCATCTGTTGAAGCGAAAAGTTGTCATTTGCCGTGTTGCTTCGAAGTTTCCATTCCGCGCGCATCTGAAATAGTTGGGTAGCTGCCTTGCGGCCCAAGTGCACCGCAGCGGCTCCGACATTGTTTTCTGATGCGTCAAGAAAGGGCAGTTCAAAATGAAAAGGAAAGTTGCACAGTCGCGAATATTTTGACGTTGCATGCAAGTCATTGATGCTGCTTCTTATCTTTCCCTCGCGCTTCTGCACCCATTCCAATTGCGTGGCAATGTTGGTGGTGGTGCTCATAGTTCAAGCCTGTCCCATTTTCTGCTGGGGCTTATGCCAGCGAACTTTAATCACAAAATCACAAAATGTCAGACATATTGCTTTTATTTCGTTTTTACTGTTTGACAATGTTTTTGTGTGTCACTTGAGCGTCTAATATTCCATCATGAAGAGCGCCAATTGCCACAAGAAAGCCACCGGTCGGCAGGGGCCTTCCTCAGGTCAATGGGCATCCTAGTTCCTACGTTGGAGCGATATTCAAATTGCTGTCTTCAGTGTTCTCGACCGTCAATGTAGAATATCCTGACTACGACCACCACATACAGACATGCATACGTGCGCATGCATGGTGCGTATAGAATGCCGCGTGCTACGACTTGAGAGTTTGGAGTGGCGCAACAACAAACAACGACAACGAACGACAACAACGACGACGACAGCACAACGGCGCAACGACAACAACAACGACGGCAATTCCCCGCCAACTGTCACTTCCCTGACGACTTCGCCGTCCTCACGCACTCACAGTCACTCACTCACAATCACTCACAATCACTCACTTGGTATCTACTCACATAGCCTGTACATTACATGAACGATGTTGGTTGTCGATGCAATCATGCCCTTGATGTATGTATGATCCACGCTATGCGTGGCGGTACTCTGCTATGCTACGTTGTTAACGATGCTGTGCGATTACATGTTGTTTCGATGCATAACGTTCTTTGTTGTTGCAAGGCTACGCTACTTTTTTGGCGATGCTGTGCGATTACATGTTGTTTCGATGCACAACGCTCTTTGTTGTTGCCATGTTGCGCTACAGTATTGCGAGGCTGCGCTACTTTTTTGGCGATGGTTTGCGATTACATGTTGTTTCGATGCATAACGCTCTTTGTTGTTGCCATGTTGCGCTACCCTACTGCGAGGCTGCGCTACTTTTTTGGCGATGCTGTGCGATCACATGTTGCTTCGATGCACAACTTGCTTTGTTGTTGCCATGTGGCGCTAACCTGCTGCGAGGTTGTGCTACGTTGTTTCCATGCTATGCTACGTAGTTGCGATGCTGTACTACTTTGTGGCGACGCCACTACGCTATTGCGATGCTAAGCTACGCTACGTTTTTGGGATGTAGTGCTACGGTGCTGCGATGCGTTGCCATTGATGGACGGACTAGCATATGTTATTCGGTATCTGGGCTTTGAAAGGACGATGTTATGTTGTTGCGATTCAATGCGCCATCTTGTGATACTATGCTACGCCCCTCTTCTTCACCATGACATGCTATGATTATGTGTCAGAGCGCGTGCTGTCATAGAAACTGATTTTCATACGACTTGAGCAAATGTGTGCCGTAAATTATGTGTGACAGGTATCTTCACTAACAGTAGTCTGCAGCCGGCGCTGCGGCCGGCGCCACACCTAGCGAAATCTTGATCAGTCGTTGTTCTGAACCATTGCGATGTGTTTTCGACTCGGACGTTTTTGGTGAAACCGCGCTCCAAGGCTCCGCCCCGGTTTCTTCAATCCAGTCTGCCACTTTTTGGTCCTTGTTGGAGTCGGTGTCGTCCTCGTTTTTTGTTTGCACGATGGATTCGTACGCCTGAGTCACTTGTCCGAGGTAGGAATCGGGCAAAATGCTTGATAACTGCGCCAGCCGACGCTGCAACGAATGGATTCTTTCGCGCAGCTGGATCACAGTGAGTGCTCCTGGAGGATCAACATTCTTCACCAATCCCATCGCATTGTCTTCGTGGCCGTTGTCTGCCTCCAGAGACTCGTCGTCGAGGCCTTGATCATTCTCCGGCAGCAATGATTCAACTTTGATCAAAACGTTTGCCATGGGTTGGGGCACAAATCTGTCGCTGTCCTCAACGTTTGGTAAAGCAACCATACTAGATGTTCGATCAAAAGCCGCGCTGAGCGCTTCGAGATGACTAGAGAGTTCTGCAAGAACTGTGAGCTTATCTTGCTCATCAGAACTATGAGCAGAGGATTCATCGGCTTTGAGTTTCTCCAGCTGCGTCATCAACTCATTTTGCTCCACGCGAAGCGCAGCGACGGACGTCCGCAACTCATCGGCAGCGCGCTTCTCCTCGCGGACTCTTTCAGCGGCTTCGTCCGCTGCGGCTGCGGCGGCTGCAGTGTCTTCTGCGAACGATTGCACGAAACTATTCGCAAGGAAAGCAGCTTCCGCGTGCTGGACGCGTGCAGACGTTGCTTCAGCTTCAAGCCTCTCGAGCTCGTCCTTAACTGGCGTAATTTGCTCTTTCAGCGCCGCAGCAACTCGCTCGGCGATATCAGCTCGTTTGCGCTCCCGTACTTCCTCCTCATGTGCTTCAAGAGTCGCGGCGCGCGCCGCGTCCACAGATTTCTGCAACTCTTGAAGTTCAGATTGTGCTGACTGAATGGAAGCATCCAAATTCAACTTGGCTTCCGTGTCGCTTTCCACGCGGCGAGCAAGTTGCTCACACTCTTGCTCATACTTGACCACTTCACTCCGCAACTTCTGAACACGGCTTTCCCACTCGGACGTGTTGTCTTGGGCCTCATGATCATTACTCAATCCTTTCAAGTCATCGAGTGCAGCAGCAAGCTTTTCTTGAAGGCGCTGAAGCAGGTAGAGGGTGTAAGTGGACGCCACTGTGAGTTGAGTAGCGTGAATATTGTCCACATCACCATTCAAGCTTGCCATGGCAACGTCTCGAGAAGGAAGATCGTGTGACTGCGCCAGAGAAGACTCTGTATCGTCTTCAACACTCAGATTTGGTTCTCCATCCCCTGTGTTAACGTGTGTCCAAGCCTCGTCGACTTTTTGGACCACTGACACAAACTCTTGGAATACCGCATGAGAGAGTGTGCGCAGACGAACGACCTCACCATCCATTTTGTCGACTTCGAGTTTCAACTGGGTGTTGGCCTCAGACAATGAGTCCCGTTCTTTCTCAATCTGAGCCTGATCTGTAGACAGTTTCGCATTGTCCTCGACTAATTGATCCATAGTCTCTGACTGTTGTAATATTGTTGCCTCTGTTTGCTCGACACGCAACTTCAGCTCCACAGCTGCTTGCCGAGACTCTTCTCGAACCTTCTCAAGCTCCGCTCTGGCCATTGCCAACTCTTCCTGAACCTGGGAGTTCCCGGTAGTCGTCATTGCATTCTGGTGTGAAACCTCTTCTTTCTTGGTCTCTCTCTCCGATCCAACAGCGCCGAATTGCCAATCCGACGAGGAATCTTCCGAGCTCGAAAATAAACTGGCTGCAGTTGCGCGTGCAGTCGGCACTATTCGACGCTCGTCAGTCGCTGCATGTTCGTTATTGGACTTTATTCTCAGGGATTTAACTTCTGCCGCAAGCTTTTCCACAATACTGCTCGCGAGCCGCAAGTGATCTTGTGCTACGACCACGTCGTGACGACAGGCGGCATGTGCGGTCGCAAAAGCGTGCATTTCGTCCGATTTTGCTTGCTGCACGGCTTGCAGTTGCACGTGTAGCTCGGCAAGTTCGTCCTTATTATTCGCGGTCGACGCCGCCCACCGTGCTTCCCCGCCTTCCAATGCCGCTTGCGCCTGCTGAAGAGAAGTTGTGGTCACTTCTAGCTTTGCTGTTTGCGCGGCGAGTTCGGTCACGAGGGTGGTTTCGCGGCGTTTGGTGGCGGCCTCAACTTCTGCCAGCTTGCGCTGGGCCGTAGTTTCGGCGTCGAGACTAGCTTGGGCAGCCACGCGGAACTCTGATAGGTTGTGAGCTTCAAGCTCCTTGACACGTTGCTCATGCACTATTTGTAATTCCTGGACTTGTGCGACTGCTCTTGACAACTCCTCGCTTAATTGACTCTCGTGCGCTCTCGTGTGTGCATGTGCGCTGGCTTGTGACATCTCGTTGGCGACTGCCACTTGTCGCGCCGTTTCGGCTTCAATTAGTTCACGCCGAATGTTATTATTTGCTGCAGCTTCATCTTCCAACTGGCTTTCGAGATGTTGCAGGCGTTGTGTCAAGTCCTTTGTCCCCGGGTGTTCGGCTGGCACCACAGCAACAGGTCTCCACGCCTCTTCCTCCAGCGCTGCCACAGATTGTTCATACTTCGATTCCAGTTGTTGCCGAGCACTGCGGATCTCGTCCGCAGCAGCATCTGCCGCAGCTTTCGCCGCCACGTCGGCGTTACGTTGCTGAGCCAACAACTCCTCTCTCACAGAGTTCAATTGTGTTTCCAGCAGTAATTTGTGATTCCGAGATTGGTTTGATTCCTGTTCAAAACGGACCTGAGCCTCTTCAAGTTGAGACTGCAGCTGTTGGGCATGAGTAGATGCAGCTTGCGCTTCCTCCAATAGTTGTTGTTGCTGCTGCGCTGGGATTTCCTCCTTGGCCTCCTGCGCACTGGATATCTCGATCCTGGCGTCCTCCAATTTACTTTCCAATGCGGCTCTTTGCTTTTGGAATGCTGCGTTTTCCGTCGTGTAAAACTCCTTCATTTTGGAGAAAACAACACCGGCATCTTGTTGTAGTTTCTCGAGTTCTGCAGCTTTGCTGGCTTCGACCTCCTCTACTTGTTTCTTCATCTCGGACTCAATGCGAGAGACTGCGTTCCGCGACTCTGCTAGCTGCGCATCCGCCGCATCTTTAGCTGCGCGCAGGTCTTGCAACTCTTGCTGATCGGCGTGACTTTCGCCAACGTTGGTAGAGGCGCCACCGGCCACCACTTTCAACTCATTAATTTCCTCCCTCAAACGATTGGCTTCCGCAGCCGCTGCATCCTCAAGCGCAACGCATTTCGCTGAGTCCACGGAGGCACTCAACCTAGCCTCCAACTCGTTTATAGTCCTCTCCAATTTTTGCACCGCCACTGCGCTCTGGGCTTTCTCAGCTTCGAAGCGCTCTTCGGACGCTTTTGTGAGCGCCTCGGCTTCCCGCAACTGTGAAACTAACTGTGTCCTCTCAGCCGCCAACTCTTGCAATTCCTGTTCTGTGCGACGGTTCGGCAGTACGCGCTCGGCAGGGATGGGGCTCAAGTCGAAGGATGGGTGCTCATGCTTTTGCTGCTCCTCGAGCTGCTCGATTTTGCCCTTCAAAGCTGCAACTTCCTCAACGGCTTTAGCGTATGACGTCTCCAAAGCCGCATTTCGATCTGCCTTCTTTAGCGGCGTTTGAGTACTCGGCGGGGGCACCGCATGTGGCACAGCTGCAGCATTTCTATCCCGGTGGGTGGGGGACGCGAAGAAATCGCTGGCATCCAAGTCCGAGTCATCAACATCAAAATCAATTGCAGGAGAATCACGCCGTTGTTCGCGACGCAGTTCCAGAAACGCGTCTTTGAAGGACTGGCCGCCCATTGAAATATCCGCAATGGGGGTCGCCGTGGGTTTAGCTTCGTACATCGCAACTTGCTGACGGCGCTTGTGAATGTGCAGTTCTTTTTGCTGCACTACCATTTCGGACTGCAGCTGGTGTATTTCGTCTCGCAGTTGCGAGCTTTGAGAACGCTCCGAGGCCAATGAACGCTTGATGTCGTCAATTGCGAGTCTGTGTAGCGCTCGAGTTTGTCGGAGTTCCTGATCAAGCTGTTCTGTTTTCATCCGCATTGTAGCTAATTCCATTCTCTTTGTTCGTGGAGAGTCCGTGTCACCGGCCTCAAATCGACCTTGGCGCATCAACTTTTGAACAGGTGACTTTGCGTTGGCTTTCTCATGGGCTAACTTGGAGACCTGGCGAGTTACGACTGGAGTGGACGCCTCCACTCTCGCAACAGAAGCGGCAGTCCTGCCAACGATTGCTCCTTTTGAGCGCTTCTTGGCCTTCACACGCGGGTTTGGGGAACGCTTCAACTGGTCGTGGATTTGTTTGTAGTCGCTCACCGACTGACGAATGGCCTGGTCAATAATTGGTCTGCCAGCATACTGAGCCGCTCGGGCGCCTTGCGACTTCGAATGAGACCCAGGTCGCGACGACTTCCTACCACTGTTGTTGGATCGCCGTTTCCTTGCCTCATGCTGCGCGGCGTACATGTTCTCGCACGCGGCACGCGTCTTCGGGCACACCTGGTTGTCTTTACATTCCGACCTCAGTGCCACTTTTGTTTTTTTTGTTTTGTGTTCTCCTCGCCATTCGACTTTGCGTTGCAGACATGTGCTGCGTACACCCAACAAAGCTTAACAACCAACACCGTTAGTCACACTCCATCGTTCAACAGCAACAACAACCAACAAGTCATCCACGGTGTGTCAGCAACAACTAACCGACGAACCCACAATCAGACTCACAACCAACAACAGCGCAATTTCAACAACGCAACAACGCAACAACGAACGCACACCAACAACGCAACAACACAACGAACGCAACAACGAACTCCAACGCAACAACGCAACAACGAGCGCAGCAACACAACAACAACAACAACAACGCAGCAACGAACCAACCAACCAACCAACCAACCAACAACAGACAAACGTACCAACAAACCAACGCAACAACAAACCAACGCAACACCAAACGAACGACCGCAACAACACAACAAATCAACGAACGAACACAACAACACAACAAACGAACGAGCGAACGAACGAACGAACGAACGAACGAACGAACGAACGAACGAACGAACGAACGAACGAACGAACGAACGAAC
>ENA-OWNT01005124-OWNT01005124.1-seawater-metagenome-genome-assembly--contig:-NODE-5124-length-11013-cov-4.621708_pt1 | contig 11013 bp, 9 predicted proteins | sample MGYA00238136_ERZ651165 | MGnify/ENA primary metagenome ERZ651165 (study PRJEB26861, sample SAMN08777766) | seawater metagenome | isolation source: coastal seawater | place: USA: Florida | collected...
CGGGTGGTCATTTAAAGGCGTCCGAGCTTAGAGCTCTGCTCGTTCCATTTCATTCCATCTTCACAGGTCTAAGGATTCTATAATGTAAATGATCGTACTGCAGTACTCTTATTTTCACTGTTTCCTATCGCAGTGCGGAAGGTTTTCACGTTGCTGCGTGCAGTCACAGCGAAGGTCGATTAATGGTCGAATTTAGTCCCATACGAAGAACGTAACGGACATGCATGACCCATTAACCACCGTGTTGCGCATTGCACTGTTTGCGATTCCTTATTGCTATGCGACTTTCTGAAAGTTTTGTTCACGTATAGTAGTTAAAATGTAAACTATATTTCAGTACTGTATATTCGAATATAGAATATAGTGTTTCGCTGCCAATGCTGCTAATGGTTGATCAATATCCCTTTAAGATTCCCATAGTGGGATATTAATGACCCATAACACGCCCTCACGCCCTCACGCACTGAGCGGTGTTCTGTGAGGGAGAAGGCCGTTCACTGGTCGATGAGTGTCCACTACACTTGGACGCTCCTTCAGTGTATGGGTCTTGAATGTCCGTTACAACTCCATTAAACGGACATTAATCGACCATTACAGAACCCTCCGTCATTTGATGGGTCTTGAATGTCCGTTATGATCCCTTTTTAATTAACGGACATTCATCGACCATTAAACTCTCCTAAGCGACCTCCACCGCACTGATGCCCCGCTATTGGGTCTTCAATGTCCATTATAGCTCTTATAACGGACTTTAATCGACCATTATCATCAACATCGCTGTGTAACGGGTCATGTGTGTCCGTTACCGCCGATCTTCGCAGCCGCGGCGGCGGCGACCGACCGACTGACCTTCTTCCTACGTTCGTTCGACTGTGTGACAGTGAGTGAGTGAGTGAGTGAGTGAGTGAGCGCCAGCGGACCCGGCTGATTTGTGGGCGTGGGAGGGGGCGAGTGGAGTGGAGTGGGGTTGGTTGACTGACCGCATGCTTTTTGTTTGTGAACGCCTCTAAATCTAAAAGTCTCATATGTAGATACACTGTCGCAGCGTTCGTCCGTGTAATGAAATATATCCGTTAACAGGAACTTAACAGGAACAAAGTGAGTGTTCACGTGAAGAGCGAAGTGTTGTTTGTGGATAGGTTTTAGTGGAGAGTAAGGTGAAGGAATTGTGTCTATCATTAGGAAATCGGGGATAAATCGGCCAACGCAGCAGTGAGTGAGTGGCTGGGCCCCACCTCCCCCCCCCTTCAGCACTCACTCTGCACTACGTTCATTCGTTCGTTCGTTCATTCGTTCGTTCGTTCGTTCGTTCATTCGTTCGTTCGTTCGTTCGTTCGTTCGTTCGTTCGTTCGTTCATTCGTTCGTTCGTTCGTTCGTTGACTGAATTCGATCGTTCGTTCGGTCGTTCGTTCGTTCACTTACTTTGTTCGTTCGGTCGGTCGAAGTTCGCTTGTTGGCGTTCGTTTGTTGGCGTTCGTTCCTTCGTTCCACGTTTCGTTCGTTCCTTCGTTCCTTCGTTCCTTCTTGCGTTCGTTCGTTCCTTCGTTCGTTCCTTCGTTCTTTCGTTCCTTCGTTACTTCGTTACTTCGTTCTACCGTTCCTTTGTTGGTGTCGGTTTAGGGGTGACTTGAAGGTCGAATTCCTGTTGGTAGGGCGATTTGAGGTCCGTGTTGGCGTTGGTGTTGAACTGTGCTGAGCTGTGCTGTGCTGCGCTGCGCTGCGCTGGTTTGCGCTGTTGGTGCTTGGAGTAAGCAGGTCCTTGTGTTGCTGTGGTTGCAGTGGGGATGTTGGTATTACTGACGTCTCACGAGGTTTGTTGTGCCTGTCGTGTTAATATCCGTTCGACTGGTGATGTCCTGTACTGCGTTGTTTGTTTTGCTGTTGGGAACTACCACAACGTCGGTGCGTTGCAGCACGGCGAGTGCGGGCGGTGGCGTTTGTGCGACTCGCTGTCGAGGCGCCCCCTTGTGCATTGTGCACCAACGACGAAAAACGAACACGAAAAACGGCGACGAATTGTGTTCATCGCCTCGCCTGTGTCACGGAAAACCTTCCGGGCCCTGACTGAGTGGCGGAATCATGCCGCTTCCACAACATCCTTACTATGACGAGGTCCCTAAGGTGCTCAGCGACCTCAAGGTAGACCCCGCCGTGGGACTGTCCGACAAGGAGGTCGAAGCCCGACGTGCCGAGTATGGGTCCAACGAGCTGGAGAAGCAACCGGGGAAGTCCATGTTCGAGCTCGTCTTGGAGCAGTTCGACGACCCCCTCGTCAAAATCCTCCTGGCGGCGGCCGTCGTCTCGTTCGGCCTTTCCGTCTACGAAAAAGAGGAGGAGGACACCTACTTTGAGGCCATGGTCGAACCCGCCGTCATCCTCATCATCCTCATTATTAATGCCATTGTCGGCGTCTGGCAAGAAGCCAGCGCTGAAAACGCCCTGGAGCGCCTGAAGGAGATGCAGCCGTCCCACGCCCACGTCCGCCGCAACGGCTCCAAGACCTGGGACGAAATCAACGCTGTGGAGTTGGTCCCGGGCGACATTATCCGCGTTGCTGTCGGTGACTCTGTGCCCTGTGATTGCCGCATCATCGACCTCGAAACTGCCACCTTGAAAGCTGACGAGGGCGCCCTCACCGGCGAGTCCAAAGCTTGCTCGAAAATCACGGAAGCTCTCGAGAAACAGTAAGTCGCTCAGCCGCCGCCGTTTGCTGACTCAATGACGGTGTCCTGCCTCGGTGTTCCGGCGTCTCACACACCCTGCTCTGTGGTTTACCTGTTTTTTTTTTGTTCGCCCTGCTGCTCGCCTTGCTGCTATCACAGGTTCCGCTCGGACGACGACAAAGTCGTCGTCGCGTTGGACAACCATGAAAAGCTCAACATTTTGTTTGCGTCCACCAACATCGTCTCTGGCAAAGCCCATGCTGTTGTCACCAGCACCGGCCAGTCCACGCAGATGGGCATCTTGTTCGCGACCATGCTCGAGAGCAAGAAAGAGCAGGAGGACGAGAAGACACCGCTCGGCGAGAAAATCGATGAGTTTGGCAACCAACTGACGAAGGCCATTGGCCTCATCTGTGTGCTTGTATGGCTCATGAATGCCGGTCAATTCTTCGACGAAAATGGCTTTGCTGTTGGCAAGGTCATCTATTACTTGAAGATCGCGGTTGCGCTGGGTGTCGCGGCAATTCCGGAAGGTCTCCCTGCCGTCATCACCCTCTGCCTCGCACTTGGAACTCGCAAGATGGCCGCCAAAAACGCAATTGTGCGCAAACTTCCCTCTGTGGAGACACTCGGCTGCACCACCGTCATCTGCTCGGACAAGACCGGCACCTTGACGACCAACGAAATGGTCGTGCGCCGCATTGTGCTGCCTGGAAGGCACGGAATTGAGGATCAGGTCACGCACAGCGTGGCCGGGTCGTCTTACGATCCTGTCGACGAACCCACCACCTCGGAACCTTCGCTGAAATCTCGCGTGGCATTCGACAGCTCTGACGTCGCGCTCCGCTTTGCACAATGCCTCAGCCACTGTAATGACTCGTACATTGTCCGCAAAGTTGTGACAAGCGACGATGAGGATGGCGAAGATGTCGAACAGTTCGTCAAGTTTGGAGAACCAACGGAGGCATCGCTGAAAGTGTTGTTGGAGAAAATGGGTTGCGAGGGTGGCGCGCACTTGAACACGCAAGAATGTCAGCACCTGGGCTTCGAGCGAGTGCAGACTCTCGAGTTCTCCCGCGACAGAAAGTCCATGAGTGTCCTGGTGACTGACCTGGCCACCGGCAGCAACACGCTGTTCTGCAAGGGCGCACCTGAGTCGGTCATCGAGCGCTGCTCGCACTATTTGACGGAAGACGGCAAAGTTGTGAAGTTTAACAACGACGACCGCGTCGCACTCGAACGCAAGGTGAATGAGCTCGCTGGCGAGCCATTGCGAACCTTGGCCTTTGCTTTCAAGGACGGCGACCTCCTCGGACCGCTCGCTGAATACGACGGTACCCCGGAATCCAACCCTGATGCCCACGCTCTCTTGAGCGACACCGCCAACTACGCCAGCAACGTGGAAAGCGGCATGATATATTGTGGCCTCGTTGGCATTCGCGACCCACCCCGCAAGGGCGTGAAGGAAGCCATCCACCGCTGCATGGCTGCACACATCCGCATCATCGTTATCACTGGCGACAAGAAGGAAACTGCTCAAGCTATTTGCCGCGAAATCGACGTCTTCCAGCCCGGAGAGAGAGACGTCGACCAGTACACCCGCACCGGAAAGCAGTGGCGAGAGATGTCTGAAGATGCTCGCCGCGCGTTCCTGGACCGACCACACCAGCTTCTGTTTGCCCGAGCCAACCCGACCGACAAGAAGGACATTGTACATCTGCTCAAGGGCCTCGATGAGGTGGCAGCAATGACGGGCGACGGCGTGAATGATGCACCCGCACTGACGGAGGCCAACATTGGCATTGCCATGGGTATCGCCGGTACAGAAGTCGCCAAGGATGCTGCTGACATGGTTCTGGCCGACGACAACTTCTCCACCATTGTTGCCGCTGTGGAGGAAGGACGCGCGATTTACAGCAACATGAAGGCCTTCATCCGCTACTTGATTTCCAGCAACATCGGGGAAGTGCTTTCCATTTTCTTCACCGCTATGCTTGGCATTCCAGAAGGCCTCGTTCCCGTGCAACTGTTGTGGGTGAATCTCGTCACTGATGGTCCTCCCGCCACTGCGCTTGGTTTCAATCCCGCGGACCCGGAGATCATGCGCCAGCGCCCGCGCAAGAAAGACGAAGAACTGATCTCGGCGTGGACTTTCGCGCGCTACATGATCGTCGGTGTCTACGTCGGATTTGCCACCGTGTTTGTTTTCATTTTCCACTACATGTACGAGGAAGGCGGACCCAAGGTCTCATGGGCGCAACTGTCTCAGTTCAAGGACTGTCACAGCCTCGTGGACGTCGAGGGAAGCCCATTCTACGAGTGGACGCTGCCGGATTCGTACGACATGGACCCGCTGCACCCTTTCACGGACGTATGCGACGTGTTCTCCCCAACGGCAGGAAAGATGAAGGCTTCCACCCTCTCGCTGACCGTTCTTGTGGCGATTGAGATGTTCAACGCCCTCAATGCGCTTTCTGAGGATGGATCTCTCATCACCATTCCCCCGTGGGTCAACCCCTACCTTCTTTTGGCTATGGCGTTCTCTTTCGCATTGCACTTCGTCATCCTGTATGTGCCGGTGTTGGCCGACATTTTCGGTATTGTGCCACTCACGCTCGATGATTGGGTCATCTGCTTCTTCTTCTCGGCGCCAGTTTGCTTAATTTCAGAAGCCCTGAAGTTCGTGGGGCGTGTGCGCCACAGCATGATCGAAAAGTCGGACAAGGATCAATAAGTTAGCTTCCGACAACTCCTGGTTCCCTTTCCCTAAAGTAAATCAGTGAACTGACAGCTCCTGTTCGTTATGTTGATTGTTACGCAGATGTCATGTTGATTGTTACTCAGATGCAGACTGACATAATGTCTCGCGTGATAGAGCGCGATCACTTCTTTTTTTTCTTTTTCTGCTTCTTCTTATTCTCCTTCACAAACGCGGGTCGGTCGTCGTTTTTCTGCGCTTTGGCTTTGCTAGCCTCCGCAGCCTTCTTCTTTGCCTTGTTTCTCTCCTTGGCCGCTGCCTTCGCCTGTGCTTTTTGCTTCTGAATCTGTGCTGCAGACATGGACACCTTTACGTCCCCCAGCATTGTCATCACCATTTCATCTACACGTAGGTCTTTGATCAGTTGCGCTTCGTTGGCAAGACGACTGCGCACAGCTTCAACATGCGCCTGTGCTGCGTCAGCGTGCTCAGTAGAAGTCGCTTCTTCGTCTTTCGCAGTCAGAGTGGTGGTGTCGCCGGCTGTCTTGCGCAGCTTTCCCAAAGTTTCAGTTGTCACCTCTCGGGCGGTCCCCGAAAATATGCGTTGAGCTTGCTGGCATGCCTTTCCTCGCTTCATTTTGCCGGGAACGAGCTTGACCTGGTGTCGAGGACATAGGTATTGATGTGAGTGTGGAACTTCAGAAGATCAGCAGGCACTCAAGTGCGAACTGACCTTGTAGCGGAAACCTTTCAGGAGCGCAAAAGGCGCCGCACACGGAATGCAATACAGGAGCTCGTCATCGGCCTAGCCCACACAAATCAAAAGATAGTTGAATGGCGGGAGGTGAAGTCTAGGACCACGCCACATGCTGGCCGTACCACGGGGTTGCCGGTTAAGAAGTGCGTCTTCCGAATTTGAACACGTCCTTTGGACGCGGCATTCGACGCGCTCGAAGATCCTGTGCAAGACACCAATGAGACTTTTTCTCGTCACGGACCCAATGTGCAACGATGAACTGCTAACCTGCTTCCAGCAACAGGAGTTCTTCCTCGTCAATGTGCACAGTGTCGTGGTCATGGTGTTGAGCCGGCATGTTAACTCTTTGTTCGACGTAGCTACAAATTTCACATCAATTCATGAGGCTGCATTCCATGGAGTGCAAGAAAACACAACCAGCCTCGAATCGACTCACTTTGCACCGCCACCTTGTTTCGCTGCTGTGGCTGGTTTCGTGGTCTTGCTTTGATCGCTGGCATTCTTACTCTTCTTGCCCTTTGACCCCTTTCCACCCTTTTTCTGAAATTGCTGAAGTAGTCGCCTGCGATCACAGATTCGTATGTGATAACTCTATTGGGCGACAACAAAACACGCACGCAATATCAATCTGCAGTCGCAGTCATACCGGTCTTCGTCGTCGTCGTCGTCGTCTTGATTCCGGCGGCCTTTCCTCCCTTTGCCTTTCTTTCCTTTCCGACGCTTAGTCGCCTGATTTTGCCGTTGCTGCTGCTCCCGCAACCGTGCCTGCTCGAGTTGTTCTTGCTCCTCAAGTTTTTTCTGCTGAGATTCTTTGAACCTGCACGAACACACCGCAACTGACGAAACGCGCACGCGTGTATCTCAAACACACGGTGTTCCAGCCACGAACCGCTGCACTTTCAGAGCTTTCTTCTTCTGCTGCTCCGTTTGCACAGGCGCAACTGCCAACCGAACAAAAATCCAATCCAGTTGTGTAATAAGATTGGCGAGTCATGTGTGGATTGGCCAGCTGCACAACGCTAACCTGTGGTCGTAATTTCCCCATCATCATTGGCATTCGTCTCTTCAGAGTCTGCAACAAGTGAAGGTTCCGCACGATCTTCATTCTGTTCCTCGGTGTTGTCAGGTACTGACGCAGAGTCAGAGGGATTGCCATTTGTTGGACCACTTGGTGTTGCCGCATCACCGGAGGTCACCGTGTCTTCTTCCTTGTCATCCTCAGCAGCGGCTGCCAGGGGTCCACCAGGCGTCACAGGCGCACTGCTCGCGTTTGCTACCGCTTCCGCAGCCAACGCCTCCAGATTATCTGCCTGTGCTTTCTCCTGAGCTTCCACTTGCTCCAGGAAATGCTCGTAGTCTTCGTTCGTCAAGTTGTGCTCAGCCAAGTGATTTCGGAGTGAAGTGCGGCCTGCAGGTTGGCATCATCCCATCACTGCCAACGATACAATGTTGCACACAACTTCTCAAAACATACAACACACCATAAACAAACAAGAGCCCCCATCCCATCTCAAGGCGGTTGGGGTTGAGGAAATTTTTCTTTCCTCGGATCATGAAACTTCCAGTAGGCAAATATTCTCCCGAAGGTGCAGTTTTCGAGACCTGTGTGAAAAAAAGCTAGGTGACGCATAGATCGTTTGGCACCGAGGAAGAAGGCTAAACTGTACGGACCTGGTTCGCGAATACCCACCACGAATTGCTGATGATGTTGTTCTTCCATGCAGCGGAGCGGGCGATCGTTGCAGTCCCAGCTGCTTCAAGAACGCGCGGCGGGATGTTTTCACGCTCTTCTTGTGGAACGTCCTGGCGATGGTACAGGTGGTTCTTGATGACACATGACGCAGCGCCGTGGACGTCAGCGTGGACGTAAACATCACCCTCTCTCAAGTACCTGAATAACACGCAAGCCAGACGACGTCGTCACAACACCAGCTTCCGTGCAAACCTTTCTTTGCGCATTGCGGTTCGCACCTTTTCACAATCAGCTCGTTTTCCTGAGCTGATTGGCCACTAACAACGACGTAGCCCCCCGGCGCAATGAACCAATGAAACTTCTCGAACCAAAATCGTTTCCGAGCAACTTTGACGGACTTCGCCACCTTTTGCTGCCGCCGTTTGTTCTTTTGTTTCAGTGTCTCACGAGCAGACTCCAGCGCTGCTTCCGCGTGTGCTACAGTTTTCTCGTACCTGCGCCGTGCAAAAGTGCCAAGATGTCACACAATTTCTAGTGGCAAGAGGGAGAACGCAGCATGTGAGGTCGTACTTGACGTGGGTTTCCTTCTTTTTGGAAAAGTAAATCGAGGCATTGCGGTGAGCGGACAGACCAATATCGACGTCAATGATCTCAGTGGCCTCTGCGTTGGCTTGACCAAGCAAGTTGGCAGATGCTAATTTCAGCGATATCTGATTTGTTTCCAGCTTCACTCGCACAATGGCTGAAGCGACGGGATGGCCGGCTTGCTGCTGCTGCTTGATGAGGGCGCCAAGGTCGTCCCAGTTCATGCCGCTAGCAACAGCGCTTCTGATAATCTGAATGGCTGCCTCGACAAGGTTGGCGTGTTCCAAGATAAGCTCGGCCTTGTTCTGGTTCGAGACCTCCTGATTGTCCAATGCATCGACGCGCTGCTCCATGTCACGTTTCACCTGTAACACACCGAGCAAGCAAGGTCGAAGATCAATTGTATCGCTACACACCGCACGGCGTATGCAAAGCTGCTCAACGGTGTGGTCATTGCCCTAAATATGTACCTTCGCTAAGTGTTTCGCGTCTGCGGCTGCCAATCGAAGCTTTTGGGCCTCCAGGCGCTGGTTTTCTACCTTGGAGAAATACTCGTCGACGGCTTTCAGGAACGTTGGGAAAGCCCTGCACTCTCGACTGGCGTGTTGAGCAAGCACAATCGGCACCGTTTCGGCGTAGTACACTTCCTCTTCGGCGGGTTTTTCACCCTGACTCCCGTCTGCGCCAGCCGGCGCGGCGTCTTTGGCGGGTTTCGATGACTTTGCTTGAACTGGAGGATTTTTCAGGTAAATAAATCCCTGAGAGGGAGTCTGCTGGAGTCCCCGCACCATTTGCGGCAGCGTCATGAGGTGCTGGCACAAAATCTCAAGTTTATTGACATCGACGGTGTGCACATAGGCATTGCTTGGAATCTGGCGGCATATAGACAGAACGGTATTGAGGCTGGGTAGGTTTCACGATCATGGGATGAAACGAGGTCAACGACATGGCCTTGTGGGCAGGGGACGCACCTCGGACGCAACAAGAACGTGCGAGACACAATCTGGCCCATACATGGAGAACGGGCACGCGGGGCGGAGCAGAAGATCCTTAATCGTCGGTTTCTTCCGTGGCTTGGGACCCTTCTTTGAACCGCCTTTCTGGCGATTTCCTCCCTTCTTGCTTTTGGAGGAATCGTCGTTGCCATCTGCTTCGGCGCTCGACCTCTCTTCTTCTGCTTTCACTTTCGCGGCTTCAGCAGCGGCCTCTTCGGCCGCATCAATGTCTTGGAGCGTTTGCAGTAGCGTGTCTGGTGTCAGCGCTGTTAAGGCTGCTTCGGTTGCCGCAATTCGGTCAGAATCGTCGAGCGTTGGGTACTGGCATCTGAATATGGTACACACAAGGTGCGTGCGTGTTCGTCAAACGCTCATACTAACCGCAACAAACGCAATACTGGCGCAAGGTCGAGGATCGCGACGTACCCAACTCGAATTTTGTCATCCTCGTTGAAGTCATGGACCCGCAGGAGACCCAAGATAACATTGTTGGAGTCGGTGAGCACAATGTTTCCGGAAGCGTAAAACTCGCAGATCAGTTTCATCCCGTTGTGGAACTCGAAAATGACAATGCGGTCCAAGCCAACCTACAGCACAAGACAGGCACGGCGGGACCGTCACGGCACGCGCAAGTCACCCCACAAGTTGCGTGCGTCCGAGTTGTCCGTGCTGCCACGTCAACTTACTTGGCGAACCGACACCAGTCGCTTGTTGCGGAGATGTTTCCGGCACTGAGCGGCAAAGGAAGCCGGCATTTGGTCTTTTTCTCGCACATACTCGGTGGTATGAAGGCGGACGCCAGACTCAATGATGACGACGACATTCCCTTTTCCGGAACGAGTGAACTTGAGCAGGTAGCTGTCGTTGACGCGGATGTGCAGGCGAGCGGAAAACATGAGCAGCAGCAGGAGAGGCAAGAACAGGGTCAGCGCCAGTGAGCAGTCGGGTTCTGAGGCACGACGCATGCCGCCGATTGGTGACGCATGCAGGTGACACAAAATGACACGTAGGGGCGACGTACGTCTTTTTGTCGATACTGTAGAGGTTGCTGAGGTGCAGGTTCGACACTTCCTGGTTGAGTTCGTACGTGGCTGCGCACACGTCCAGGAGGGAAAATCGCGTTTTCACCATTGTGCAGCCTCTGGGTGGGTCACGGGCTGTACAGCTGGCAGCACGACGGCGTCGAGCAGAACAGCGACCGAGAGCACGAGTCGAATCGCGCGTCACGTGCAGAGAAACAAGAATGTGCACAAAAATACGAATTCAATTGCCCCAGTGCAGCGCACATAGCACTCGCGTAGCACGACTGCCTCCGTCAGCACCAACACCAGGGACACCACAACGAACAACGACTCACAACGGCGGCGGCGGCGGCAACAACGACTCACGAGAACGACAACTCACAACGAGAACGCCAACGACAACGACAACGACAGCTCTCGCAGCCACGATAACAACGTGTCGTATACATCACAACAACGACGACGAACAACGACGACGAACAACGACGACGAGCAACAACAACTCTCACAAAACGACAAACGACGACGACGACGAACGACGACAACTCTCACAGAACAAAGACGCCGCCGCCGCCGACGACGACGACAAACAACGACGA
>ENA-OWNT01005125-OWNT01005125.1-seawater-metagenome-genome-assembly--contig:-NODE-5125-length-11010-cov-4.381688_pt1 | contig 11010 bp, 9 predicted proteins | sample MGYA00238136_ERZ651165 | MGnify/ENA primary metagenome ERZ651165 (study PRJEB26861, sample SAMN08777766) | seawater metagenome | isolation source: coastal seawater | place: USA: Florida | collected...
GTAGAAGACTATCGAACAGACCAACTCATTGACGATATTAAATTGCTCAGCTCTGGATTTAAAAAGTTCCAAGGTGACTTTTGGCAAAGTGTTGGCGAATGTAGCTCAGAGCAGCAAGGGCGCTACACCTTGCATCATATACCTAAAGAGCGCATTGAAGACGTTTTCAGCAATGAGTTCATCGTTGATGAAACCGATCACTTTGCAGCGCGAGTGGTGGGGTATGACGAAAAACATATTACCCTCAAAGATCTCGGGGTAGAGCGCCTTATGCATCAACAAGCTTGGGGCGTTTCACCGAAAAATATTTATCAAGGCATGGCACTTGATGCTTTATTAGACCCAGAAATAGAACTGGTCATTCTGACAGGCCCAGCCGGTTGCGGTAAAACACTCCTTGCTTTGGCCTGTGCGTTGGAGATGGTGATTGAGAAGAAGGTTTATGACAAGGTTATTGTCACTCGTAATACACCTGAAATCGCAGAGAGCATAGGTTTTCTTCCCGGCACAGAAGAAGAGAAAATGGCACCTTGGCTTGCGGCTATTACCGATACCCTTGAAGTGCTACACAAGAATGATGAAAGCCCGATTTCAAGCCGTAACTACATTATGGAAAAGGCTAACATTCAATTTAAGTCAGTAAACTTTATGCGAGGCCGCAGTATCCAAAATGCGGTGGTGATTTTAGATGAGAGCCAAAACTTAACCGCTTCACAATTGAAAACCATTATTACTCGATGCGGTGAAGGTACAAAACTGATTTGTCTTGGTCACCCCGTTATTAACAGTTCTCAAAAAGTGTTACCTCCTTGTTTTATAGGCTCTCAAGGTATGGTGACAAGAATTTATACTTTTTCTATGTGTTTTATATTGAAAAAGGATATTAAAAATCATCAGTTGTCACCTGCGAATGATATTTCGTACTTAAAAACAGCAGCCTAAGTAAATCAGAATACTACTATATCGTTAAGAAATAGGCGTAATAAAAAATTATGGATTTAACCAGCAAGAAGCACAAATAAAAATAATAAAGCTAAGGTAAATCTAACTATGATTACTAACAATAATAATAAATATAATTCTCAAAGAGGAAGAAAGATGAAAAATCCAAGCGAGAATAGAAATCCAAGAATTCTAGACACATCAGCTCTAGTGCATGACCCTAAGAGTTTGCTCTCCTATCAAGACGATATATACATCTGTCTAACCGTACTTGAAGAATTAGATAACCTAAAAGAACGACGAGAAAAAAGCGTTAGTGCAGACGCAAGAGCTGTCATAAGGATGCTTGAAGATATCGTCAACGGTCATTCAGCCGAAGATATGGAAAATGGTATACCTCTCCCTTCAACGGAAACTGCAAAGAGAGGCAAGCTTTTCATTGGCATAGATACAAAGTTAGATGTATTGGGAGAGTTAAAGAAAGGTATCGGCAGTGACGCTGATAACCGAATTATTAATTACGCTCTTCATATGAGAAAGGTTTTAGATAAAGAGGTAACGTTAGTCTCTCGTGATATTAATATGCGTTTAAAAGCAAGAACTATGGGGCTAGATGCGGAAGACGTATTGATAGATCATCAAATCGCAGATATAGATTTGCTTTACACGGGAGTTCAGGCATTCGAAGGTGATTTGTTTGATAGATTTGAAGATGAAGCTGGCTTTGCGATGAAAGGTGAGGTCTACAGATTTAATCGAGATGTATTTAATGAGGAAGCTCAAAAGAGAATGTACTGGTTTGATGACGTAGGGCACATAGGTGTTATCACAGATATTAACGATGAGCATGTTTACACTACATTACTGCCAAGAAAACAAGAAAAAATTTGGGGTATCCTGCCTAAAAATCAACGACAAGCTATAGCATTGGAACAATTAACAAACCCAGATTTTGATTTAAATATTATTTTAGGTCCTGCTGGTTCAGGTAAGACAGGTATTACTGCAAGCTTTTTTTTAATATTTGTGCAGACCTATCTACAGACCTTATTCTTACTGAAGAAATTGAGTATTTATAACAGGCTAAGATCTAATCTCTCTAACATGTCATTAAGTGTGATTTAAAGAATAGAACCATTAATCAATAAATATAAATAACGGATTTAACTTGCAAGAAGGCACAAACAAAAATAATTAAAGCTAAGGTAAATCTAAAATGAAAATGAATGTAAGCCAATATAATAACTTTTTAGTGAATTGGTATTTGAATGAAGAGCGAAAAAGAAAGGAAAGAATCGAAAGATTCAGAGAACTAACAAAGAAAGTCTCAGATGAAGATGAGTTTGACGAAAATAGTGATGATGAATATATAGAGCAACAAGATCATCAAGAAAAAGAATCAAATGAAGGAATCTAGCATGAAGAATCAAAGTGAAAATAGAAATCCAAGAGTGTTAGATACATCGGCACTAGTTCATGATCCAAAGTCATTGCTCGCTTACAGTGAAGATGTATACATCTGTCTAACAGTTCTAGAAGAATTAGATAACTTAAAAGAGAGAACTAATAAATCGGTAAGTGCGGATGCTCGTGTATGTATCCGTATGCTTGAAGACATTATAAACGGGCACAGTGCAGAAGAAATGGAAGCAGGTATTCCACTGCCTTTTACTGAAACAGCTAAAAGAGGCAAGTTGTTCATTGGTATTGATACTCAATTGGACATGGCAAAAGAGTTAAAGCACACGATTGGTAGCGATGCTGATAACAGAATAATTAACTATGCACTGCATCTTCAGAAAGAGTTAGATAAAGACGTTACCATCGTTAGCCGCGACATCAATATGCGATTAAAAGCTCGAACTGTTGGTGTTATGGCTGAAGATGTATCCGTTGACAATCAAATCGCAGATATAGATTTGCTTTATACAGGAGTACAGGCTTTTGAAGGCGATCTTTTTGATCGAATTGAATCAGATAAAGATTTCAAAGTTTCAGGAGAGGTTTATACATTCCCAAAAAGCTTGTTCAACGATGAAGTTCAGCTAAACATGTATTGGTATGATGAAGCCGGACACATTGGCTGGATTTCAGAAGTGACTGATACTGAGGTATACACAAAGTTATTGCCTCGTAAGCAAGAAAAGGTCTGGGGCATATTGCCAAAAAATCAGCGTCAAGCGGTAGCTTTAAGCCAATTAACAGACCCTTACTATGACTTAAATATCATCCTTGGCCCTGCTGGCTCCGGAAAAACTTTTTTGGCAGTTGCTTCGGCGCTGCATCAAGTATTGGAGTTGAAAAAGTACAAAAAAATAGTGGTGGTACGCTCCAGAGACTTTATGGATGATGACCCCGGCTTTTTGCCGGGGGATTTAACAGAAAAATCGATGCCACTTCTAGCTGGTATTACTGATGCATTAATTTCGATGCACTCAGACGATAATCATGAAACTAATGTGTATGCAACAGTAGAACATGTAATCGAAAAAGCAAATATTGAATTTACTAGTATGGCTTATTTTCGAGGCCGCTCAATAGACAATGCAGTGTTGATCATTGATGAAGCTCAAAACATGACAAGAGCGCAAATCAAGGGCATGTTAAGCCGAGGTGGGAAAAATTGTCGGACAATCGTATTGGGTAACCTAGCCCAGATTGACGATAAGTTTGTAACACCTGCTTCTTCTGGTGCAAGTGCGGCTGTTAATGTATATCGTCATTATGAAAAAGGATCAGTGCTGATCTTTGATGAAGTAGAGCGTAGTAGCTTGGCTGAATTCACTGAAAAGAACATGTAGACATCAAACTACGATTCACATTTCTTTATAATATTGCGACAATAGCCACTGCTTTTTGCAGTGGCTTTTCAGAGAAGCCAGTTTCCACATATGCGGACGAAATGGATTTACTCTGGGTTTAAAAGATTAATCATACATTGAAGATGTAATGACTTAGGTGCTGTGGACCTTAGTTGTTATGTTTTGGTGTGCGTATGTCTTTTGAATCAGAAGCGCTTATAAGCAATGTAAAGCGTCAGGCAAAGAGGTTGTCAAAAAAATTATCACTTCCCCTTGGACAAGCCCAAGAAGGGGTGTCTATTTGTCTATACGGCTGTGACAGTTACAGTGATTTACTAGTAAAAATAAAAGCTGAATCTTTTGACAATCCATTGATAGCACTGTCTGCCCTGTCACCAAACTCGGAAATATTTTTAGTAAAAATATTAGCTAGCCACTTAGATAGCATTATCGGAAATTTTGAAAAAAAATTTCCCGGCTCCAATATTAATGAAGAAATGGTCGTATCCCTATTTGGGCTTAGCTTTTCAGAGTTCAAACTCAAAATATCTACCTAAAGTTGTACAAATACGTAAGTTGTCATTTTGTTTTTTGGCGATATTATAAGATGAAGGCTGAACGGACAGCCTACGCCTACACATGTTTTTCGCCTTGAAGAACGTGAACAGTGAAGCGGAGCATCCGTAACAATCAGGTAATTCAAACAGTCAATTAAACAGTGTGTTGGTAGGCCATTGTTAATCTGACGTTTATTGTTTGGAGAACAAAATGATTTCACTCAATCAATTACAAAATAAACTCAATTATCAAGCTAAAACCTTTGCGCTATTAATGGAATTTCCGATTTTATATGCAGAAAAAGTTTGGGCAAATGGCGTTTATTCACTTTCTCAATTTTCTGAAGTTCATGATGTTTTAGAGCACGCATTTAAAGAAAATGAACTCGATCTTATCTTAGAGCACAAGACTCTAAAATACTTGATGATCAATGAATTTGATGACCAAGAAATCATTAATTCACTCCATGTAGAAATTGAGATTATGGTATCTCGAATTGAAAGCAAGATGCTTGTCGATTTTGACTCGCTTGAATTGGTTTCTGTCATCTACAAAGTTATGGGCTTGCCACTAGATGCGAAGTTCATCGTAAACACAGGTGCAGGTTTCACGTTGCAATGGCGACCGTACTTTGACGCTTTTAGTGACCCGTTAATTATTCAATATGCAGACTTAAGCGTTCATGGTTGTTACTACAGACTGATTGCTACTAAATTTCCTTTTGAGAAACTCTCTTTTAATAATCTCAAAAGGTATATGCACTGGCTTAATTGGGAACACAATGGTGATATTGAAGGCTGTATTTCGCGTGGGAACAGTTTTTCTAAACATGAAAATTGGTTGACGATTACTCTTGAGCTTTTCAACAATGGAAAAGTAAATGATGAAAGATTAAATCCAACAACTTTTGAAATTGAAGGGGAACGTTATCTAGTTTACGGCTTCCCTTTGGTTCCATCTTTAGTTTCCGAATGGCAAAAACCTGAGCTGAATCTTCATGTTAAAAACTTAGATGGAGAACAAAAATTTTTAATCCGTATAGATCAACAGCAGTTAATCTTTTATGCACGCCGAGTTGATAAGTCAACTATTAATACGGTTAATAGCAGTGAACTCATAGATGCTTTTAACTTGGGAGTTTTATCTCATTTTGATGCCGACGACAAACTATTAGATGTTAATGGTATTAAATACCTGACTTGCTTTCGCCCATATTCGTCAGAAGATATGAAGGGAGATCAAGTATGAAACCTAGGGTAAAACTAACTAACGCTACACTAATTTCAATTCATTCTGAGTTAGATGACAAAGTTCCTCAGGTGTTATACGCAATAATTGCGGAAGATTGTGAATGCTACAAAAAAGGAGAGATCTTGTTCACATCTAAAGTAATGAATGTTAGCGGTCTTGAATATAGAACTTTCGGTGCATATTTTTATCTTTTGGATGCAGAGCCAAGCGAGCTAGATGTCTCTGTTCGAGAGTTTAATCTCATGCATGACCAAATGTATTCACCAGAAGAGCTGATTCAGTTGAGGCGAGACAATGGATAGAACATATTTAAAGGATGCCTACATAGTATTTGTGTACGACTATAAAGAATTTGAATAATTATTTTTCGGCGAGTTTTGATCTGGGGTGGTTATTGACGAAGAAACATTCAGGTTTAGGCCATTTGAGCAAATCGTGACTTCAAAGATTGTTAGCAAATCTGATGTCGAGGATAAATTAGAAATCATCACACATAATGGGAGTTATTATGTGATTGATGCTGACCATAAGTTAATTGATATTTCGTTTGTTGAACTGGTTGTTATGAGAGCAGGAGCTTATTCAGCAGATCGAGTTTTAGAAATGAGGGAACAACTAAAGTCTCGAAATAAAATTCATTAAATAACGAAAATAAGGAGTCTAGAATGACTTCAACAAATTCAATATTCGATCAGATTAGTAATTTTACGTAATAGCTAGCTTTTTAGTGATAGCAATAAAGTGAAGCTTCCAATTCATATTCCTTGATTCGGAAGCTTCACAATTGATGAAAATTGAATTAGCGGGATAACTCCTCAATTTTCTTTTTGGAGAACCAGCGATATAAAACAGGCAAAACAAACAATGTGAGTAATGTTGCTGTTATCAAACCACCAACTATAACACTTGCCAGTGGTCGTTGTATTTCAGCTCCTACACCATTTGACATTAACATCGGTATTAAACCTAATGCAGATGTTATTGCTGTCATAAGAACAGGTCTTAAACGCGAAGTTGCTCCTTCAAATACTGCTTGGGCAACATCCAAGCCATCCCTAATTCGTTGGTTTATACTCTCAACCATAACCACACCATTTAACACGGCAACACCAAATAGTGTAATGAAGCCAACGGAGCTTGGCACGGACAAGTATTGCCCAGACAAATATAAGGAGAAAACACCGCCGATAACAGCTAATGGGACATTAACTAAAATCAACATGGCTTGACCAACTGAGCCAAATGCGAAGTAAAGCAAAAGAGCAATTAGGGCTAAAGATAGAGGAACCACTATAGCTAACCGTTGTTGTGCTCGTTGTTGACTTTCAAATTGACCACCTATTGAAACAGAGTAACCAGCAGGCAAATCAACCTTTTCTGCGATGACTTTACTGATGTCGGTAACAACACTACCCATGTCTCTATTTTGCACGTTGGCTTGGATAACAACACGCCTTTGCACGTCGTCTCTTCTCACTTGTGGTGGGCCAGATTCAAAGGAGACAGTTGCTACATCACCCAGACGAACCCAAGCCCCTGTTGGAGACTGAATGCGAATATCAGAAATAGCTTCTTTATTACTACGATATTCTTTTTCTATACGCACATATATATCATAACGCTCATTACCGTTGATGATTTGTCCTGCTTCTATACCACCAATGCCATCTCGTACAATTTCCATAACATCACTGACAGAAAGGCCAAAGCGAGAAAGCTCTTGTCTGTTAGGCTTTACAACTAACTGAGCTTCACCAGCGATTTGTTCAAGAGCGACATCTCTAGCGCCTTCAACGTCTTTGATTGCCAATTCAATTTCCTGCCCTTTAGCTGCCAATATGTCTAGATTTGGGCCAAAAAGTTTTATCGCTAATTGTGCTTTTACACCAGATAATAGTTCGTCAACTCGTGTCGCAATAGGTTGAGAAAAGTTGAGTAAAAGACCCGGAAACTCTTCTAAAGAACGTTCCATTTTATTTTGCAGTTCATAGCGATTCGAGGCAGAGGTCCATTCGGCGACTGGCTTTAAACCTATATAAATTTCAATATTATTAACAGGCTCAGGATCACCTCCGATTTCGGCTCGTCCTATTCGGCTAAGCGCATAGGTTACTTCAGGAAATGCCATCAATTTATCCTCCAAGATAGGTGCGACACTTAATGCTGTATCCAAGCTTGAAGAAGGAGCGAGTGTAACCCTTAAGTTAATTGTACCTTCTTCCAGTTCTGGAACGAACTCTGTGCCAATATAAGGCACGATTGAAAATGCAGACACAACCATTATTAAGGATGCTGATACAATTAATTTGGTGTGTTTAAGTGCGAACTTAAGCCCTTTTCTATAAAGGTTATTTAATGGTTTAAGTACAAAGCTTTCTCTCTCCTTCACTCCTTTTTTGAACATATAAGTAGCAAGTGCAGGAACGATAAATAAAGCAACTACAATGGCCGAAATAATAGCCAAAATGATACTAACAGCCATCGGTTGGAAGAGTTTGGCTTCTACGCCTTCAAAGCTAAACAAAGGTAAGAACACTACCAAAATGACAGATGCAGCAAAAAAGACAGGTCTTGCAACTTCTTTCCCTGCTTGTTTTAGTCGTAATTTAATTCCATGATCGTCTTGCTCTACAGCATGTGGATCAATATCAGAACTTGGTACGCGTTCTTGCACATTTTGTTTATGAGTAGCGTCTGGTCGGTTTAAATGTTTAAACATGTTTTCAACCATCACAACCGAGCCATCGACCAGCATACCAATTGCTACCGCAATGCCACCTAGCGACATAAGGTTTGCCGATATACCCCACCAAGCCATTATCATCAGCGCAATGCCTATTGAAATAGGGATCGAAATAAGGACAAGAAAAGTCGCTCTTAAATTCATTAAGAAAAGTGCTAGTACGATACAAATAAAGATAAAGGCAAGTGAGAGTGCATTTACTACGGTACTGACTGCTTTTTCGATTAAATCAGCTTGATCATAGAAGGGTTCGAAGCGAACACCGTTAGGTAACGCCTGATTGATCAAAGGGATTCTTGCGTTAATACCATCAATGGTTGCTTTTGTATTTGAACCCATACGTTTTAGCACAATGCCTGATACGACTTCACCCAAGTTTTCAACCTTTCCATCTGCTGTTTTTCGGGTCATAGTGACCGCACCTTGTCGAATCTCACTGCCTAATTCGACTTTGGCGATATCGGAAACTGTCACGACTGTACCATCAACGGTTTTTACAGGTACTTGCTTAATGTTGCTAATGCCTGCTTCACCACTTTCGAACCAGCCTGTTCCTCGGATGACAAGTTGCTCTTGCCCTCGATTCATATACCAACCGCCAACGTTGGCATTGTTACTATCAAGCGACTTAACGATATCTTCTTGTGATAATTTATATGCAAGGAGCTTAGATGGATCTACGTTAACTTGATACTGCCTAACGTTTCCGCCGAAAGATAAGACGTCGGTGACACCATCGACTGGCATAATGAGCAATTTAATTATCCAATCATTTAAACTTCTTAATGCCATTGAGTCATATCCTGCGTCTTTATCTGACACGAGCAAGTATTGAAATACTTGTCCTAGCCCAGACGTATTTGGTCCCATTTCAGGCGTACCTACACCGTCAGGTATCAACTCTTTTGCTGCTTGAAGCCGTTCAAAGACGAGCTGCCGAGCAAAATAGATATCTGTCCCTTCTTTAAAGACGACAGTAACGCCAGATAATCCTGTTTTGGAAATTGAACGTACTTGTTCAACATCAGGTAACGCATACATGACCGCTTCAATCGGATAAGTAATGAGTTGTTCCACTTCTTCTGCTGCAAGCCCCGGTGCTTCAGTGTTAACAGCGACTTGAACATTGGTTACATCTGGGAAAGCATCTAAGTTCAGTTTGGGGATCACCATTATTGCGCCAACAATAGTGGCAAATAAGGCAATCAATATAAGGAGTCGGTTGTTTACAGACCAATCTATAATTTTATTAAACATAGCGTCTCTCCTTAATGGTTATGCGGATCAAATCCGCCTTTAGCTATTTCAGAAGCAACAAAAAACGCTCCTTGAGTTACCACACGAGTACCACTTTCTAAACCAAAAATTTCTCTGAAATTACCTAGTGCACGACCTAACTCAACCTCTTTCGCTTTGAATTCACCGGGATGATCCTCAACAAAGACGGTCCAGTCTCCGTCCGCACTTCTAATTAAAGCTTCTTCTGGAACAGCCATAACTTTTTGTTCAGTGGCAAATTGAAAATATACTTTAACAAACATGCCTGAATGGAGATTGTCATCTGCATTATTAACACTTAGGCGAATGATTCGAGTTCTAGTGATGGGATCAATCGTGTGGGCTTCCTGAATAACTTTTGCCTTATAATCCTCTCCTTCTAATTTAACTATTGCCGGAGAGTTGATTGATAGATTGAGCTTTTTGTTGGGTGATACTTTAGCTTCCACCCACAGCTTATTTTCATCTGCCAAAAGCATGATAGTATCACCCGCATCGACTCGTTGGCCTTGGGTGAAGTCATCTTGTAAAACTACTCCTTCTCGCTGAGCTACTAGCGAATATTGGCCAAACGAAGTTATGTCTTTATTTGATATGTCTTTTATCGCTTTTTCAGTTAACCCTAGTGCGATAAGTTTTCCGTATGTGGCGTTAAATGTGGTTTGAGCCTGAAGTAAACGACTTTCACTTACTGTTTTGTTGCCTAATTTCTTTACTCGCTGCCATTCAGTTGACGCAATCAAGTAGTCAGCTTGAGCTTGAGCCATTGCTTCACTAAATAGGGTGACCAGCTTTTGTCCTTTTTCTACGTGTTCACCGAGTGCAGTATGTCTGCTTATTATCACTGACTCGGTACGGGGAGAAACGACATAGCTGCTATAACCATCTACTTTGACCTCTCCGGGCGCATAGATTGTACTGAATTGATAATCAGGTCTTATGCTTTGAACTTTAATATTGGCTAGTGACATTTTTTGAGGGCTTAGAGTAATACCTTCTTCATGTTCCTCTTCAGTTTCTTTATTTTTGCTCTCTTGGTCGTGACCATGTTCGTCATGTTCTGTGTCTTTTTCAGAATGGTTGCCTTCATTTTCCTGATGGCCTTCTTCTACATGATTTTCTTCACTTTCCGAGTGTTCGTGTTTATGTTTTTTGGGATTTGCTGTTACAGGTTCAATTGTATTTACTTGTAGAGCATACACTTCACCGCTTAATGTCCCACCTAAAAAAAGTCCACTAATTACTATTGCTAATAATTTTTTGCTAAATAATGTATTCATTTTTTATATATTTAGCTATTCAATATGCTTAAAAACGAAACCCGTAATCTATTAATAAAAATTATAGTCAAATTTTATTAATTATAATGGAATATAAACATGCGTAATCTTCATTATATAATTCTATTATCCTAATTTATATACACCGAATAATGAT
>ENA-OWNT01005127-OWNT01005127.1-seawater-metagenome-genome-assembly--contig:-NODE-5127-length-11007-cov-4.895700_pt1 | contig 11007 bp, 12 predicted proteins | sample MGYA00238136_ERZ651165 | MGnify/ENA primary metagenome ERZ651165 (study PRJEB26861, sample SAMN08777766) | seawater metagenome | isolation source: coastal seawater | place: USA: Florida | collected...
TCCTTCGTTCCTTCGTTCCTTCGTTCCTTCGTTCCTTCGTTCCTTCGTTCCTTCGTTCCTTCGTTCCTTCGTTCCTTGACTTTCCACTGGTCGTTGCTCCCTACTGTTCATTGTGTCCTTGTTGTTGCGGTCGTCGTATGATTCGGTGTTGTCTTTGTGATGGTGACGGTAACTGGTATGGCGTGGCGGCGGCTGCTGCTGCCACAATACCACAGGTCACTTTGATCTTCGTTGGGTGAGCTGTGGTGCGTTTCGGTGCTGTTGTCCGGTTTTTCATGGTCACGACGTGCACGCGAGACGAGGGCAGCAAGACGTGCTGATCTGGCTTGCAATGCAGTGACTGTTCCGCCTCTTGGCGCTGCGAGCGACGCTGGTTTCATGGGTCGGGTACAGTTGCATGCGAAAGCGTTTGAAACGACCGTTCGGTGCACTCGTGGCAAGCCGACACCAACACTGGAACCAATGTTGACAGCTGAACGTGACCCGCTCGGCTGCTGCACTTCTTTGCCTTTGAACACGCGGCCGGGTCCCTCACTGCGTTGGCAAGCTGCACATGCATTGACTGTCGCAACGCCTTCGTGGTGAGCATTGCATCGTCGATGTAAGCGTGGTACATGGACGTGACTCTTTGTTTGGTTTGACGTTGTGCAATTCAATTCAAAGACCGTTTATTTATTCCTTGTTGGATGGGACGGACCACACAAGGTGTCGTTGAACTGGCGGCTTTGGCAACGGAGCGCAAGGCGCAAAGTACACATTCGGACAAAACAGCAGACTAAAAACACACACAAAAGCGCTCATTCATTGGCAGCAGCTCTCTCGTGGTGCCAACGCGAACAGTCGTGGCGAGCGCAAAGATGGGTCGCTCCGCTATCGCATCGGTCGTCGTGTGCGTCGTCATGGCGCTCCTCGTGGGCCAAAGTACGGCTCTGCGAGGAACCAAGAAGCAGCGCAAAGCACGCGGGCACCAGAAGCGCATGTTTCCCAAATACAAGCACCAGCCTGTTGGACCAGAGGAGGACCCCTTCCACGCCGAGGTGTACCCGAAAGGCCTGTACGGCGACGAATCCGACTACGCTGACGCCGTCGCCCGTGCCCTCGATGCTGTGCAGCGCCACGATGAGTACAACCCACTGAACTTCACCCTCCACGACTGGAGAAAATACCCACGCGGCGTGCCAATGCACGAACGGACATTCTTAACCCCTGAGGAAATGGAGTTGGAGGAACGCGGTGACGACGAGTTCTTCTCAGACGGCCGTGGTCTTGCTTCCGCCAACTGCTCCGCCGCCATCTGTCAGGGCGCAGTGTCGTGCGCGGCCGCGCTCAGAGTGTACAGTTGCAGCCAACTCGAGACTCTGTATTGTCCCGGCGTGTGCAGCGCGGAGAGCGCAGATTGTGACAACTGCAACGAACAAACCACCCCGGAGCCCCAGGACACCTGTTCGTGGTTGGGCACCCCGTACGAAACGTCGTGCGGGGCGGAAACGGAGGCCGAGTGCTACATGACTGCCCTTGAACACGAGGCAGCAGGCACAGCCGAGACCATGAACCTGGTGCTGACTCGCCGCTTCATCGATGATGCTTGCGAGAACAGCAACACCCACTCGTCTACTTTGTCGTACCCGCATCCACGGATCGACCTGGAAAACGAGACGGACCCCTTGGCAACGTGCTGCTTTGTGGACCAAGTCGTGGACCCTTGCTACTTCGACTACGGGCGAGAGTCCTACAGTTGCCCGTACGAATGTACGGCGGACGACGTCTTGACGCAAACGAAGAAGGACTTCATCAACAGCCGCCTCGACTGGGTCGAAGGATACTTCGCCACGCTCTTCAAGAGTCGCCCCCTGATTGAACCCATCGATGTCAGTGTCGAGAGAGAGTCGACCCGTCGTTTGGGCGGAGTGACGGGGACTCCTGTGGTGTATGGCTCTGACGTGCATCTCGTCATCGTCGTCACCGCGCAGCCGAGTGGTATCCTCTCAGGCATTGCGGGATATGCAATTCCACTGCAGCACCAGTACGCCACGAACGCCACGCAAGAGCAGCTGGGTCTGCAGTCCGAAGGCAACGGCGTGGCTGCGCAACGTGTGACGGTCGGACATTTCAACTGGTGCCCCGACACCATCGACGAAGACGAAGTCGACTCTAATTTTCAGCAAGGATCCTCCAATCGCCTAGTTGTGCACGAGCTTCTGCATTTGTTGAACGCCGTCAAGACACATTCGTCCTACCACGCCAACGAATGGGGTGGACGGATGTGCCCTGAAAACATCTTCTTCGACTCCGAGGAGGTGTGGAGCGGCATCATGACGCGCAAGGTCATCACGCCGCGAGCATTGGCCCTCGGCCGCGAGCAGTTCGGGTGCGACACCCTACCTGGACTTCCGATCGAGAACCAAGTCATCGGCTACGGTTCGCACTGGGAAACGCGCTGCTTCGGACCCGAAGTCCTCGCTTATGGCGAAAATATGGGCGAGTCGTACGTTTCTGACGTGACCCTGGGCTTCATTGAAGACATGGGCTTCTACGTGGCGAACTACTCTGCGGCCGGCCGTTTTGGCGATGCCAGTATCGTCGATATCGAAATGCCAGACGTCGGGTTTTTGATGGCATCGGAAACCGGTGCTTCCGACATTGACGAGCACACCACGAACGTCTCAGACTTCACTCCGGGCTTTTTGAGGTGGGGCAGGTTGCAAGGCTGCGACTTCTGCTTCGGCAACCCCAAGAATTGGCCGGAGGAGTATCTGTGCTCGACGAGCAAAGAAGCTGGCTGCACGCCAGACCACCGCATGTCTGCGAGATGTTCGCTGAACGACTGGGGAGGGTACACTGACAACCCACAAGCAGGCGACCCGATCCTTTACGTTCCCGTCGGCGATAATTCATGGGAAGGCGTGTCGCCCGGGGACATCGGTGACGTCACTTATCAGGGAAACATTCCCTCGATATTCAACTACCTCGACGACGAGAGCCCCAGCGACGGCATTACTGGTGGCTACTCCGACGCAAACGAGTACGCTCCAGTCATGGTCGGGTATTGGAATTGCCTCGACGAGAAACCACCGTCAGACGTCGCTGACCTCCTTGCTGCGCCGGAGGCGGTGATGCCCGTGAACGGCTCAGAGCTCAACGCCGACGATCTCGCGCAGGCAGCGGAGGACGCGCAGGACACCGAAGACAAAATTAACATCGTTGATCTTTTCAACGCTGCCGGCGAAGAGCTGGGACAGGTTAAGGGACAGTCCTATGGCTCGTCTGCCAGGTGCTTCAAATCGTCGCTCGTCCCGCTCGCCGACATTGTGAACTTGGACTTGACTTTCACCAAGAATGGTCTCTGCTACGTTGCCAACTGTTACTCGAAAGAGTACTTGCAAGTCGGCATCCGGGGCGCCACGGGCGAGGAACTGCTCTACTGGTACGGTTGCCCACCGGAAGGAGGTTCCATGTACATTCCTGGATTCAGCGGCTCCATTCTGTGTCCCGTGGCGGAAGACTTCTGCTTTGGCGAGGATGTGTCTGGGGTCCTGTACTCCGAAATCGATCTCACCCTTGAATGGATCGTGTGGGGTTGTGCAGCTGGTGTTGTGTTGATCGCTTTCATCGTCCTTCTGGCTTTGTGGAAGAAGATCGACCACAAGATCCATTTCTGCTGCGGCATCAACCAGGACCAAAAGAACTGGGCGAAGGTCATGGAGCAGAGACACGGCAAGCACTCTTGTGCCGCATACGTGCTCACAACGTTTTCAGTGCTCTGGCTGATTCCTGGTTTGGCGTTGGTTGGACTCATCGTGTACACGTTCCTTCCCGATACGGCTCTTCTGTGGGACACGCAGACCCGGCAAGTCCCGATCATGGCCACGTTGGCGGCTGTTATGGTGATCCTCTCGTGCATGGGCATCGATGGATCGTTCAAACCGGCTCCATCTATCGTCCTGATTTTGTACTTCTACATCGTCTTGATCCTCTGCTTGGCCTCAATATTCCTGTGCGCGATGCCGTTCGTGTTATTGAACGTACTGGAACAAGTTGCGGCGACTCAATGGGTCGTCGTGAAGTCGAACTTCCCTGACTCTTGGCAAGGCTACAACTCCACCGAGGCCCTCTACGAGATCCAGGCCTTGTTCATGAACAACAGCTATATTGTGATTGCGAGTGTCGTCTACGTTCTACTTTCTGAGGTCCAAGCTGTCGTCTGCTCGTACCTGAATTTGACAGCTCACGTTGTTGTTCGCAACTTCGAGATGGTGAGTGGTTCACGACTTGTCCGGCAGCTGCAGGCGCTGCGTTGGCTCACTCTTGTTGTGTTGTTGCGCTGCCCGAACGTTCATATGTTGCATGTAGGTAATGAACTGCATCTTCCTCGCTTTGGGCATTACAGCGCTGTGCATTGCGATTCCGACACTGCAAGTTTTGCATGAGTATGTGCTCATCACGGGCATCGTTGTTTCCAGTGGCCTCATTTTGACCGGGTGTTTGGGAGTTTTCGCTGCGTGCCAGCGCCACGAGGGCTGGTTCAAGGCCTATGGCGTTGTGGCTTTCTTCAATACACTCGGCCTCATTGGCGGAGGCATTTACCTCCTGGTGCTTGGTGGAGCTTTCTCCCACTCTGAGTACGTGCCAAACTCGCTGTGCTCCATTCACCGACGCAGCTGACACTGACAACCGCTCTGCCGCTTGGATTCGTTGTAGGTATGTTGAGTCGTCAACATTTTGTGCTTACGAATACCCCGCGTTTGATTGCACGTGCCCACTGGGCACACCAGAGCCGTGCCCTGCAGTGACCTGCGTGAACGCCACTGCGGCCGGTAACTGCAATGCGGAAGCATCGGACGCCATTGCCACTCGAGGTCTAGACCTGAACACCCTCCCAATGGAGCGGTGCACGATTGCCAACTTTACGGGTGTGTGGGTGTTGAGGTGCATGACTGACTTTGACTGCGAGTCTTTGTGCTAATTTCGTTTTCTTGTCTACATCATGCCTGCAGCGGAAATTTTCACCTGTGATACGGTGTCGGAGTTTGTTTCCGACTTCCAGGTGGAAGGTTCCGTCTCGTTGTACTTGCCGACGCTGAACGACACGGAAATCGAGGTAGTTGCCCAGGCGTACAGCACGTCCGAGTCCATGGACCGTCCCACCCTTCAAGCGTGGGCGGAGACTTTCGTCAACCTCTTCGGCTGCATGTTGCTTCTTCTGGCAGTGTTCCAAATCGTTTTGTTGATCTGCAACCGTTTGATCATCAAATGGAACCACGCCAACGACTTCCCTCACGGCAAGGACCCATACTTCCTGATGCTGCACATGTCCGCTCACCGTACGGATATGAGGTCGAAAATGTTGGCCATGCGCGCTTTCAAAGCTGCTGGCCGTGGTTTGCTTGGCCACCGCGGCATCAAAGTTGCACCGGAGTCCATCGGTGCGAGTGAATCGATCTGTCGCTTGTCTACCGTGCGTGCGCGTGGCGTGTTGAAACACCGTGCCTTGTGTGCTGACAGATACTTCTCGGCGGGCTACTGTGGAAGTTAAAGTGCTACCCGACATCTTTGGAGATGGTGTTTGGGGACTTGGCATGTCGTTCCAAGAAACTGTGGTACGGCAGCACGGTGCTGGGTGTGATGTTGCGATTCGACAGTTTTGATGAAGAACTACGTGATGATCTGTGCAGTTCGGGAAGAGGAAGAAAGTGCAAATTCAAGGCTTCCGCGTGGGCGAAGATGACGAAGGTCGCGAAATTCTATCGCCAGGCCTCGAGGCTGGGTTGAAGATTGGCGACACCATCATCCAGGCACGTGAAGTTTTGTAAGCTGGCTGCGTATTCTGAACTCGAAATTCTGACTTCAAGGTGTTGCTATGTCGTTTTCGCTGGCAGGTCGATGGCATTGATATGGTGGGTGGAATGAAAGAATTCAACCATGAAATCAAAGACGCTCAGCACCTCGGCAAAGTGAAGTTGACGATTGAACGAGTACTGGTCAAGGGCGTGTATGTGCCGCCAAAACCAAAAGTTCACAAGAACGGTGCGTCATTGCACGTTGTGTGATGGGTTGACGTTGCACCACCACGCTCACGGTTTGAGACTTGTGTCTTGCAGGATTGTATCCCGAAATCACTAAGTTGGTTATCCAGCGCAAGCCTAACCAATCGCTCGGGCTGAACATTTCAGAAGTATTTGGATCTGGCAACGAGGGCTACGGCTTGGACAAAGCCTACCTGATGGTCAATCAGGTTGTGTCCGGGTCACCGGCGGAGGTGGCGGGCATCCATGTCGACGACACCATCCTTTCAGTGAACGGGACAATGGTTTTCGATCTTCCGTCGCTCATTGAGCTGTCGAAGGGGCGCAACAAAATCGAGATGGTCGTCAACCGAATGATGGAAAACGCGGCCGGCGGCAGTTTCCGGCAGTCTAATGTCATTGACGTGCCCGTCGCCCTCGACCCGGCGGGCATGAAGGGACTGGGCCTTGGTGCCCGTGTCATTGAAGTGACCTCTGGTTTGGGGGTCGATTCCAGTGTTCCTTTCTTGATGGTGTGCGCGCTCAACACGTACCCGAACGGACAACCGGGACCATCGATGATGGCTGGAATGAAGCAATACGACTTGATATTGATGGTTGACGGCGAGGAAGTGAACTCTCTGAAGCAGTTGGTGATTGCGCTGAAGAACAAAACTCAGCCGGTTTTCACCGTGAGGCGTTTGACCTTCGAATTCGGAAACAACTCTGTCTTCACCAAGGAATCCAAAGCTCTTCGAGAGGTGCAACTCTCGGTCACACGCTCACAAGGCGCAGGTCTCGGCGTGGCCCTCAACGAGGCATACCGACAAGGCGAGAGCGACCCGTTTGTGGTCGTCACTGCCGTCAGAGCTGACAGCGCTGCTGCCAGCGCAGGCATGATGGAGCAAGATCTCGTTATGAGGATCGATGACGTGGACATCTTCAGCATTGCAGACGTGCGGGCTGCGATTCAAGGCAAGAATTCATTCACAGTTGTCGTGCACCGCTTTGGACTGGCTCCATCCAACGCTGGCGGCATCACCGCCGAAAATTTCTGGGACTTGGCTGACGAGTTGTTCGATACCATCGACAAGGCTTCGGTGCGTCCCTGTGCAATTCATGCTCCCCAGCTTTTGTTTCTGCCGCATGTTGTCTGTACTGGCGGTTTCGTCATATGACTGTGCACTTTCAAAACATTATGTTCACAATAATTTGCTGTTCCGTGTTTCAGGAGGGGTCATCAGACGATCTTCTCAGCGTCGCAGACATGCAGTCGTTTTTCCAGTCGCGCGCTGGCATCGCTCAGAGATACATTGAGGAAATGGACGGCTACAGCAATGGCTCCCAGACAACCCCGGATGGCAAGATATCTCGCGACGAATGGTACGGTTATTTCGACTACCTTGCGGAGGCTGATACCGGAGTTGCCGAAACCTCGCCTGCTGCGTATGAAGCTCTTCGCGACATGTCTGGCGCCATTCGTTGAGTTCTGGCGACTTCCGCACCCGATGATGCGGCGTTGATGCGGCGTTTTTGTTGCAAGTTGCGCGCCAACCGAAGGATCGAACATACTCAAATCAACTCATTCATAAATTTATCGAGAACATCTCAAGCGAATGACGCAACATGACCTTGCTTGTGTGAGTTGATGATCCTGCAAACTATCTGGCACGCCATCGCCGCTTGCTGCCACAACGAGGCAAGGTCAAATGGGCTTCTTCAACGTACTTGGAGACGGTGGAAAATGCCTCGCACGTAGCACGCTCACAAAAGCCGGACGGCAGTGGTCGTGGATGGTTTCCACCGTCTGTCACCGTAATCGCAAGCAGAATAATGTACAAAGATTACGTGGGAGCGTCGTATGCATTCGCAGGGAAGGAGATTCCAAAAGAACAATTCGTGGATAACTGTTACAAGCCTCAGAGATTCCGAGAGGTTCAGAGAAATTCCTGGCGCTTTGACTTATTAATTGCTGGTCGAGCATCAATAAACACAAACAGAAAGCAATGACCCCAGACGACGCAGTGAATTGCAATCAATTAGAGGACTGAACGTCCCTTGATTGAATACCATAACCAAGCTCATTGTTCTCGAAAATACGAGAGGTTCCGGGGATTCCGGGGATTCGTTCCGCTATTCACTCACTGTGGTTTGTTTCACTGCCGGCAGACTCATCCGTGAGCCGGCCGGCCGACCAGAGATCTATCTATGACCATATGTCTCTGGACCCTCTGTGCATCCTCTCTGCACCACCCTCTGTGCATCCTCTCTGGACCTATCATACACTCCCAGGATCTCCCGCGCTCTAGTATAGCGAGTCAATACGTTTGTTATGTTTCACTCACTGTGGCTGTTTCACCAGTGAGTCGGCCGACCAGAGATCTATCTCTGGACCCTCTGTGCATCCTCTCTGCACCACCCTCTCTGCATCCTCTCCGGACCAATGATACACTGCCAGGATCTCCCGCGCTCGATTCATAGCGGAGAGGGTGGTGCAGAGTAGAGAGGATGCAGACAGGGTCACGGAGAAATAAAATCGTCTTTGGTCCGGCCGGCTCACTGATGAGCTGCCGTGAGTCCTGAAGTACTGTACAAAAGTAATGACTTTGATTGATTGATTGATTGACTTTGACATTGATCGACTGTGACGTTGATCGACTTTGACGTTGATCGACTTTGACGTTGATTGACTTTGACTTTTCCAATGACTGTCTTGAAGTCACAAAGAATATGGGATTTGTTATGGTATAGGAGACACTGAATGATTGCTATAAACGGTGTGAGTGAGTGAACAAAGCAAAGCAAAGCAAAGCAAAGGCAAAGCTAAGGCAAAGCAAAGGCGGAGTGGGTGAGTGATAGTGAGTGAGTGAGTGATAGTGAGTGAGTGAGTGATAGTGAGTGAGTGACAGTGAGTGAGTGAGCCTTTTGAAATGAATGAAGGAATGAATGGGCATTGAGTGAGTGACAGTGAGTGAGTGACTCTGTGTGTGTGTGTGTGTTGAGAGCTGGAGTGACTCACTGACTGAGAGTGAGTTGGCGGTGGTCATCGCCGATGTTATCTACAATTACTACTTTTCGCATTCCCACTTACAGATATAACCAAATAGCCCTAAACGCCGCAATCACTTACCCGCAATCAGGACTCAGTGTTTATAACGATACAAAGTGTTGTTTATAGAGACTCCGTCTGTTTTTGGTGTTGTCCTGCCTTCGTTCGTTCGTTCGTTCGTTCGTGCATTCGTTCGTTCGTTCGTTTGCTCTTTCGATTCGTTCGTTCGTTCGTTCGTTCGTTCCGCGAATTCGCCGACGTTCGCCGCCGCTGTGCTTAGTCGTCGTTCGTGGTCGTTCGTGGTCGTTCGTCGTTGTTACGTCGGAGTCGTTCGTTGTGGCGGAGCTGCTGTGGGTGAAACGTCGTCGTTGAGAGTTGACGATGGCGTTGCTTGTTTTTGCGATGTCGAATGCGACGCTGAAGTTGTTGGAGTCAGTGTGTTCCACGCTGACTGCATTTGTCGTTTGACGTCGACGTAGTGTTTGTTGGTTCACCCTTCGTTCGCACAACTGTCAATGTTCGTGCCTTCCTTTGTGTGTTTGTGTTCCTTTGCGCGTTTGTGTGTTTTGGTTTCGCGTTTTTGCTTCTTTCTTGTTGCTGCTGCTGTTGTGTGGTTTGTGTCGTGTCGTGTGTGTGCGTGCCGTCTGTTCGTCTGTTGTGGTCTTCCGGGTTGCTTGTTTGTTGGTGGGCTGGGTCGTTTGTTTGTCTGCGTGTTTTTCTGCTTGTTGTTGCCGTTGCTTTTATTTTTGCTGTTTCTGCTATTGCCGACAATAAATCTGGGACTGCTGAGTGCAGTTCATCCACTCAGTGCCAAGGCGGTGGTAGACACGGCTTCTACGCGGTTGATGGCAGTGCTCAACTAAGAAGCATCGTCCCCGAAGGAAAACATCGAAGCTAGCAAGTGAACACGTATACCTTTTTAGACAGTCATGGACAACTCCAGCGATAGCGACACGAAGCCTTGGGTGACCTGGTTCTGCGAACTGCGTGGCAACGAGTTCTTCTGCGCAGTGCCCGTCGAATACATCGAAGACAACTTCAACCTCTACGGTGCGTGTTGCGGCCAACGTTTTATTTTGACAGCCCGCATGCCTTGCTTGACCAGATTCTCTTTCGTTGTTTTGTTTTCCTGTCTTGCTTTGGTGCCGTCAACCACCACAGGCCTCGCGAGTCTCGTCCCCCATTACGAGCTCGCCCTCGACACCATCTTGGACTACGACATTGACTTTGACAAGGTGTTGCCCTCCGAAGACGCGGTCGAGGCAGCTGCCGAGTCGCTGTACGGCCTGATCCATGCCCGCTATATTATCACAGCCCGCGGCATGCGAGACATGGCTCGCAAGTACAACAAGGCGATGTTCGGCCGCTGCCATCGCGTGTCCTGCCAGGGTCAGCGCGTGCTGCCGGTTGGACAAAGCGATATCCCGCGCTTGACCACTGTGAACGTGTTCTGCCCGCGTTGCAAGCAAATTTACTTCCCCAAATCGCGCCGCCAGGGCAACATCGACGGTGCGTTTTTCGGGACGACCTTTGCACACTTGTATGTCATGACTTTCCCGGAGCCACCGCCTGAGGAGGTCATGCCGCCGTACGAGCCGCGTGTGTTCGGGTTCCGCATCAACAAAAACAGCGCATATTGGAAGGGGCGCGCGAAGTAACGCGCGAGGTGCAGTGCCGACCAGTTTGTGCTCAGCACAGCGTCGACACTGCACTGCTTTGTTACCGATGGCACGGCTCGTGTTGTCATGCTGAACACCTCATCGCAGCGATTGGAATGAAGTCAAGTGCTTCACGATCGTCTCTCTCTTGTGGCTGTGAGCAGCATCGGCAGCCAGCATGTGATGCAGTGACGGCGTCGCCACACGTTTGGCGGCAAAGCAATGTTTCAACACAATGAAGCGAAACCACCAAACGGAACAAAGCAACGAAAAAAAAAAAAAAAAAAAAAAAAAAAAA
>ENA-OWNT01005128-OWNT01005128.1-seawater-metagenome-genome-assembly--contig:-NODE-5128-length-11006-cov-4.490438_pt1 | contig 11006 bp, 18 predicted proteins | sample MGYA00238136_ERZ651165 | MGnify/ENA primary metagenome ERZ651165 (study PRJEB26861, sample SAMN08777766) | seawater metagenome | isolation source: coastal seawater | place: USA: Florida | collected...
AACTTGTTAGTACTGTAAGTACAATCAATGTTTGTGCAGTTGGTGTCTCCATCGTCGTCGTTGTCGTTGTCGTCGTCGTCGTCGTCGTCGTCGTCGTCTTCGTCGTCTTCGTTGTTGCGGAGCCAGCAGGGTAAGAAAATAGGCTGAGGCAAAGACATCACCTGGAACACCTACGTGAGTGACGCTCGCACGAACAAACAGAAATCGTTGTTGGAGAATCGATCGCTGTGCAACCTGCTTTTGAACGGGTTCAAATCGAAAATGACCTGGGAAGATGTCTTCCGATTTTCTGTTCACATTAATTGATATGACCTTCGATGGCAAGTGCTGTCACCAGGGACACCTGAACGGCGCTGTTTGTCCGTCCGCGCCCTCTGCGACGCCATGATCACGTTGTTGAACACAATCGCGTCGTATGTCGCTCAACAAACCGGCCATGAGGAAGACGCGGACAACTCCTCGTGGATGTCGGAGCACCAGGTCAAGACCGACCAGATTGTTTACTTTTTCGAGAAGTGGGAAGGGCCCCAAGGACTGCGTTGGAAAGCCACTCCTGAGGAGGTTGGTTGCCCTGCGTTGAGAACTGCTAGTTTCGGGCTGTGTCTCAGGTGTGCACATCAATTCGTACTGGTCAGGTTGACGAGTTTGAGGGTCTCAAGATGCGATATTTCAACTTAGTTGACAAGATCCGGCATATCAACGACCAAATATGCTGTGCAGTTGATGAACTGACGGCCCTTCGTGCAGCGACCAATCCAGCGAGTGGAGACGTTCAAGACCAGACCCGGCAAGAGCAACTGCGTGATGCCAAGCAGAAAAGTGTGAGGCTGGCTGAACTGAAGTGCGACATCTCCGAGTTCCGCAATCGCCGCCGACAACGGCTGCAGCTGAAGCAAGAACTTTCACAGACCATCGCGCCAGCTATTGCGTCGCTGCAGTTGAAATATCTTGATTCGTTCCTGACTCTTGCAAAGCCCACCGTCGACGGTAGGGACCCACAACAAGTCGATAGCGTTGCAGTTCACGCCGTGCAATCTTCAAGCACCTTGCGACGGAGACGGCCGTACTCCGACGCGGAGTTGTCCGCTATTCTCAAGAAGAGATGAACTCTATTTCATCCCATCACGTTTATTTATTTTGCATTTCTATGCTGTCCTCGCGATTTGGTCGTCTTCGCGCCACCACCCTTCAACTCGTGGCCCGCCGCGTTGCAAACAATATGCCACATTTCGATACCACACATTTCGGACCCCACGTCAGAATGAAAAAGGCCGTTACAGTCGCGCACGCCGTTTGGGCGTTGGAAAGCGAAAGGCGAACCACCACGACCGCGACCACCCCACACATCACATTACATAGCTCTGCAGCTCTGACTGAAGCCCGTCTATGCCAAAGCAGATTGTAGTTAATGCCGGTGTTGCATCGAACTAGTACGCTCTCTTCACATCGTACGCACGTGATTTTTCTGAATTGCTGCGGCGGTCGAAGCATCGAAGCCACGAAACTCCGAAGCCACGATGGAGCTGACTTCCACGCGCGCGCGCGCCGCAGTTCGTTAGCGCTACGTCGTTGGCAGTAGTGCGGCAGGCAGTCAGTCGGTCGGTCACCACAGACGACAGAGAGCGGCGGGCACCAACAACGAACAGTTGAGCAGTTAGTTGGAGTGCAATCTAGTACATACTGCCGTCATGCGTTGGCAGACCACAACATTCACAAAATGATGCAAAACTGTTGACCAATGTCATAGTGAGTGACAGTGAGTGAGTGACAGTGAGTGAGTGACAGTGAGTGACAGTGAGTGACAGTGAGTGAGTGAGTGAGCTGACCTCACAGTCAGTCAGTCACTCACTCACTCACTCATGGGCGCAGTGAGTGAGTGAGTGAGTGACGTTGACATTCATTCGTTCATTCGTTCATTCCATCGATCGAAGTTCGTTGTCGTCGTTGTCATCGTCGTCGTTGTTCGTCGTCGTCGTTGTCGTCGTTGTTTTCGTCGTCGTCGTTGTTCCTTCCTTCCTTCCTTCCTTCCATCCATCCTTCCTTCCTTCTTTCCATCCTTCCATCCATCCTTCCATCCTTTGTTCGTTCGTTCGTTCGTTCGTTCGTGCATTCGTTCGTGCCTTCGTTCGTGCCTTCGTTCGTGCCTTCGTTCGTTCGTTTCTTCGTTCGATCGAGACACTCGCTCGCTGACAAACGCGCCTGTCCGTCCAACGCCCTTGTTGAGCAGTTGAGCGGTGCCCGGAGACTGGAGACAAGCATGTGTTCTTCCTTCTGCAAGGTGGTCACGGAGAAACGGGGCGAACAGTATCACTGTGGGAAGGTGGATTGAGACCCGAAGGCAGGATCGTGAGAGGAAGGAAAGGCAGGAAGCAAGCTGCGTTCAAGTGGTGAAATCAGTCACGACCTTCCGTGTTGACACACGCTATGGTGCCACGGAGGTGACGGAGACGAGCATGGCATGGCGGTTGAGGTGGCGACAACAAAAGAACACTCCTAATCGATTGCACGCTGTCCAGTCAACTGGCCGGCTTCGAGCACCGTTGTGCGTAAAGAATTGCATTGGTGTGTGGATGGATGTCAACGACTGTGCGGCAGTGCGCTGATTGGTGTCACGGGTAACAAAAAAGAAGTCGTGTCTTGCACAAAACTCTGTTTTTGTTCTTGCTCTGACTTGTGTGCGCATCGAGCACGATGGCGGACGTTTGGGGTGTTGACGACGATGACGAGGGAAACCCGTTTGACGACGATTACGGGTCGTCAAACGGTGGCTATGATGATTTTCGGGGCCAAGACCAACAGCAGCAAACTCGAAGCACGGATGACTACCTCCGTGAAGCGGTGGGCAATCTGGTAGAGACCGAGGAGCTTGGTCAGGAGGGACTCGCCCATCTCGCCGGCCAGCGCGAAGTTCTGGACAACATCAGGAACAACGTCAGCCGCATGGACAACACGCTCGATGTAGCCGACCGGAAAATTACTGAGATGGAGCACCCGTGGGCCATTGGGCCCGTGAGGACCAAAGCATCTGGAGATAGGCGGGCTGCCACTGGTGATGTTGGGTATGTGTCCGCCTTGCGCAACTTGCCGCACCTCAATCTTCACTGTGGTCGCTGACTGTTTTGTTGTTGCACCCTGTGCTGTGCTTGTTCCCTTTTTCGCACTCCTGTAGATCTGCCGGATATGCTGCTGGCGGTGGACAAGAGTTCATGATGGAAGGCGTTGTCTTGAAGCGGGGGCGCATGTTCAAAACATGGAACAAGCGCTATTTCCGGCAAAATGGCGATCACATCGACTACTTCAACAATAAGAACGACAGCAAGTACGTTTTCGGCCCACACAAGTTCTTCCGTTCGTGGCGAAACGTGATGCGATATTTCGGAACTGACCAGCGTTCTCTTTCTGTCCTTGTACTCGTGCAGGATTCGTGGTCAATTCATTCTGAAGGACGCGACATTGAACATCCTGAGCTACGGCGAACGCGACTCCAATGGAGCAGAGACCAACAAAGACAATTGCTTCGAGATCATCCAAAAGGGTGAGAGAAAGGGCGACACCATTCATGTGGAGTCCACCACTGACTACAACTCGTGGGTCAGCGCAATCCGGCGGAAGATCAACCCGGAACGACACAAGTCTCACGCTGCATACGAAGGATCGAACTACCAGCCAGGATCATCCGCCGGATCAAACCGCGGTGGGGTAGGTTTCGGAAACGCTGGCCAGGATGCCATGTTGGATACCATCATTGACAAGCTGGACGACATCGATGGCATCTCCCGCATGATGGGATCTGAGGTCGAAGACCAAACAAGGATCATCGAAAGCCTCACAAAGTGCGTTGCCGTACTTTTGTCAGCAAACTTGCAGCAAGCTCGTTTTGCGCCTGTCTATGTCTCTATGTGTCTGCACCACGCCGCTTATCATCTAACTGTTGCCTGCTGTGTCATCAACGTTTGCAGGGATATGGACCGAATCGACAACCGAGTCGAGCAAAACAAGAACCGCGTGCAGCGCATCAAATAAAGAAGTTAGCCTTCGTGTGTCCCATTCAATGATTCCGTCATTCGCCATCATACGTGCCAGCGGTCTCATCCGTCGTTTGTCTTCGGTCGAAAACTCCCGCCTCTCTGCATCGTCCCCCACCCCACCCCGTCCACCGCACGCATCATGGTGCGAGAAGAGGCGTTTGAATGCTTCACACGTCTTCGTGATCGTGCAAAAACGAATGTCACATCGATGCTGAACACACATGCGCACACATAACTGACCGTCACAACAGCTCCACAGTGCAACGATCACAACGACGCGGCCACGACAACAACGACGACGACAACGATGACGACGGCGACGACGACAATGCTCGCAACCTCAACGACCGAAAGCGCAGCGACGTCGACAACAACCACAGCCACAGCCACAGCAAGCCACAAACACGAGCATCTTTCGCCGCTGCAGCGGCTGCGTGCGGACAACGGAGTACCTTCGGTTCAACTTACTGCAGCATTGACAGTGTAGAATGGATGTACACAGCGCAACCATGCAGCGCGTAAGAGTAAGCGACGAGTAGACGGTGCAACAATGGTGCGTAAGTAGTACAATGGTACTAACTGACGGTGGCCACGGATAAAGTCGAAGGCAGGAAGAAGAAGGTCGGCGCCGCCGCTGCACCGCTCGCTGCCCTTCCTTCTTCGTTCGTTCGGCAGCAACGGCGCCAACGAACAACGAACATCGAATGAACTTCGACGATGATTGTTGTTCGATCGTTCGTCCTTTCGCCCCTTCGTTCTTCGTTCCTCAGTGCGTTCGATGGTGTGTTTGGCCGCTCGTTCGATGATTCGCCTGTTCGCTCGTTCCATGGGTCGGTTGTTTTGTCATTCGACGTTTATCTGTGTAGTGGTGTGTTGTTATGGCGCGATGTTCGCGTTCTCGCTGTTCGTTTCGTCAATCCTTCGACCGCTGGATGGATCGTTCAAATCGATTGTATGATCACTTACTGGTTGTGCGGTTCGCTCTGTGGACCCTCGCGTCCCAAGACCGTGGAAGGCGATGGTATCACTGCCGTAGCAGTTGTTGCATGTTGGACATGCTGTCTGGCAGCGGGCATGCACTCTGGGCGAAGTACTGGCAGTTCATGTAAGTAATTGTGGCGACGAGAGCAACAAGCAGGTAATCTTTATCGTGTTTTTACTCTGAAAAGTGTACTTTAATCTGGAACGACGCATTGGTTCTTGCGGTTCCTTTAATCACCATGTCGTCGAGGCAACTGCAGCGCCTCCGCAAAGACGCAGGACTCATGGACATTCAAACCATCGAGTCGTCTTCGAGCGAGGAAGAGCAAGAGGCCCCGGCAATTAGCATGTTCGATCTGCTCGGAGACTCATCTTCGGAGGAAGAGGAGGAAGAACGGGACGTCGAACCTGAGGAAGAAGATCTTGGCTCGGAAAACGCACCAATCGGTGAGGATGGAACCACCGCGAAGGATGAGGGCAACGGCGACACAACGCCGATTGATGGTGCCGCTCATGCCGCGGACGTGGATGGTTCGGCCGAACAAGTACCACCCACTGGCACTAGCTCAACGAAAAAGAAAAAGAAACGCAAGAAGAAAAAGAAGAAGAAAGGGCCATTGCAACAGCGCAGGACAGCGTCGCAAGCTGCAGACAATGCCGACGCTCCTGACACTGCAGATGCAGACGCAGCTGCAATGACGAGTGCCGCGGACACTACTCCTAGTGATGACCGCACAGTCGACGTCCGGTTTTTAAATGAAGAGTATGAAATGGAGCTGCGCTTCGGCAAGGAGGTCGTGCAAGCGCGCCGCCGTGAAGAGCAAAAACAGCTGCAACAACTGCAAGGGCGACAACGTGGCAGGTACGAAGACGAGGCGTTTGCGATTGCCTTTGGTCTTGAACTCAAATGTGCGCTGTGGTTTCGTGTGTGGGCAGACGCGGGAAGATGAAGAAGCAATCACGTCATCGATTTTATTTGGTGCCGAATACCGGATTCGTCCGCAAAGCCCCTGGCCGTTTGGCTGGCGGATTCGGCATGGTCAAAGATCGCGACGAAGCCGGCATTGCATAGTTCGTGCGCTCGTTATGAGAGAGAGTGCTCGACTGTGCGCGCAACACTGACTGATGGATGCCATTTTGCTGCAGCTACCGATTCGAATTTTCGGAGGAGTATCGAAAAGTTCAAGAAAGTTATTTGGCGATGGTTCGCACCCACGACCCACAAAACATCATGCGTATTCTCCAGCGCCATCCCTTCCATGTCGATTCGCTACTGCAATTGAGTGAAGTGAACCTGGCCATGGGCCACTTTGAGCAAGCAGCCGAACTTGTCAAGCGAGCTTTGCACGTAAGTAGGCTCGTCGTGCCGGACCAGAGCCATCTGTCTGACGGCCGAACTTTTTTGTGTTGTTGACTTAGGTCTTTGATTCCGTTCGTCACCCCACTTTTGACTACGGTGCAAGTGGTGCTAGCCGCAGACTTCTCTACTCCGAGCCCACAAACCGGGGTTTCTTCACTGCTTTATCTCGTCAAATGCAATTTTCTGGGCGCAAGGGATGCGTCCGCACCGCATTCGAGCTTGCCAAGCTCGTTTACTCGCTGGATCCAGAAGCTGATCCCGTCGGTATCCTGCTGGTGATCGACTTCTACGCTTTACAGGTGCGTCAGCGCGTCTACTAGCCCCGTCAAGCTGCCGCTGTGCGTGACATTGTGATTGTGACACAGGCTGGAAAACTAGCATTCGTCGAAAGTTTGGGAAGTGAAGCAGACTCTCCATTTTATTTAAGGTCTCATCATGCTGTTTCACTGCGTCAGGTCACTGTGTGCTTGATAAGCTGACGCTTTGATTGCCGATTACCACAGGCCACCGAACATGCGCTTTAGTTGCGCTTTGGCCAAGTTTTTAGGCGACGGAATGCGTCTTGAGGCCAATGAGGCCTTGCGTGCTGCACTGTTCATGTACGTCGTACTCGTCATCGATGACATCATCCACGCGCGGCCAATCTCTCACACGTGCAATGTTTGCTCTCAAGTTGTCCGTGCGCTCTGGAGGCTCTTGCATACAAGTGCGGATGGCATGACGCTCCGCGTTGGAAAAAGCTTCTTCGCCGACAATTGTATGCATCATCAGAAACATGTTGTCCAACGCTTCAACAGAGACTGGTGCGTATGCCCCTGGGTCTGTTGACGTTACCTTGGCGGAGTTAGTAACTTGATCTCATGTTGTGCAAACATTCTTTCAAGGCCGCCATTTTTGCTGAGAGACAACACTCTTACTGGAAGGCCGCAGAGGGCGTGGAGGACTGGGTGTTCGATAATGCGCAGAAAGCGGTAAGCTGAATTCATCTCTCGGTCGCGGCATCAAATCCTCACCGCACGTCCCCTCCGCGTATTCCTGCACTAGGCGATCGCTGCTGAAAACCACGTGCATGCTGCTGAGTTGGCAGTGCAAAGCCGAAACGACTTGTATCAGGCCGGCTCTCCGTTGGAAATATACCAAACACGACTGCCACAAGAATTCTCTGATGAACAGAGGATAGAGCTACCGCAGGAGGCCCTCAATGCCGGTGGAGGCGGCGGCGGCGGCGGTGCTGGTCGCGGTGCGGCCGCGCAGCCTCCAATTCGACAAAATGTGATTGATCTGTCGGAGGAACAAAATACCAATGATGTTTTGTTGTTCCTGCGAAGCATGATGCCGTGGAATGTCGTAGATACCAGCACGCGCCCCGACCGCACCGATGATGGCGGTGATGGTGGCGGTGACGGGCGTAACAACGCGGACGAAGCCGAACGGTAACCAACGAAGCGGAATTTCAAAATCTAAAATAATATCTAAAAATATAAACTACGGGGGTGCAGCGTACGCAGACATGTGTGTCACAGGTCGCATTGCGCTGCACGTCGGATCTGATCCTCAAATTTGACGAGAATCGCCGCGTATAACGCTTCGTCGATGGGGTCACGGAACTCCCCAAAGTTGTGCTTGGCCTTGACGAGCGCATAACAACAAAATGTGAAACTGTGCATCAAACACGCACGCGCCACACAACAACCAGCATCACGAGGGCGCACCTTCTTTTGCTGGCGGTTGACCTTGAGCTCTATGGGCAGCACATTACCACCAAAATATTGGTGGAAAACCTCGATTGTTTCTTGCCATCGCTCCATAACTCCGACAAAGAGAAAGTGCTCATCAAGGGCATTCACTGCCAGCTTGAGGTCTTCATCAGTAACGGGATTAGTGTCGTGGCACGTTCGCCCGAGAATCATTTTCGTCTGGCACCCGACTAAACCCCGAACCTGAAGGAAATCAGCCAGTTCCAATCCCACCTTGTTCCCGGCTGCACTCCTCGTTTGCATGTTGTATCCACACAGTCGAAGCATAGTTTCCCTAAGTGCACGAACGAGATAGACAAATATCAACACCAGCACCGCGGAGGACAGCACAGCAAATGAAATCGTACGGATCAAAACCAATGGCGCGGATCACCCCGCTGGCTTCGAAAGGTTCCGATCCAGTAACGATAGCGGAACACGTCAAATTGATGTATTTGTATTCACTGTACAAGCGTGAATACGGCTCTCGAAACATGGAGACAAGGGCGTGTCCATCACGAGGATACACTGCCGGCATGTGTCCCCGAATTGAGTCGGGATCCACAAGACCGTTGTTCTGGCATTGCGACATCATGTGCGGGTAACTGTTTGCAACATGTGGGCAAACAAACGTCAATCACTCGTTCGACGACCGCCACAGCAATGATGTGATAGCAGCAAAGAGCAGCGGTGGCAACGACCATTGCATTACCTGCGAATCACGTTCAAAAATGGAACTTCAAAGGGCGAACTTTCGTGACCCTCTTCGCCGTAGCCAGCGCCGTCATCGAGGGGTTGGCACCTGCGCACGTTGCATACACGAACACATATAACGTCAGCGCAGGATCGGGGCGACGTCGGTACTGTGCAGCACCGTAACCATCTAACACAGTTGAACGAGAGACGTACATAAGGTGGATGACAGAGTTTCCAAAACTCGTTCCGGTTTTAGGAACATGCAGCCAGCGGATAGCGTCGGGTTTGGATGCCGTTGGGCAGCGATGAGCTCCATCCAGAATAGGACCAGCTGACACTGTCAGAGTTTCCGACGGCGCGCTTGCAAAGCCGCCCGCTTGCACCAACGTCCATTGGAGCGAGTCGAACGCACAAACGTCCGTAGATGTGGCAATGCAGGCCGATGTGGCAAACACTTGAGCGGGGCTTGCTGCTCCACCACCTAAGGATCCAATTCCAATTCTGAAGCCGGCGGCATCTGTGCACGCTGGGTCGTCGATAATCATCAAGCTCAGAGGATTATCCTGGCGCAAACTTTGCTGGGAACCGAGCTGTTGCACGTACGGAGTTCCAGCCATGACATGCGCGTGATCTCTCTCGTACACACCCGCCAAAAAGTCAAACTGTGAAGGTGAGCCAGCGTTCACAACCACAGTCTGCGGACAAATCGGCAGCGACATGAGGCCAGCTTCGGGAATACTGACACATGGCGACTCGGCAACGGATGCTCCATCGGCGACCGTGCACACAGGGAAAGATACTGCGCTATGCTCGGAGCTTGTCCGCACTTGTTGTGAATTGTCACTCCAACTGACGCTGGCGTCCCCGTCTGCGGCATCTTTCGCATGCACGAAAAGACGCAGGCCGTTCCGTCCATACTGCGCTAAAAAGTCGTCAAGAACCCCACAAAAGTTGTTATCATCACAGCGGATACTGTTCGGCCGGACCTTTCCTTGGTTGCCGGCACCGCCGCCGTTGCCTTGGTTTCCACCACCACCCCTGTTGCCTGGGTTGCCGGGGTTGCCGAAGGTGCCACCGTCGCTGCCTTGGTTGCCGAAGTTTCCACCGCCGTTTCCTTGGTTGCCGAAGTTTCCACCTTGGCCTTGGTTGAAGCCGCCACCACCGCCGCCGCCACCGTTGCCTTGATTGCCGAAGTTTCCGCCGCCCCCTTGGTTGCCGAAGTTTCCACCGCCGCCCCCTTGGTTGCCGAAGTTTCCACCGCCGCCCTGGTTGCCGAAGTTTCCACCGCCGCCCTGGTTGCCGAAGTTTCCTCCGCCGCCCTGGTTGCCGAAGTTGCCACCGCCTCCCTGGTTGCCGAAGTTGCCTTGGTTACCGAAATTACCACCCGCAGCGTTTCCTAGGCCTCCGAAGCCACCGCCGTTTCCTTGGTTTCCGAAGCCAGCTCCATTGCCTTGACTTCCGAAACCACCGTTGCTGCCCTGACCGCCGATGTGGCCACCACCATTGCCTTGACCGCCACCGCCACTACGACCGCCATTGTTTTGGCTGACTTGACCCCCGGCGTTGCCCCCAAAACCACCCGGACTGCCTTGGCCTCCGCCAAAGCCGTTTCCCTGCGCTCCAAAGTTATTCGCACCGCGAAGCTGAGCACCGCCTGCGTGGCCCATGTCGCCATTGCCACCGGCCATCTGTCGCCTTCCGGAACCGATTTGGTCACCAACAACGACGCAGACCAGAAGGCACAAGGTTGTCCATGTCGTCGCCGAAAACGGCCGCATGGTCAAAGCAGGTACCACAGCTCTCGATGCACAAAACCTTGAAAACGTCACACAAATATGCTGGCACTGTGTTGGTTCCCACTCCCTAAGCGACCTGATCGAAGCTCTCGACACAGGTCGCACTGCTGGAACTTCGATTCAAACGCCAGTGGAGATTGTGAAGGAGCAAACTGATCCAAGGAGATGAAGGGGACAAAAAAGCACAAAAGCAAACAAGAGAAAAAGAAAAGAAAAGCGAGAAAAAAAGAAACACGGTATGTATCACTTAACGATCTCTAGCGCAAGAGCGCGTGCCCCGGCAGCAACGCCATTGTCATAGCAATCGTTCAACAACCAACAACCAACAACCGACAACCAACAACCAACAACCAACAACCAACAACCAACAACCAACAACCAACAACCAACAACCAACAACCAACAACCA
>ENA-OWNT01005129-OWNT01005129.1-seawater-metagenome-genome-assembly--contig:-NODE-5129-length-11005-cov-4.730417_pt1 | contig 11005 bp, 5 predicted proteins | sample MGYA00238136_ERZ651165 | MGnify/ENA primary metagenome ERZ651165 (study PRJEB26861, sample SAMN08777766) | seawater metagenome | isolation source: coastal seawater | place: USA: Florida | collected...
ATCATTAATGTTGTTTCGTATCGCTGCACCATTATAGATGGAGTCGGCATCATGAAGCACGTGATCCACGGCGTGGCCACGGCCACGGCAATGAGCATATCCGGACTAATGGCCTCGTCAGCACCGGCTCAGGCCTATCAGGTGGACTGTGCGATCCTCCTCTGCCTTGCGGGCGGCTGGCCTGCCTCCGCGCCCTGCGCACATGCTAGAGCGGTCTTCATTCGGCGGATCACGCCATGGCCGATCGAGCCGCCCTTACAAATCTGGCGGTGTCCGATGGGTGTGTCGTTAAACGATCCCAGTCCGATGTCGCCCATGGAACGCCTTTATGAGATCACGTTCCGCGATCCGCCCGAACCGCAGGAATCGACTCCGATACCCCTTGTTCGCGTCCAAGCGGATGAACAAGCCGACATCGACATCTCAGGCGACGCCTTTGACTTTGTTCGGAGCATTCGCGTGTATCACATCCAGTACCGGCAGCACGAAAACCGAGATGGTGACTGCAATCGCAGCGACTCCACGCGGTTGGGGTCCTACGGAGTGCAAGGCGATTACCGATGGACAAGATCCAACGTGGGCCAAGTGCCGGCCGCATCCGGCCTGAGCATCCCGAATGGATGCGGCAGCTACTTCTACCGCTCCGTCTTCGTCGACTGGCGTGATCACGCCGGGAACTATGGTTCTGAAGAAGTTCGCTACTGACAAAATCAGCACGCGGTCTTGCCGCGCGCGTCCTCACAACCCCGCACGAAAGGCTGTGCAAAACCCCCAAAAAGGAGACGACGCCAGACCGTGAAGCCTGACGCCGTGCAAGAAAACTCCGTGAACAAGAGTTTCCTAGCGCACGGCTAAGACACCTGCAACCAGCAAAGTTGTTTTGCTGGCAAGAATGTTGTTGTCTCACGACATGGCGTCGGATCTCCAAGGAGACCTCGACCATGGAACCTACGACCGGCCTGATCCTGCGACGGATCACGCAGACAAATCTTTCTGTTGCAGCGCACAAGCTGGCCACCCTCATCCTTGATGCCATCGCCTGGAAGGACGGCTACAACGGTTTGTCGCGCGGAACGGCAGCCTTCACCCTCTCTGCTCTGGCGGAGAAGATGGGTGTCTCACGACAATATCTTTCAGTTCTTTTGAGCGAACTTGAGACGTCGGAGTTGCAGCTCGAGCGGGCGAAGCCGAATGGCAAGTTCGCGCCTTGGATCTTTCGGTTTTCCGCCTTCGACGAGGAGATTGAAACCCATGATCTCGTGTCAGGTGAAGGCGACACATCACTATCTAGAGATAATAATAACAAAACTATCTTCTCAGGACTGATCGACATCACCGCGAGTTCGAACGTTTTTCAGACCAGTTGGGCAGAGCTCATCAAAGCAGCGAAGGCCACGCTGCCCTGCTGGAACGTTGACACCCAGGTCATCTGGGATCGCTTCCTCGCCTTCAACCGGTCCCGAGGCAACGGGAAGGTGCCGGCCGGCTTCCTGCTTGGCTTCATGCGCCGATGGCGGAATTCGTCGGGAACACCGCCTCGTCCCGAGGCAAAGCCACCAGTGAGACGAGTAACGGGCTCACGAGAACGCGAATTACTGAGACAGATGCAAGCCGCCCCGACTGCGAACCGCCAGTTCCACGCGTCCGACCTGTGTCGTTTGATCGGTCACGCTGCCTACGAAGCGCGGGTACTGGATGTAATCCGCAAGTTTGGGTGTCAGAGGTTTTCAGCGACGTTGGCAGTGCACGGACGAGCGGTGTTAGCGGGGGAGATATCCAGGTGACGGATAGACTCGAAGAAAGATCCCGCGGCGCTGGTAATCGTTCTGACAGCGGCATGATACGACTGATCTCAAAACACTATGCGAGTTCGTGTTCCCGAAGTACTCCTTGGATCAAGTGTTTAAGAGCCTCTGCATGCGCATGCGACGAACCAGTGACATCCATCGTAGCTAACAGGAGGCTGTCCTCCGCGCCTTCGCTTGCAATCGCGTAGCGCGTGCGGATCGGATCGGGTGGCAGATCGCCGTGGTGTGGATAGAGCAGCATGACGTTCGGGCACCGATAGAGTTGGCTGTAGGCCATCAACTGATACACATCAGCCTGGCTGACTCCCTGCTTTGGATCGTCGATGCGCGGCGCCATCCTTTTCCATTTCGTATCGATGACGAGCACGGTTCGATCGCCCTGCCGGATGATGAGATCCGGTTTGGTCCGAAACCGACCTGTACCGCCTTCGAATAGGCAATCTCGATGACCGCCTTGCGCTGCGACACGGTATCCGCTGCCTGCGACGGCGCGTGTGACCAGTCTGGCAACGTATTGTTCGAACAAGGCATTCATCTCGAACAAGAGCGCATGCCCATCAATAGCTCCAGCAGTGGTTTGCTGATGCCGGTCTGTGAGGAGTAGCCGGGCAAACGAAAGAAGCTCACTCCACCGCTGATTTGTGCGATCCAGAGTGATCTGGTCCCATCGCAACGCAGGGATGGGAACGTCGCTCACATCGGCATAGGCAAAGCCAAGCTCGCGCAGGATACGCTGGTTGTCGGGCGCCTGTGCCACATGCTGCAAGCGCGTCACGGCGGCGCGCATCACCTGGTTGAGCGCGATATCCGAAGACAGCTCATCGTATCGACAGGCCAACCTCTGCGGCGCGACCGCATGGCGAGAAAACTGGCGGGTGACATCGAGCCTGCCGCGGAGGGCAGGTAGGTCGTCCGCATGATCCAGATAACGGCGCGGCAATCCCATTCGCACCGCTTCCATCAGGCGGGCGCAAAAAAGCCGGATCAACAATTCCAGTATAGTGTCCTTCTGCCATCCGAGCTGGGCCAGCGATCCTGCATCGATGCGCAAATCGTGGACAACCGCCAGCATGTGGATCAGGCGGCGACGCAGAGCATCATCGGAAGCCTCGCGCTCACCAAGGCCTTCGATCTTCGGAAGGATCTCCAATTGACAGCCTTGCGCAACGATTACGCCGACCACGCCGCGGGCCCGCAGGCCTTTGCGGCCGTGTTCGAGTACACCTTCTCCACCGCGTCCCGCGAAGGTCGAGCGTGCCGCAACGCCGGCAATCCGATCAGCTTCCGCCTGCGGGATGGTCGTGTCGTCGTCCCCATAGCCGATGCGCTGCCATTCGCGGAGAGTGCGGCGGATCATGAACCAAGCAACCTCGCGTACTCGAAGCCGTCTTCAGCACTCCGCACATCCCATCTGAAACGCGGCATCGCCTCGCCATTATCGAGGCCCGGGGGCGCTTTCAGAACAGACCTGTTGAGGAAGCCCCCCTTAATCGGTCCGTCATGAGTCTCCAGATCGCCCAGGACTGCAGCGATTTTGCTCCAGTCTTCGAAGAAGTATTCAGCCAGGAGCGGGATAATCTTGTGCCGCATCACTTCGTCCAAATCGGCTCGGGTGTGGCAGCCGGTAAAGTAAGCGTGGCCGATCTGGTGGTCACGATCGTAGAGATACTCGATGCGTTCATTGATGATTGTCAGAAGGCGAGGCAGGTCGATCCCGGTACGGGCTGCAGCGTCCTTTAGAACTGCCGCATTTGGCATCATCTCGCGGAATGTGAACCGACGCCTCAGCGCAGTATCGAGCAGGGCGATCGAGCGGTCAGCCGTGTTCATGGTGCCAACGATGTGCAGATTCGATGGAACACCAAACTCGTCCCCGGAATATGGAAGGCGCACCTTCAGCTGGTTCGGCTGACCGAGCCGCTTGTCCGCTTCCAAAAGCGTAATCAGCTCGCCAAAAACCTTGGAAATATTGGCGCGGTTTATCTCGTCGATGATCAGGACGAAAGGCTCGGGATCAGTTGGCCCCTCTTTTTGCTGGCTGTTCATGTAGCGCTCAAGGGCAGGCACGTTCAGTTCAGCGTCATAAAGCAGGTAAATTGATTTCATCGAGAAACGCCGAGAGTAGATTTCTCCGACCGGCACGCCTTCGCGGTCGATCCAGAGCCAACGGACTGCACGACGATGGGCGTATCCGCCGCCGGGACGGGGAGCGAATTCGTAGCCGCCGGTAAACTCTCCGATAGCCCGGAACAGTCCGTTGCCCTTCGACACGATGATGATGTCACCTTCTCGAACCCAGTTCCGAAAGATGAAGGGCATCTGCACCACGCCGGATCGGGCATCCACGTTGCCGTCTTGGTCACCCTGGGCCTTGCAGGCCTTGATGATCTCGTCTCGGCTTTCGAATTTCTCGTCCGACCAGTCGATATCTCCGAAACCAAGGAGGGTGTAGCCGCCCTTAATCGCTTCCTCAAAGAGATGCGCGTCTTCCGGGTTGTTGGCCTCACCAATCGACATCTTGAAGACTTGCCGGCCTTCAACACGTATCGAGTCCTCGCCAGATGAATGCCCACGGCTGGTCTCCGCGCGTTTCGAAATGCGCCGGAAAATGCCCGGAACGGTTTCCAACCGGAACCCGGCTGTGGAAGTGTCCTCGCCATCGTCCGCGCCTGTCATCGGCTGTCGTCCCTCGACGAACTCTTCATAAGCCATCGACTGGTGAAACGTGACGAACTCGATCCGCCCCGCGGCGAGCAGTCCCTGATAGATGGCCATCAGATCGTCGCGATCTTCTGGCACAGGCTCCCCGCACAGTTTGACGGCCTCAGCCGCAGTGCTGAAGGTTTTCCCTGTGCCAGGCGGACCAAAGAGAATAAGATTGGTAGCTGTGGGACGCTCATCTTGTTGGGCAATGGCCATGGTATTTTCTACCTGTTTTGTCGGTTGTTGAACGCTGCCACTGGCAGGCACACCAATTTTTTTCGCTATGTCGGGATCAAGTTGGTATCGAACGAGCTTTTCTCCACCGTAGGTCAAATAGTTGACGGTGCCGCCGGCGATGGCTTTGACTCTCGAAGCAAGCCCGTCCACGAGCATTGCCCGCGCGACCTCTACCATGTCTTCAGTTTCGATCGCTTCGTCCGCTTTGTTGCCCGCACCCTTGGGCTTGATCCGATAGGCTGAAACTCCGTTGGACCGATTGAAATTCTTCACTGGTTGGAACGGATTTCCAGCGGGATCAAATAGCGTGAATGGTCGTTCGTTTTGTGACGTCGCCGACTCGTCGAGCCCAAAGCGAAACACAGTGGCAGAGCTTTGGTCGGCCCCAATCCGCTCCGGAGCACTGACCTGTGCAAGGTCCTGGAAAATCTTTCCCGCCAAGGCCTGACAAATGTTTGGCCAGGCTTCATTCAGATTGAGCGCCGTGTTGACGTCACGAACGAGCACGTCGACATGGGATGCACCTTCTTCACGTGCCGGTTCGATATACTCTTCCAGCACGTGTTGGCGAATTCGATCTGCATCCTTCGCGGCTCCAGGCGGTTCGCCTGCAATGAACCGTCCGTATTGCGCCAACCAGCTGCTCCAATTCGACAGACGGTTGAGCGGCTTTTCGGAATCCGGCATCAGGATTCGATAGTCTTCACCTCCTGACCGAGCGTCGTCACGCATCGCTTTGAGACGTTCCCTGAGTCCCGCAAATTGATCGGCCTTCCAAGCTTCCTCAAGGTTGTCATAGGGCATGCCAAGCGCGGCAAGGTTTCGCTCTATGGTTCGAACGGCGTAGGTCCTCGAGTTTCGCCCTGCTTCGGTTTGTGCGCCCCCCTGTTCTAACCAGGCCTTGAATTCACTGTCGTTCAACGGCTTCTCCCAAACTCAGTTCTACGAATTTTGTTGCTCTTTTCAGACTGGGTGTTTTCACGTGAGGACTTCCTGCGGCACCCGGGAAAACGAAAGTGTTCCTTCGCTCATCCAGTTGATCGCTATTCCTTTGATTTGTTTATCCGGCCACTCCTTGCGGATCAGCTCTGCATATGCCGCGAGCTGAGGTAGATAGGTTGCGAAACGCGCCTCAGGATCCGGACAGGCCCCGGATTTGTGGTCGACGATTAGCAGGCTGTTCTGGCCTTCGGCCAGCAAATCGATGATCGCATTGGTCTCAGAGCCATCGGCCGCCACTTCCTGAAAAGGAAGTTCGAAATGCAGACGATCAAAGCCCTGATCAGAGAGCCAAGACGTTAGAGCCCTAGCCTGAGCTTCAATCTCCGCAAGAGTGTCTTTCGGCAGGCCGGTCGCGGCTTCCAGCTGATCTGCCTTGTCTGGGTGTTGGACGAGGACGCGAAACGCAAGATGCCAGGCAGTTCCTCGCGCCGCCGGATCGGCCAGTGCGTGATCTGAGATAGATGATCCAAGATTGTAGGTAGCCAGATGGCTTGTCGGTTCCTTGATCTGGTTACCAAAAGTCGATGGGCTCCGCCGCCAAGCTGTCCTACCAGTCAGATCCAATCCCCGCCGTTCGCCGAAGAGAGCATGCCCAACATTTTCTACGATTCCTGTCGAGTCAGGGTTTTCGACATTGCCGTCGAAGATTCGAGCCTCAAACGCGCGTCCGCACAGAGAGATTTCGCCGTCGTTGACCGTAAGACCGGCGTGATCCCGTAGAATATCTATCATTCGCTCGGGTTGCGTGCGGGCTGTCCTCCGTTCCTTTGGGAGAACCAAGATCAGTCTATCCCGAGCCCGCGTCAGCGCGACGTAGAGCTTGCGGGCGGCATCTTTCATATCTTCGGGATGCCGCGCCTCAGCAAAGGCTTGCTGGCTCTCCGGGGCTGCGAAGTCTGGGAGGAAGCCCAGACCAGCGTTGTCCAGCACACTCGCAAGATGATCAAAGCTTTCGAACTCTGCACGCAACGTTCCAGGTCGCTCAGCAATACTTTGATCGAGGCCGGCCACGAATGTAATCGGCCATTCCCGACCTTTTGCTGAATGCCATGTACAAATTTCAACGCCGCTGCCTGACCAAGCGTCGCGGTCTGGGTGGCGATCCCAATCTCTATCCGTCTGCCCTGAAATCCAACCCAGGAAAATCTGCATGTTGTTTCCATGGAAGCCTGCTGCGGCGCGCAGCCCGGGCAACATCCTGTCAAACTCCTGCGCTTCTCCATCCAGGCGGGCCAAATCCGCCAGGGCCTGTGTCGCGTCGGACATGCCTGTAGCCCAGTCTCGTAAACCGGTGGTCTGCAACACCAAGGCAACCGCATCAGCGGTAGGAAGCGTTTCGATTGATTGGTTCAACCCTCGTAGGGTTTCCAATGACTGATGTGTGTCCAGCACTCCATCCACGGCGTTGCGAAGAGCATCCTCCATCGCCATTCGAGGTGGCCCGAGCGTTAGCCACGTGAGTGCCGCGTATTTATTTCCGGGGTCAGACGCGTAGGCCAACGCCGCGCGCGCTGCACACATTGCTGGTGCGTTGAGCCAACCCGCCTGTTGAATGCGGACCGGAATGCCATGTGCCTCAAGTGCTGCGGCGATGCTGCTGGCATGACCATGCGTGTAACAGAGCACAGCGATGTCTTCTGGACGAACGGCACGAAGTTCTTCTCGCGCTTTGTCGAACACTTGTGTTCCATCAGCCAGAAGATCGGCGACACGGTTGGCGATGCTGGGAGCCCCATTTACGAAGTCACTTCGCGGCAAATTCAGAACTTCGAATGCCGTCTCACCGGTTTCAGCTCTGACTGGTGAGAGAGCATCATAGCTTTCGGGAAAGAGTGTTGGGCCAAGCGTGTTCACGAGTTCCATGATCCGCGGATCGGATCGCCAGTTGCGGTCAAGCGGTGCAATAACATCCGGATTGGCCGTTTGCAGTGCCGCTGACAGCCGGGCATCTGCGCCCTGAAATCCCATGATAGACTGTTTGGTGTCTCCGACGATGAGTGCGTGTTTGGCGCTACAAGCCAACCGCCAAAGCAGGGCGAACTGAACCGGGTTAGTGTCTTGAAACTCATCGATCACCACACAATCGATCTCGCCAAGAACCGATTGCAGGATTGCGGGGTCTTTCCGCAGCAAGGCTTCGGTTTCGACGATCATGTCGGCATAGTCGATGAGCCCCGCTTCCCGTTTCGCAGCCTGATAGGCGGCGAGAACCTCCTGTGCACCGGTCACAATTGCAGTGAGATGGGCGCGAGCATCCGCCAGCGGTCCCGGATGGCGTGGCAAGAAATCTGCAGCAGCGACCACGGCAGCTGCACGATCGTCGTAGCCCTCAGGGGTTTGAGAGCCGCGCTTCGACTGACGAAGATTTCTCAGCTTTTGCCATAGCTTCCAGTCGCCTTCCAAAACACCGGGCTCCAAAGCGCGGCGCAGGTCTTTATGGTTGCCGGAAAAGTCCTTCACGGCAGACGCATTGCCCTGGAAATGATTTGCAAGATTGTGCGGAAATGCATCCAGAAGAGACTGCACCGCCCGCCTCAATGCATCTGCCAAGGCCGAACCATCGGCTTCGCATTCGCCATAGCCGTCGGTCAATTCCGCCAGTGCTGAGTTCAGAATATCCGGAGAACCACCTCGCTCGCCCAAGCCACGGATCAGATCGACAGTTTGCAGGAGTTTCGCGCGGAATTTCTCCTCGGCACTCATGCCTGTCTGCGGATCCCAAGCATAACCAAATCGAGCCAAGCCAGCCATCAACGGCTTCAACGCTTCACAACGACCCATCTCCAAGCGGATTAGAAGATCGCGCTCGGGATCTGTCAGAAGACGGCTCTCGGGGGAGTGCCCGCCGGCGAAGGCATGTTCTGTCAGAAGTCGTTGTCCTAGAGCGTGGATAGTGCCGATATAGGCTCGGTCGATCTCAAGCGCATCCCCAATGCGCCCCCGTGCCATCAACGCGCCGCGGATACGGTCCCGCATCTCCGAGGCTGCAGCTTCCGTGAATGTCACTGCCAGAATCCGGCTGGCGGAAACCTCACCACCCACCACCCAATCGGCAAGGGTTTCCTTGATGTGATGGGTCTTACCGGCCCCTGCTCCGGCAGGTACAAGCGTGAGATGTGTCATGCCTCGTCCTCCTCGGGCAAAGTGAAGGCCGCAACCAGTGGATTGCCTTCGAGTGCGTAAGCTTTGATACCGCGCTCTTTCTCGAACCGCTTGGCATCTCCCTCTCGGTTTAAGCGGACTGTTCCGGCCCCAACTTCCGCGATGGCAGCGGCGAGTTGCGACATCGCGTTTTCCGAAACATCTTTGGAGGCTGCTTCGACACGGACCAGGCCCGCTCCGAGTTCATCGGCCAAGACAGTTGCGTCGCGCGTTGTGTGATAAGCCGTAACGATCTGCGCACCGTCTTCAACCAATCTCGTCAGCGCGGTCTCTTCATTGGGTCGTTCAAGCATAGCGCGATAGAGTGCGACCTGTAGATCCCAGCCCTTTGACATGCGGTCGCGGCGGTTGCCGGCTCCTGATCTCTTGTGATCAACGACGAGAATCCGCCCGTCTGGCAATTGAAGCAGGCAGTCGGCCTTGCCATGCACAAGCAGTCCGCCATGATCCCCGGCAAGATTGACTTCGTTGTGCAAAATGACCGCGCCAGTTTCATTTAAGAACCCGGCCCAAGTTCTTGCGACCTCCAGCGCCTCACCCAAAAGCGATTGCCGCTCAGTGGCCCAAGATGCGCCACTAAGCCATCTTGCGTGTTTCTTGATCGCCGCATCCAGAATATCGGGCAGTGCCGCTTCCAAAGCGTCAATTTCCGGGGTGGCCGCGTTTTCGGGGAAAGCATCTTCGAGGACCTGATGGATAATTGTCCCGAGGGTCATGACATCGAGGGTTTCTGGTGCCCAAGTGCGGTCTTTCGCATCGAGTTCGTCAAGTAACCAGGCAAAGGGGCTCACAAGCAGGGTTTCAAGTCGCGATGGCGACTGCGGCAACATCCGTCCCGCATCATCATGCCGGATGCGGAGAAGATCGATGCCCGGTTTGTCCGGTGTCCCAAGACCACGATTGAGTCGCAGAATGCCATCTTCAGGGAGTTTATCCCTGACCCCGTGCGAAAGACGGGGCGGCAGATGCCATGCTACGGGCCATTGATCACGCGGCAGAGCTCGCACATCCTGCACAAGGTCTGCTGGCTTCTCAGATCCGAGCATATGGCTGATCAAGGCTAAACCAGTGGAAGGCGATAAGGGTTCTCCGAGCAGGCTTTTTGCTGGTGCAAGCAGCGTCAAACCGTCTGTCCCCGCACAAAGTTGACGGCGAAAGAGTTCCAATCCACGCGCGAGTTTCTCCCGGCGACCTTTAAGCTGCAGACCGGTTTTCTGGCGGATCAAGGCAATTTCAGCCTCGGTGAAGAAGGGGTCCGACCCAGGGCTGTGCGGCCAGCGGTTGCCGTTCAATCCCAGAACCAGCAGCTGGCGAACAGGTCGCCACGGCAGCGCGTTTTCCGTGAAGAGTGAAACCCCTTCCACGAACCGTTCATGTCCAACGGCGCCAATCTGGTTTGGCGCAGCGAGGTTGTGAAGCAATGCCCAATCGAGCGTTTCACGGGTGACTGCGCGCAGCGATGCGAGGCGCGGCTGCAGGTTGGTATCAACAAGAGATCTATCAACTACACCCAGACGCGCGAACAATTGCTCAGGGGTATGCGATGGCTGCAGCGCGTCCAGCAACTCCTTTGCTGATCCAGTCAACTGAGAGGCAGTCTTGGACCAGCCGTAATCCATTACTTCACGGGCCATTTGATGACCAACGTCGCGCGTCCAGGGCATCAAGGGAGAGGTGTAAAGGGATGCCAGCGCCGTGCGCGGTGCAGGCACGGACAACAGGACCAGCAGGAGCGAAAGAAGTTCGCCTGTCAGGTCTCTCCTGGCCGCTTCCTCCGGCGCACCCGCAAGCGGCAGCCCGAGTCGTTCGCAGCCTTCCTGCATTGCCAACATGTAGGCGGGGTCATCGGGCACCAAGAACCCTATTTCGCCAGGGCCATCAACGGAGCCGTCATCAAGCATACGTTGGGCAAGTGCCGCTGCAAATTGTGCTTCTTCTCTCGGATCACGCAGCCCGAAACAGGACACGGTGGAATCACGTTCGACCGGGTTCGTCACCGCACCCAAGTGTTTTTGGACAACACCGTAGCAACCAACTGCCGACCCATCACCTCGCGGCTGACGCTGCCTCCAACTTGTCAGAACTGCTTCGGG
>ENA-OWNT01005131-OWNT01005131.1-seawater-metagenome-genome-assembly--contig:-NODE-5131-length-10997-cov-5.815934_pt1 | contig 10997 bp, 5 predicted proteins | sample MGYA00238136_ERZ651165 | MGnify/ENA primary metagenome ERZ651165 (study PRJEB26861, sample SAMN08777766) | seawater metagenome | isolation source: coastal seawater | place: USA: Florida | collected...
AGCTACTTCGACTACCACATCCACCGCCGCGACTACGTCACGGACAAGTTCATGCGGCTGTTCGGGCCGCGGCGCGAACGCGAGAGCGCGATCCTGCCGCGTCACGAGGACGTGGCCGCATCGCTCCAGGCGGTCGTGGAGGACCAGGTGCTGCGGATCACCCAGGAGCTCAGGCGCCAGGTCGGTCGACGCCCGCTGGTGATGGCCGGTGGAGTGACACTGAACTCGGTGCTCAACGGTCGGGTGCGCCGCGAGGTGGACTTCGAACAGGTCTGGGTTCCTGCCTGGGCCGGTGACCAGGGAGGGGCGCTGGGCGCTGCGTTCGCGCTCGCCAGGCGTCTCGAGCCGACACTCGACGTGCAGCCCATGACCAGCGCCGCGCTGGGGCCCGAGTACTCGGATGAACAGATCGTGGCCGCCCTCGACCAGCGGATGGTGACGGCGCGCAAGGTCCAGGACGCGCCCGCGGAGGCGGCCCGGCAGATCGCAGCTGGCCGGGTCATCGGCTGGTTCCAGGGTCGGTCCGAGCTCGGGCCCCGCGCGCTCGGGCAGCGCTCGATCCTCGCGGACCCGCGGGACCCCGAGATGAAGGACCGTCTGAACGCCAAGGTGAAGCATCGGGAGGGATTCCGGCCGTTTGCGCCGGCCGTGCTGGTCGAGCACGCGCCCGAGTGGTTCGAGATCGAAGCGCCCAGCCCCTGGATGCTCTTCGTCGAGAACGTCCGCGAAGAGAAGCGCGCGCTGATCCCTGCGGTCACCCACGTCGACGGCACGGCGCGCGTCCAGACGGTGGATCGCCAGCAGGTCAGCCGCTTCGCCAGCCTGATCGACGCCTTCCACGCGCTCACCGGGGTGCCCGTCGTGCTGAACACGTCGTTCAACATCCGCGGCGAGCCCATCGTCGAGACGCCGCTGAACGCGATCGACTGCTTCCTCAATACGGGCATCGACACGCTGATCCTCGGCGACCACGTCGTCGAGAAGACGCCCCTGACCCCGTCCAGCTGAGGGTCAAGTCCGCTCGCGGGAAGCGCTTTTTCCAGATGTGGCAGCCGCCATGAGCGCTGGCTATGCTGCCTCGTGACAGGGTGCGGCTTCTGGTGGCCGCCCTGGAGGAGTGGCGTCATGCCGAAGGTCGGACTCGTCTTCCCGCGCACGCGGTACCCCTCCGGGGACTTCCCGCTCGGGATCACTCTGCTCGCCGCGTACATCCGGCGGGAGCTGGGATACGAGGTCGTCGTCTGCGACAGCACCTTCGACCCCCGTGTCTCGCTGTTCTCCGAGTTCTACGACCGCGAGAAGCCGGACATCATCGGCATCGGGATGTCCACGCTCATGCTCGGCGAGGGCATCACGGCCGCGCGTATGGCGAAGGAGCGGGGGCTCCCCGTCTTCGTCGGAGGGCCCCATCCGACCATCTCCCCGGACGAGATGATGGAGCTCGACTGCGTCGACGCCGTGGTCATGGGCGAGGGCGAGGTCACCGTCGCCGAGCTGCTCCCCGTGATGTTGAGCGGCGACATCCGGCCCGTCGCCGGTGCCAAGGTGAAGACGGCGGACGGGACGATCCTCGTCGGCCCCGCCCGCGCCGTGATCCCTGACCTCTCGACGCTCCCGTTCCCCGCGTGGGACACGATCGACATGGAGCGGTACATCGGCGCCTGGGGGCAGCTCGACTGTCACAAGCCCGGGTTGCGCGGGGTCAACCTGGTGGCAAGTCGTGGGTGCCCATTCACGTGCTCCTTCTGCCAGCCCGTCCTGGACTCGCTGTTCGGCCACAAGCTCCGCCTGAGCACGCCCGCGCGCGTCGTGGACGAGATCCTCGAGCTCAAGCGTCAGCTCAACATCGAGGCGTTCTGGTTCACGGACGACACCTTCACGCTCAACAAGAAGTGGGTGATGGAGTTCTGTCAGATCCTGATGGATCGGGAAGTGAACATGGTCTGGGGATGCACCACCCGGGCCAACCTCATCGCACCGGAGTTGATGGAGACGATGGCCGCGGCGGGGCTCCGCAAGATCGGCATCGGCATGGAGTCCGCCACGGAGCGGATCCGCGAGGGCGTCTACGACAAGGGCATCACCAGCGGCGCCATCGACGCGACCGTGCACGCCGCGCGCAAGTGGGGCGTCAAGGTGCTGCTCTTCCTCATGCTCGGTGCGCCGAGCGAGACCCGGCGTGAGATGCTGGAGACCGTAGAAGCGGCTACCCGACTTCCCGCGCAGGAGGCATCGTTTTCCATCTTCGTGCCGATCCCCGGCACGACGCTGCACCAGAACATGGTCCAGCAGGGGTACACGATGTCGTCGGACTACACCGACTACGACTACTACGCCCGCCGCCCGTTCGAGAGCGACATCTCTCGGAAGGAGCTGCGCATGCTGCAGCGCTGGGCGTACTTCCGCTTCTACAGCCACCCGTACCGCTGGCGGTCCGTGGCGCGAAACGCGTCGACGCTGCGGGGGGTGTTGTCGATGGGGCGAAAGGCCTTGCGGCTGGTGCCGAGCGGTACGTCGGAGCGCCTCGCCCGGGACTTCGGCGTCTCTTCGACCGTGTCCGGGTCCGAACGATCCTTCAGGCGGGGCGGCAGCCACCGCGCCGCGGAGGGGAGCCCCCCGTGAACATCCTGCTGATCAACCCGACCCTCGAGGGGTGCCCGGAGTCGCTGCACCTGGGGCTGGCGGCGGTCGGGACCTGGCTCGAGACGCACACCGACCACCGGGCCGCGATCCTGGATCTGTCGTTCCACCGGGGCGACTGGCAGGAGACCCTGTTCGACCACATGGACCGCATCGACGCGGACGTGGTCGGGTTCTACGTCTCCACGCCGTTCTTCCCGAACGCGCGCACGGTGGCGGACTACATCAAGAAGCATCGCCCGCACGTGGTGACGGTCGCGGGCGGCCACCACCCGACGCTGGAGCCCCAGCCCGTCATCGACCATCCCACGTTCGACATGCTGGTCGTCGGGGAGGGCGAGATCCCCATCCGCATGCTCATGGACCGGCTCGAGGCCGGCGAGATGCCCGACGGCATCCCCGGGCTGTGGTGGAAGGACGAGCAGGGCAACGTCCACAAGACCGAGAAGGGCGAGCCCGTCCCGCACGATCAGATCCCGATGCTCAACTGGGATCTCTACCCGGAGGAGACCTTGCAGCTCGTCTTCGAGCTCTGGGGGATGCTCCCGGTCATGGGCAGCCGCGGGTGTCCGTATCGCTGCTCCTTCTGCGCCATCACCGGTGTCCAGAAGCTCTACAAGGGGCAGTCGTTCCTGCGCTTCCGGGACCCGATCGAGGTCGTGGACGAGATCGAGACCAACTACAAGAAGTACGGCCACCTCGGGCTGCGGCTCGTCTGGTTCTACGACCTGAACTTCCTGATCAAGCCGGCCTGGCTCAAGGAGTTCACGGCCGAGTACCGCAAGCGGGGCCTGAACACGGCGCTGCCGTGGTCCGCCTACACCCGCGCCGACCACATCGGCCGCCTCGCGCTCGACCACCTCAAGGACAGCGGCTGCGTGCAGCTGCGCGTCGGCATCGAGGCTGCCAACGAGACGATGCGGAACGCCGTCTACAACAAGGAGGTCAGCCAGGAGCAGCTCGTCTCGGCGATCACCGAGCTCAAGCGCATGAAGATCGCCGTCAACGGCTACTTCCTGACCGGCGGCCCGGGCGATCGTCCCGAGTACCTCCGCGAGTCGCTGGAGTTCGCGTACGACCACGGCATCGAGGTCGCGACCTTCCTCATCTACCAGCCCCTCGCAGGCACCGACATCTTCGAGCGGGCCGAGCACGTGGGCGTGGACTGGACGGTCAAGGAGGGGATGGACGAGACCGCGCGGGACTTCTTCCACACGCCCTTCGTGATGAACGACCACATCAACGAGAAGCAGCTCGTCGCCTTCCACAAGGTGACGCAGTTCATGGTGGGGGGCCGGTTGCTGCGCAAGCAGATCGCGCGCGGCGGCATCAAGTGGTTCACGGGCCTCGGCAAGTACCTGTACACCAGCAAGCGCTTCGGTTTCGGCACCTACGACGCCATGACCTACTACACGTACTACGGCCGGGATCACTTGACGAACCCCGTGAAGTACGCGCCGAAGTACGGCGAGCGCAGCCCGACGGCGAAGCTCGCGTTCAAGGCGCTGGGCACGTTCTTCAAGTCCGACAAGGACGATCCGGCGCCCTGGCCGAAGGTCCACCAGGCCCCCGGCACCTCGAACGTGCCGCTTCCCCAGGCGCCCCTGTAGTCAGAGTCCGTCGCGGTCCTCCCGGCGGCACATCCAGCCCCGCTCGTCCTCCGCGCCGGCCAGGAACGCGGCCTGGTGCGCCTGTGGCGCGTGGGCGGACCATCGCTCCCCGAGGTCCTGGCTGCACCCGAGCACCTCGGCCACCGCGGCCCCGGCTCCCCGGGCCGCTGCGTCGATCCAGGGCGCAGGAAGCGCGACGATCTGCACGAAGACCGCCTCCACCGAGAGGTGTCGGCCGCCCGAGGGGGTGAGGGCCGGGGCGAACCCGTTGGGGTCGAGCCAGCTCGCGTCGATCTGCTGAGCGACCAGCGCGTGTCCGACGGAGTGAGCGAGCTGCTGGGCCATGGCCGGGCCGTCCTCGCTCGACTGCGCGACCGCGTCGAGCAGGGCGCCGGCCCGTTCGACGGCCTCGCCCGCCGGCTCCATCGCGATGGCCGCCCACACGGCGTGGCGCAGCTCCCGCGCCACCTGGGCGTCAAAGGCTCCGCGCGCAGACTCGGGAACCAGCGCGGAGAACGAGCGCGCCGCCGCGAGGAAGGTGGGTGACTGCGGCGCGAGCGTGGGGTCCTCGCTCACCCAGTGGCGGACGAGGCCGGAGGCCAGTCCCTCTGCGAACGCGCGGGTGAGCTGATCGAGGCGTGCGAACGTGCTCGCGATGGTGTGCGCGGGGATCTGCCCCTCCTGGACCTCACCGGCCACGCGGCGGCCGGCCCGCCGGGCGAGCGACGTGCAGAGCGGCCCCTCGCAGGCGGCGAGCGTCTCCGGATCGAGGCCGGGGGTCTGGAGTCCGCGGTTCGCCTCGAACCAGGGGAGGTGGTAGCCGCTGAGGAGGGTCAGCTGGCCCTCGCTGGCTCCGAGTCGCGCCCCGAGCACGGCCACGGACGGCGCCAGGAGGAGGACCGCGACGATCGTCGCCGCGCGCGGTCCCCGCTGGACGGCCGCCAGCATCGCGGACATGGGCAGCAGCACGAGCGCGGGCGCGAGGTACCGCATGCGCACCGGCTGGTAGACGTCCGAGCCGTCCCCGAGCGTGACGGAGAACTCCTCACCGGCGAGGCAGTAGATCACGGCGAACACGACGGTCGGGAGGAGCACGACGAGCCAGCGCGCGCGTCGTCCCCCTGATCGCAGCAACGTCACGCCGCTCAGGAGCCCGGCCGCGAGCGCGCCGAACCGAACCAGCCCAGCCGCGGGCCAGCGCCCGTTGGCGAGGTCCGGAGGGGCGCGCCCGAACGTGACGTGGGCCAGCGCGTCCGGGAGGGCGATCTCGCCCAGCTTGCGGGGCAGCAACGCCAGGTCGAAGCGGGACAGCACGCCACCGAGCTCGTCGTCGAACAGCAGCCAACCGGTCTCGAACGGATGGAGGACGACGTGGTGCAGGATCCAGGGGCTCCCACCAACCACGCCTCCGAAGGCGACGGCGAGCACTGCCCGGGCGGGAGGGCGCCGCGGAGCGCGGACGACCGCCACGAGGAGGGCCGAGGCGACCACGTAGATGGCCGCGGGGCTGATCCAGAGGGCGAACCCCAGGGTGGCTCCGAGCGCAGCGGCCCGCGGGACGCGCACGGCGCCGCCCGCATCCTGAACGGTGGCGGCGAGCAGCAGGGCCACCGGCGCGAGCGTGATCACCTCGACGTGGTTGCCCCATGCATAGAGGCGCAGGTCGAAGAACACCGGAGACCCGATCAGCCACACCGCGGCGGCGGCCAGCCCCCCCCGTGGGCCCGCGACCCACCGGCCCAGGGCCCACCAGCTGACCAGGCCGAGCACCGAGATGCCGATGGGGATCAGCTTCCAGGTGGCGAGGCTCGGGCCGAACGCAGCGAACAGCGGGACCGCCGCGATGCTCTCCACCGTGCAGCCGCCGCAGAACGGGAAGTACTGCAGACGAAACACGTCCGACCACCGGCCCAGGAGCCACAGGTCGAGGGCCGCGGTGGCCGAGTGGAGCTCCTCCTGGTCGCGGAAGAGCAGTGGAGACGAAGCCAGCCGCCACCACGCCAGCGTGATCAGGGCGATGGCCTGGGCCAGCAACGCCGCGACCTCCCAGCGAGCCGGGGCTGCCGCGGACGAGGGTGTGGGGACGTCGGCCGGGGGTGAGGGGATGGCCATGGCGCCCCGCTATCATGTCGTCCGATGAGCAGGTCGGACAAGGCGGCGTGGGCGATAGCCGTGACCTGGCTGGTGATCTGCACGGTGGGGCCGTTCCTCGTCTTCACCCTGCTGGACACGCGACTCCCCAACGATCACGACGACTACTACACGGCGCCAGAGGTCGATGCGATCGCGGCGGGCCTGCACGATGGGCTCGTGGAGCGCACCGTCGGTGCGGCGGTGCGGACCTGGGGCAGCGGCCAGGCCCGGCCCCAGGGGATCGAGATGATCCACGCCGCGTTCGTGGCCGCGTTCGGCCCGTCGCTGATGGTCTACCGCCTGGCGAACCTGCCGTTCCTGCTGCTGCTGGTCGGCGGGATGCTGTGGGGCGGCGTCCAGGTCCTCGGGCGCCGGGGAGGCGTGCTGGCGGCCTTCGTGGTCGCGACGCTGCCGGTGGTGCTGAACCAGAGCCGCAAGGTGGAGACCCAGTTCCACTCGACGGCCATCGCGGTCGTCGCGCTGGGCGTGTGCCTGTACCTCCTCCGGAACCCGCGCGTCGGGCTGCGGCCCTGGCTGGCGCTGGGGCTGCTCCAGGGCTTGCGCTGCTACACCCACCCGATCGCCCTGCCGGACATCGTCGCCGCCTATGCCGCGCTCGCCGCGGTGCTCCTCCTGGTGTTCCCGCGGAACCGGGAGACCCTCATCGGCTGGGGGCGAGGGTGGGCCCTGGCGGCGGTCACGGGGCTGGCGATCGGGGGGCGCTTCCTCTTCGGGAGCGGGGCGCCGTCACTCAGGCAGTACATGGACTCCAGCGCCACGTGGCTGATCCCCGAGGACATGGCCGGGGTCGTGAGCTCGTTGGCCTACGAGCTGGGTCGCGCCGCCTCGTTTGCGGTGTTCGAGCACCTGTTCCTCCCCGTGGTCCTGCTGTTCTTCGTCCCGGCGCTCCTCCTGGCTCCCGTGGCGGTCGCAGCGATCCGGTCCACACCGGAGGGGTTGGCGGGAGAGCGCGGGCGGAGCTGGCTGTTCCTGGTCCTCCTGATCGGGGCCCAGGCGCCGATCATCGTCCAGACCCTGTGGAGCGGCGCCTACATGCTCGACTGGATCGCGCTGGTTCCTCCGGCGGTGGTGCTGGGCCTGGCCACCCTCCAGCTGGCCACCGAAGGGAGGTCGCCGGCGCTCCGGACCGTCTGGGTCGCTGCGCTGGTGCTGCTCGGGAGCGTCACCGCCTGGCTCCCGCTGGCCGCGTCCGCGGGTGGCCCGGATCCGCTGGTCGACCCCGCGCCCTACGAGGGCCCGATCCGGGGGCCCTTCCTGACCGGCGAGAAGTTCACGCGGACCTTCATCCGGCACTACATCAGCAGGAGCGAGCAGCCGACGGACGTCCTGGTCCCCCGCATGCTGGCCGCAGCGCCGGGCGATGCCTCGAGGTCGAAGGCCCTGCTCGGTACCTGGGACCTCCTCTCACGCGCTCCACGGGATGCCGCCTGTCTGGACCCCGAAGGCCGCGCGCTAGCCGGTTGCTGCAACTGGGATCTGGTCCGAGCGCACGAGACCAACCTCAAGAACCAGTGGCCCTTCCTGTTCGGTGGATTCGCCGGGCTCGAGGACTGGGAGACCCCGGAGCCGGCGCAGGCCCGATTCCACGTGGTGCGTCTGCGGGTCGAGTCACCGCCCGATCGGCCCGGCCTGGATGAACGTGCGTGGTGGCACCAGCTCGTGACGGATGAGTGCCTGGCCGAAGCGAAGGTGCGGTTGGCGGAGACATTCGCCCGCGAGGCGCGCATCGACGTCTTGCCGGATCCCGCGCACCAGGTCGGTGACATCCTCCACAACCCGGTTCGGGACTACGTCGGTACGGTCCTGGTGGTCGACCGCGGCAGCGGACGCGTCGTCGGTCCCCCGCCCTGACACTGCGGGTCCCGGCTGTTGCTAAGCTGCGGCCAGAATCACGACCCCGGTCGTCTGAGGAGGCAACCAGTGCGAATCACCCCCCTGTTCTTCGGAGCACTCCTGGTGCTCGGCTGCGGCGGAGGGTCCGGAGGGGCCGGCGCCCCGAACGATCCCGGCCAGCCGGGCGAGCCCGTCCCGGACGGTGAGCCCGCCCCGGACGGCCAGCCCGATCCCGGGGGTGATCCCGACGGGGGAGGTGGGCCCTTGCCGGACGGCTCCCCTCCGCGGTTCGTCGTGCTGTCTGCGCCTGAGCACCCTGGCTCGATCCACACCCTCGACGACTCGCGCCTCCTGGTCGCGCTCAAGGGCGGCATCGACGGCATGGACGCCAAGCAGCTGCGAGCGCTCACGCCGGACATCGACAGCCTGGACGTCGCCCTCGGGATGGCGTTCGCGACCGCCACCAGCGAGGGCGGGATCGCTGCGTGCGAGGTGAAGTCGCTGACCGAGGATGCGATCGGCCTCACCTGCAACGTCTTCGACAAGGGTGGCGCCAAGACCACCCGAACGGCCGAGCTCCCGCCGTTCTCCCAGGCGGCGACGGCGCTCGACCTGGACAGCGGCAAGTCGGTGGGGGGCAACGAGCGCGGCGAAGGGGTCGAGATCGAGTGGGTCGTCCGCAACCTGGACGGGTACCCCGATGGGCCCACGGAGCTGCCGCCCGAGGTGGAGCCGGACCCCAACGCCCCGCCGCCTGAGGGCGAGCCGCACCCGGATGGCGAGCCCCGTCCGGACGGCGAGCCGCATCCGGACCCGGATCCGAGGCCCGAGGGCGCCGCGAACCCGGGAGGCGCGACGAACCCGGTGGGCGCGACGAACCCGGTGGGCGCGACGAACCCGGTGGGCGCGACGAACCCGGTGGGCGCGCAGCCGGCCGCCGAGGGTGAGCCCGCGGATCCCGCGCCCGAGGGCGGTCAGTAGCGAGCGCGGTGGCGGCGCACCGCTGTCGTCGCCGCGGGGCCCGCGGGGCCCGCGCTGGACTCTGTGCCGTCCTGCTGCTGCTCGGTGGATGCGGCCTCGCCGCCGGACCTGATCCCGATCCTCCGGAGCCGGAGGAGCTCACGCCCGCCGATCGCGGCCCCTGGAACCGGCCCCGGTGCGCCGCACCCATGCCGACCCCCGTCGGACCCTGGGAGGGCAGGGGGCGTGAGTGGCGCGCGGTCGAAGGTCCGTCGATGGAGGACTTCCCCGGCGCGGGCGCCATCCTGGCCGACGCCGACACGGTCACGGAGGCCGACCTCCGCGTCGGGCCCGCCCCCGGTTGCGGGCCCGCGGGCGTGCCTGCGATCCGGGTCCTCGACGGCGCCAGCGACCCGATGACGTCCCTGGACGCGGCGCTCGCCGAGGGAGCACACCTCGTCGTCTTCGAGCCAGCGCCTCCCGCGGGCCAGCTGGAGGCGCTGGTCGCGCGCCAGCGTGCCCGCACATGCGAGACCGGTGAGCTCGCCCACGTCGGCGTCGCCGGGGATCTCACGGCCCGCGCGGACGTCGTGATCTTCGCGCCCCGCTCCGAGGCCGACGAGGAGGCTCTGCTGGCTGCAGGGCGGACGCTCCGAGGGCGTGGAGCTCGGGCTGTCTGGCGTCAGGGAGAGCTGCCTCCCCGGCGTGCCGTGCTCCAGAGTCACCTCGTCCTCGGCGGGGCGTTGTGGCTGGCCGAGCCGATCCGGGATCCCGCCGTGCAGGCGCTTCGGGACCATCGGGACCTGGTCGGGCTGCCCACCGCCCGTGTCGCGCTCCTCTCCAGTCCTGGAAACGCGGAGCAGCTCCGAGCGCGCATCGCCGAGCTCGAAGCGATGCACGTGCAGTTCGAAGTCCTCGATCACGACTCCGTCCGCGCGTCCCGCGGCCGGGAGGGCTTCGACCGCGTCTTCGGCGCCGGCGAACTCGACCGGCCTCTGAGGCAGCGCCTGGAGCGGCTGTCCGCTTCGGACGATCCGCTCGTCCTCCCCGCGGTCGTCGAGACCACCCTGCCCGGGTCCGTGCTGATCGAGCGCCAGAAGCTCCCGGCCCGCAACGCCCTCGTCCACCACCTGATCCGTCGCGCGCCCGCAGCTCCCGGGGAGCGCCGCACCCTCTCGGTGACGCCCTGGGCGCTGGGCGCCGCGGAGACCTGCCGGGCGACCTGGGTCTCGGCGGAGGCGCCGGACGGTCAGCCCCTGCCCTGCAGCGTCGGGCCGGAGGGGCAGATGACGTTCACGCTGCCGTCGTTCGGGTCATGGGCCGCTCTCGTCACCGAGCCCGAGCTTCCCGCGGAGCGCGAGGGCGGACCGGTCCGGGCCATCCGTCTCCGCCCGGAGGACCCGATGCCAGGGTCCATGTCGCTGCAGATGGATGTGCAGGGGTGGGATCGGGTGGTGTCCGAGGTGACGCTGTTCGTTCCGGAGCGGTTGGAGGCGGAGGAGGGGACGCTCCCCCTGCTCGAGGGGGCCCGGCCCGTCTTCGAGGTCAGCGACGACGAGCGCCGCCTGACCGGCGTCTCCGAGGGGCGTCTGGCCACCCTGAAGGTGGACGCCGAGGCGACGTCGGACGCCGTCGCGGTGACCATGCAGGTGACCAACAGCGGTCGACGCCCGCTGGCGGACGTCCGCGCGATGATCTGCCTGGAGAGCAAGCCGGCCGGCGTCTTCCCGCGGGAGGGCCACGACCGGACCTGGGTCGCGGGCCCGGGCGGCCCGATCCCGCTGGCCTCGATCCCCGAGG
>ENA-OWNT01005133-OWNT01005133.1-seawater-metagenome-genome-assembly--contig:-NODE-5133-length-10996-cov-3.394816_pt1 | contig 10996 bp, 4 predicted proteins | sample MGYA00238136_ERZ651165 | MGnify/ENA primary metagenome ERZ651165 (study PRJEB26861, sample SAMN08777766) | seawater metagenome | isolation source: coastal seawater | place: USA: Florida | collected...
CATCGATTTATCTTTGATTATTTTCTGTGTGTTTGTTGTTCGACCCGTTTTCGAAGAATGTTACAAAGTTGACAACTCCTCGCAATTCTTCAACGAATGTATTATTGCATCCCCGGAAACCATGAACACGCCAGAACTCCCACAACCAGATGACTCGAAAGTCACCGAACAACAGCAGACAATGACTGGCGTTGATTCACCGCCACTGTCGCAGTCACAGCGAACGCAGATGATGCAACGGATTTCGAATGCTTCAAATGAGAGTCTCTTGCTATCCAGCACAGGGTCCCAATGTATTAAGAATGTTTCGCCTGGGAAATTAGTTCGTCGTCGATTGGACCAAAGAAGAAATGGAAGCAATAGTTCAATCCGTAGCAGAACAATGTCCCGTGGGGGCAGTCATCCGAATCTTCATCAACAACCAAGCTTTCGAGCTGAGTCTCCCATGATTTTCGCCCGAGAGCGTGCATTGTCTCGACAAAACTCCAGCAAAAGGAGCTTGGTTTCAGACACTAGTTCCCCGAGCCCGGCTGCAGAAGAACCTCGATTGGTGTGGCTTTCGGCCGACGATATCGCACTACGACAGGCGTTTTTGAAACAATTAGTTGATATTGGTCTTCCTTTGCCTAGAAATGAACCAGAGTATCACGCAGCCCGAGTCTTCATCGATTCCGAGAATCGTGCAGTTTACGACGTGGAACAATGGACTGATTACGTCATGCTAACCGGTCGCTATCGCGTGAAGGAAAACCATGAAACCAAACCGGACGTAGCCGAAAGTCCGTCAACCCCGGTGTGGACTGACACTTCACACTGCCAAATTTGTAAAGGACGATTTTTCGTGATGTGGCGAAGACGACATCATTGTCGTAATTGTCAACGATGTGTTTGCAAGAAATGTTCTCCGCAAAAGTTTGTCATACGTGGATACTTTGACAATGAACCAGTCCGAACGTACGTGGTGGTGTTACTCTGTAAAACCTGTGTGTTTGTTCTGTGTCTTACAAAGACACATTGGGTCTGGTGTTGGTCCGCAGGTGTACAGAGTGTTTCGTCGACTTGGAAGAAGAACTGCTTGAAGAAACTAGATATTATATTGACCTTGTGCGGCAACTTCAACATCGCGTTGACAGCGCCGCAAAACCGACAGGCATGTATTTGATCTGCTGTTGTAGTGTTAGTGTTTTGCTTCGTTCCACAAATCTGACAGACAATCACGGTTGGTGTAGGATCGGATAGCACATGCGTCATGGACGGCTACTTGAATCTCGGAAAGTGTATCATGCGAGAAATAGGCGAATTGGAGTCTCTGCACCAAAAATATTGGTTGAGGTCTCACAAACCATTGCTATTAGCAGCTAAACAGTGGTCAAGACCTTCTTCTTGTCGCATCGACCCTGCAACACTAGCTGAAGCAGAGAAGGCCATCAATGCTGACGATGACAGCAACACAGCTTCTTCCAGTGACTCACCGAATGAAGATGAGCCTGTCTGCAGTGAGAGTAACACAACTGAAGCACCACCAGCCGACAGTCAATGAGCGTACATTTATTTATTATTGTGTAGTATGTAAAAAAATATTACTTGTTTTATGATTCAGTGTTTTGTAAAACGTACTGTTGTCATGGTCTTAGCTTTTTTCTAACTAACGGCATACACAATTGCGACTACGCAACGTATGACGTTCACCAAAATTTACCCTTGCGCGCTTTAAGGTCCAGGTTTATTTGCTCAAGGATATTCGTTTGCGATGTATCACGAATGTCAAAGGAGAAGTGCATGTCGTTCAGGCCAGCTGGAGTTACTTCGAAAAGGTTAGGTGACACTATCCTTGCCACCTTGTCAGTACTCTGGGCACCAGGCGGCCCCTGCTTGTTCATGCCAACATATGCGTAGTTGATCACTCGCAGCTCCGTTGGTGTCACTGATACAACAAACGTCGGTTGTAAAAACATTGGGAATTTGATGACATCCATCGCGACTTTGAATCCAGCGTTGATGGTGATACATCGCACACAAGCAGCAACGGTGGAACGCGAAAAAGTGAATGACTGCTCTCGAGCTAGCCGAATTTGCTCCGTGAGAAGTTCTTGGAAATTGTTGACCGTCGCATCATTCGACTCTGCCAAAAAATCACTATTCTCAACGGTTGGGTTAAATTCTTTGAGATCCAGTAGGATGTCGGTGCCCGTGCCTGCGGAGCGAATCAAGTAGACGGCTCCGTTGGAGAAATAACGGGCGAAGTCACGGCGCACTTCCAGCGAAAGCGATTCACTTCCCCCAAAGTCGGCATTGCGTAAAACTATTGTTTTTTTACTTCCGGTAGCACTATCGTTGTCGTTTGAATCTGGAGTTTTCTTGCCATTTTTGAGAATGTACCATGATATTCCTGCGACGGTCAGAGCCCCAACGGCCGACAATAGCCGTATGGCGTCCATGGTATCCACAAGCCGCACGGTTCTATCCAATCCTAGCAGCCAACGGCGTAGGTCATGTTTTGATAGTTTGCTCGGACGATAACGATTTCTACAAAAGTTTGAAGAAAAAGTCTACGTAGGTTTGAAGCAAGAAGCAAGTAAGTATGCTCCTTGACTCTCTACGCACACTGTGGTGTGCCGTGACTGGAGAGTGCTGCGTGGTGCGCGATGCGGCGGTAATATACAATCTTTCAGGCAGCGGGCAGGATGAGAGTGAAAAGATCAAAGAGGGGTGATAATATATATTCGTCGTGAGGTGGGCGTGGTGAATGAAATTCGCCTTTACGTCGATGTGTTTTATGGTACAATGTTGATCTCTACACACTGTTTGCCTGTGAGGCAATGTACACTCGTGCTTCTTCATCAAGAATCAATAAAAACCCGAGCTCTTAGCCAAGCTGTGGACTGTGACACTGTGACTGAGAGTCTGACAGAGTGTCAGTCAGCCATTCAGCGTTCCGTTCATTCAGTGGAAGTGACCGTGACTACGACTGTGACTGTGACTGTGACTGTGACTGTGAGAGGGCAACAACGAACAACGAACAACCAACAACGAACAACGAACGCCGCCGCCGTCCTCGTCGTTGGTGTTTCACGAATTCCCAAATGTAGATAACCCTCCCCCCTCCCCCACAGCCACAGCCACCCGCAGTCCGCCGCCCACACTCCTTCAGTCCTTCAGTCCTTCAGCCAGTTGGTCGCAGCTCGAGGTGCCATCGCACAATCCACAGAAGTCTTGGTTATAGATACATCACCACAGCGACTGTGGCGTAAAATCCATAGTATCACCGCAGTGGTAGTATCATGAATAGGGAATAACGGAGGAAATACACAAATGTATCGGTTATAGATAACTACACTACACAGCACTGAGAGAGAGTGAGCGAATGAATCCATCGAAGTTCGATGGATTCGCTCACTCACTGTGAGTCACTGTGAGTCACTGTGAGTCGCCCGTTGAGTTTGTTTCACTTCGTTCGTTCGTTCGTTCACTGTTCGTTCGTTCACTGTTCGTTCGTTCGTTTGTTCGTTCGTTCGATCGTTCGATCGATCGTTCGTTCGTTCGTTCGTTCGTTCGTTCGATCACTGTTCGTTCGTTCACTGTTCGTTCGTTCGTTCGTTCGTTCGTTCGTTCGTTCGTGCGTTGTGCACTGTTCTGTTCGTTCATTGTTCACTTGGTTCGGTCGTTGGTTGGCTCGTGCGTGCGTGCGTGCGTGCGTTGTGCACTGTTCTGTTCGTTCGTTTGTGCATTGTGCACTGTCGTTGTCAGTCACCGGCTGTCACCGCCTCCCGCAGTTCGTGTCACACTGGTATGATATGTGGGTTGGGTCGCAGTTGTTCGGAACGCTCGTCGCCGTCTTTGTCACCGGAAGGTTGGTCGCAGTTGGTCGCAGTTGGTCGCAGTTGGTCGCAGCTGGTCGCTGTTATTGCTGTAGTTGGTCGCTGTTATTGCTGTAGTTGGCTTGGTCGCAGTTGGTTGGCTTGGTCGCTGTCACCATCGACTGCCGGCTCACTCACTCGCTGTTGCTTGTTATTGTCACAGTGCGTTTGCTGTGTTGGTTGGTTGTTGGATGGAGACAGCACGACACTGAAGCTCGCTCTGCGTTGTCGTTGCTTCGGTTCGTCGTCGTCATTGCTCTGCTTTGAAGTTTCTCTTCTCTGCATCACGCGGCTTGCACCGTTGTAGCGTCGCTGTCGTCGCAAAACTGTTGCCTCGCTTTGTGGGCGGCTGTTTGTGGTTTCTCTTCGTTTTTGGTTTGTTTGCTTCGTTTGCCCGTGTCGTCTTTGCCGCTGACTCAATGCGAGATCACCACCCACCCAAACACGATCACCGAGAGCGCTGCTCGGTAAAGCCAAACCAAAACACTACAAAAAGAACACAGAGCACTACAAACACGCAAAGAACAAGAAACAGGCAAAAGAAAAGAGAAAAAGCACGAGAACAACAAATCATGGCTGACTGGATCGTCGCGCAGCGCAAGGCCTTCTTGCGCTGGGCCAACTCCCACCTGAAGGTGACCGGGAAGCAGATCGACTCCATCCAAACCGGCTTCAAGGATGGCAAGCTCCTCTGCAAACTCATCGCCCTCCTGACCGGCGACAAGGTGCACTTCCCCAACAAGAAGTGCAAGATGGAGATCCACAACCTGGAGAACATCAACGCGGCCCTCCACTACCTGACGGACAAAAAGGGCATCCGCCTCGTCGGCATCGGCGCCAAGGACGTCTACGACGGCAGCGAGAAGCTGATCCTGGGTCTGCTGTGGACCATCATTCTTCGCCTCGAGATCTCCGAGTTCTCCATCGACGGCATCGCCGGAAAGAAGGGTCTCCTTCTGTGGGTCCAGCGTGTCACTGATGGCTACCCGAAGTGCGGCAAGAGCATCAAGAACTTCTCCGGCAGCTGGCGCAACGGACTCGGCTTCTGCGCCATCATCAACCACTTCCGCTCCGACTGCCTCGACTTCGACGCGCTGGACCGCGACGATTCCCGCGCCTGCTGCGACACGGGAATCGCAGCCGCCACCGATCTCGGCATCCCAGCCCTGCTGGAGACGTCGGACCTGGTGGACACCGCCAAGCCGGACGAGAAGGTCGTGATGACGTACGTCGCGGAGTACTTCAAGAAGTTCGCCGCGTCCGAGGCCGCCGAGGCCAAGGTGAAGGCCATCAAGGAGGCCGTCGCGCTCACCATGCACCACGAGAAGCTCCTGGAGGAGTACAACGAAGGCGCGGCGAAGTTCGGCGCGTGGGTCGACGCGGAGACCGAGAAGATCTCAGCCGCCGAGCCCGGCATCTCCGTCGAGGAGCTCGAGGCGCAGCAGGCGGAGTTCGAAAAGTACCTCTCGGACGACAAGCCCGCCCACCAGCAGGAGCTGTTCAAGGTGGAGAGCTCGCTTCTGTCGCTGCAGTCCTCGCAGCGCAACAACGGCCGCCCAATCCAGGAGGTCAGCGACGAACAGTTGGCCCCGACCACGCTGAACCGGAAGTGGGAGACCCTCTGCCAGCTGCAGGGCGACTTCGACCGCAAGATTTCCCAGCTCAAGAACCAGTACCACCAGTTCAACTTCATGGTGAGCAACTTCGACGCCAAGGCGGACGCTGTGTCGCAGTGGATCAAGGACACCCTCGACAACCTCCAGCAGGTGGCCTCCGAGGTCGACGACAGCACCGCCAACGGCCTGCAGCAGAAGGTCGCCGCGCACGCCCGGTACGCGACGCAGGTCGAACGCTACGACAGCATCATCCACGACCTGAAGAACGTCGTGGACGAGGTGCAGCCCCCGTACATCGACGCGCAGCGAATCGCCGATCGCTACGCGGAGGTGGTGAACGACCTGCAGGAGCTTGCCAACTTTGCCGAGGGTTACCGCAGCGAAGCGTCCGAAGCCCTGCAGCAGGTGGAGGCCGTCGAGAAGCTGGTGCGCGACTACTGCAAGACCGCCGAGAACTTCGCGTTCGAGGCTGACACGCTCACCACCCGCGTCGGCAACCAAAAAGCCGGAGACACCGAAGCCGTGTGCGAGGAGCAGCTGGCGTCCAACGCGGACGCGGCCTCGACCGTCGAACGTCTCGACAGCGACTACACCGCACTGAGCGAGCAGGCCGGCCAGCTCGACGAGACTGGCAACAGCGCAGACATCCCGCCGCACTTGACCCTCGACGTGTTGGAGGAGAAGCTGAACGAGCTGAAGAAGCTGCTGGGAGAGAAGACGGCGGCTGTGGAGGCGGCACGCGACGAGGCTCGGCAGGCAAGCGAGACGCGGATCGAGAAGCTGAAGGCTGAGCACGCCGGTACCACCAACGACTACTCCTCTCAAGTGGCCGATCTGCAGGCCTGGATCGCTGAACGCAGTGCGTTCTTCCAGAAGCGGGAAAACGAGGACTTCGGCACCCGCGTCGCCGAAGCCGAGGAGAAGGCGACCGCTCTCGGTGAGTACCGCGACACCGCCAAGCCGGAGCACTTGTCGAAGCTGTACGACTTGGAGTCCATGCTCGGCGCCCTGCGCACGTCTCAGAGCCAAAACCAGCTCGAGGTCTACGAGCCACCGGCGGACCAGTCGTCACAGGCCCTCAAGGACTCGTGGGCTAGCCTCGAAGAGCAGGAGGTTGCGTACGACAAGGCGCTGCAGCAGTGCATCGCTGACTACCGAAGCATGAAACGCGCCACCGCATCGTTGGAGGCGAAGGCGAACATGATCTTCCGGTGGATCGGCCAGCAGCGCGAAGTATTTGCTGATGACAGTGAGCCGTCGGCCGACCGCAAAGCAGTGCTGGAGGCCCGCTTGGGCAGCTACCGCAAGTACGCGAAGCAGGCCGGTCGCTACATGACCGTGGCTGTCGGCCTCGAAGACATCGCGGGCACCGTGTACGATCCCTACCACACCAAGGACCGCGTGAATGCCGTCGTCAATGACGTGCACGCCCAGCTCGAGGAGTTGCAAGCCGTCGCCGACGCCTTCGCGAAGAAGACGCAGGAGCTGCTGGATGCCGAGAACGCGCTGCTGGCGCAAGCAAAGGAGTACAAGGACGCCGCGGAAGACTTGCTGTTCTCCCTGGACGAGGAGAACGATCGCGTCGCTGCCACCGACGGCTCCGCGTCCCCCAAGAAATCCGCCACTGCTGCCGAAGTGTCCCGCAACATCGCCGAGCACGACGAGCGCGGTGCCATGCTCGACAGGGAGGTTGCCGAGGCTCGTCCAAACCTGCAGCGCCTTTCGGACGCCCTGACCGAGGCTGGTCGTGAGGAGTACATTCCTAGCGACATTGGACTCGACACCATCGACAAGCGCATCGCCGACGTCCAGGCCGCTCGCGACAGCGCCTCCGAGGATCTCAAGCAGCGCTTGGAGCAAGCCGAAAGCGAGGGCAGTTCCACTGCAGCACAGCTGCAAGCCGACCACGCTCAGCAACAGGCCGACTTCGAGGCGGCTGCCGCTTCCATGAAGGAGTGGATTGCCGCTCGCCAAGCGCGCTTCGAGGGCGAGCGAGGCTGGATCTCTGTCGAGCAGTGCAATGCTGCCGTTGATTCACTGGCGACGTACCGCTCGGACGAAAAGCCCACCAAGCAAACCGAACTGTTTGGTTTGGAGGGCACGGTCGGGCGCCTTGTGTCTTCACAACGGCAGAACAACCTGCCTGAGTACCAGCCACCAGCGGATCTCACTCCCGCTGCCCTGATCTCGGCGTGGGAGGCGCTGCAGACCGAGGAGGTCTCCTACGAAGCGGAGCTGCTCAGCACGCTCGATTCCTACACCAAGATGCTGGCCGCTTTCGAAGAATTCACGACCACCTCTGACATGATCCTCAAGTGGGCCGAGGAGAAGCAGGCAATTTTCAGTGCCGACGTGGACCCAGCAGAGGAGGCCCAGCCGCCCGCGGTCGTCCTCACCAACGTCAACGCACGGCTCGCAAGCCATCGAGCGTACACCGAGCAATGGAGCCGCTACGAACCTCTCAAGAACACGGTGGTGGACGTGTTGGTCACTAAGATCTCCGAACCTTACGAGAGTGCAGCCGCCGCAGCAGAGTCGCACGCCAAATTGACAGAGACGCTGGACGCACTGAGACAACAGGCCGCGGAGTTCGGCGAGCGCAACACTGCTCTGCAGCAGCTCCACCAAGCTGACTTGGAACTCTCCCAGAAGCATGCCAATCTGGCAGAGGGCACGCTGTTCCAGCTGCGCCTTGTGCGCGACGACCTCAACACGCCAGTCAACGAGGCGAGTGTCCAGGCCTGCGAAGATGCCATCGCTGCGGTCGAGGAGATCACCAACACTAAGCTGAGCGCGATCAGCAGCACTGTTGACGGAGATCTCGCCACCATGCACGCCGAGCTGTCTGCGAAGCCGAACGCGACCGAACGCCAGCTTTTGAGCGAGGCGCACGACAACGCAGCTCTGAAGCAGCAGGTTGCGGATCTCGCGGCCACCGCCGAGGAACAGGCTGCCCGGCTCAAAGCTGCGCTGGAAGTGGCACGGGAGAAGGAGGCGGCCGCGAAGGCCTTTGCCGAGGCTGCGGATGCATTTGCGGCCAAAATCAAGGCGTTGCACGCTTCTCTTGCCGCCATCGAGGGGTCACCCGAAGAACGGAAGTCCGCGATTCTCGACGTGCAAACAGATGTGGAGGCTCGCGCAGGCGATGTGGATGCTTGCCGTGAACTCGACGACAAGTGCAAGGAATTGGGCGTCACCTCGAATACTTTCACAACGGAAACCCAGCACAGCGTTGAATCGTTGTACGAATCCCTCGTGAAGTTGATCGCCTCCATGCTGAATGAAATCGAGGGTCAGATTGCAGCAGCCTCTGCAGGCAAGCTCGATCCGGACACCATCAAGTACGTTTCGGTTCCGTCTTGCTTGCGCGCTTGGTCATGTTGTGTGTTCGCGGCGAAGTTATGTAGTAATGAATGGTGTGCTGTCGATGTTGTCGTTTCATGGCAGGTCTCTCAACAAGCTGTACAAAGAGTTCGACACCGACGGGTCAGGCCTTGGTTTCCAGGAGTTCTACGAGTGCTGCAACGCCTGCGGCCTCGTTATCGACGAAAAGACCGCGAAGAAGTTGTTTGGGCCGTACGAGACGGAAAGTGGTGGCAAGATTTCGTGGGACGAGTTCCGCGAGCTCATGGAGAACGAGATGGGCTCCGGCACGACGTTGGAGGATGTTACGTCTTCGTTCCGCGACCTGGCTGACGGCGCGGACACGATCTCGAATGAGACCGTCGACAAGCACTTCCAAAACGCCCCGCCGATCCACGCTTACATCGGCGACCACATGGTTGACGGCGACTACAAATCGTTCTCCAACGACATTTTCTCCAGATAAATGCGTGTCTTCAAGACTCCGCCGCAGGGTGTGAGCGTGTGCACGGCCGTATTGCAGTGCATTGCAGGAAACGATGTCCATTTTTGTAAGCCTAACATTTGACCAGTCTCCGACAGTTGCCCTGCATGGTGTGTTGGTGCAGCACCAGCACCAGCACGGCGCAGTTTTCGTTTTTGTTTTATAAAAGACATAGAGGACACAGCAACAAGCAGTGATATTCGGGAATGGTGATTCGGTGTCGCGCACACCACCTCCGCAAGCCTGCGGATACGGGAAACCTCGTCGCTCGTGAGAGGGAGATCACAATTGAAATATAATAAGATATACAGCACAAAAATTTGATTGGGCTAACAGAAAAAAAAACGCTAAATGTGGCGCGACCACCCAGCGCTGCCGGTGAGTACGTGCGCAGCGTCGCGGCAGTGCACCAGTCACAAAGAAGAACTACTACAGGAACGCGGCCCCAGGAGCACGACTACGTGCTCTCGCAGGGGCAACGGGGCACTCAGTTGAACTTGGGCGCCTTGTCCTTGACGGTCGTGAGGACTTCGGTGAACTTATCGGAATACTTCCAGTCTGCGGGAGGTGCTATCAGGACAACGCTGGTTGGCCGCTTGGTTTCGCTGGCGAGGCCGAGCTCGAACTTGCTACGGACGTAGATGTAAGGGACGTCGTTGTCCTCGCACAGGATGGGGACGTGGGTGATGACATCGATCGGCGAAATATCACCGGCGATGACACAGATGCCTTTCTCCTTCTTCTTGTGGACGAACTTGACAACCTCCTTCACACCGCGGCGCAGGCACTTGTCCTTCTTGGCCTTCTTCACCAGTCGGAAGAGCTTCTTCTCCAACTTTTCAGACGCCAAAGGCTGAGCAATGGGGCTCACCAAGAGTTTGGCAGGCGCGGCGGACTCGGACATGGTGATGTGGAAGCGAGGGTAACGAGACTGGACGAGACTGGACGAGACGAGACGAGACGAGACGGGGCGAGGGCTTCGAGGATACTTCGTGGCAATCGTCGTCGTGTTTTGGCCACACAACGAGCGCCAAAGCACAGCACAGCAAAGGGAAGCGAAGCACCGCAAGCGGCGCAGGGACACAGGGACACAGGGACACAGGGACACAGCGACACGGCACCGCGGAAGCACGCAAAGAGAAACAAGAAAGGAACGAAACGAAAGGACAAAGACAAAGAGAAGAGACAAAAAGCAGAAAGCAGCACTGGGGATGACGACATCAATCAACACTGGTCGACACGGCGACACGCAGGCGTGGCGTGCATACCGCCGCAACTGTTATGGTCAACGAGCACGGTCTTGCCTTCCTCGACGGCGCCACGCCCAAGCACGCAAACGCTTGCAAATGCGTTGAAGCACAGAGAGGAGAACGTGCACAACGCAACGCCAACGCAAATGAAGACAAAGGCAAGCACCTGCGACACACAGAGAGAACAAACAATTTCTAGCCTTCGAGCCTCCATTCACCGAACAACAAAGCAGCATTCATCCATCTCACGAAGAACACAGCGAAGGAAGGAACGGAAAATTAACGAAGGAACGATGAACGAAGGACAACGAACGAACGAACGGAAAGAGAGAGAGAGAGAGAGCAACGCCGTCGCTCCATTCGTTCGTTCGTCGTCGTTCATCGTTCGCCGTCGTTCGCCGTCGTTCGTCGTCGTCGTCGTCGTCG
>ENA-OWNT01005134-OWNT01005134.1-seawater-metagenome-genome-assembly--contig:-NODE-5134-length-10995-cov-11.844935_pt1 | contig 10995 bp, 8 predicted proteins | sample MGYA00238136_ERZ651165 | MGnify/ENA primary metagenome ERZ651165 (study PRJEB26861, sample SAMN08777766) | seawater metagenome | isolation source: coastal seawater | place: USA: Florida | collected...
AGCAGGCGGAGGGGGCCCAGAGACCGGAATCAGGGCGCGACAGCTCGGCGGGCCGCACTCTCGGACACCGTGGCCACCTGTGCCAATGGCAGACCCCTGAATGCAGTAAACATCACCATTCTCACAGTCCTCCTCCTTCAGCCGGAGGCCCACGACCGGCCGCACTCTCGGACACCGTGGCCACCTGTGCCAATCGCAGACCCCTGAATGCAGTAAACATCGCCATTCTCACAGTCCTCCCCCTTCAGGGGGAGGTGCCTGCGGAGCAGGCGGAGGGGGCCCAGAGACCGGAATCAGGGCGCGACAGCTCGGCGGGCCGCACTCTCGGACACCGTGGCCACATGCGCGAATCGCAGACCCCTGAATACAGTGAACACCGCCGTTCTCACAGTCCTCCCCCTTCAGCCGGCGGACACCGTGGCCACATGCGCAGGCAGGAGACCCCTTCAAGGAGCAAACATCACCGTTCTCACAGCCCTCCCCTCCAGGGAGGTGGCCGCGAAGCGGACGGCGCCTGCGACCTGCCCCGCCCGCAGGTGGGCACACTCACACCCCGAAGGGGTTGACAGGCTCGAGGGTCCCCAACCCCAAAGTCCTCCCCCCCCCACTGCTACAACCGGCCCCCATCCTACCCCACAATGACCACCATCACGTCGTCTTCACCCGCCCCGAATCCACCCCCGTCCAGCGTGCTACAGTCCGCCACCAACTGGGAGCATCCATGGACAAAGTCGTCGCCTCCGCGGCGGAAGCCGTCTCCGACATCCCCTCCGGCGCCACCATCATGGCCGGCGGGTTTGGCTTGTGCGGCATCCCCGAACACCTCATCGCCGCCCTGCGCGAAGCCGGCCCCACCGGCCTCACCTTCGTCTCCAACAACGCCGGCGTCGATGGCTTCGGCCTCGGCATCCTGCTGGAGAGCCGCCAGGTCAAGAAGATGATTTCGTCGTACGTCGGCGAAAACAAGGAGTTCGAGCGCCAGTTCCTCTCCGGCGAGCTGGAAGTCGAGCTCACCCCCCAGGGCACCCTCGCCGAGCGCATCCGCGCAGGCGGCGCCGGCATCCCCGCCTTCTTCACGCCCACCGGCTACGGCACCCTCATCGCCGAAGGCAAAGACGTCCGCTACTTCGACGGCAAGCCCTACATCATGGAACGCGGCCTCACCGCCGACTTCGCCATCATCAAGGCCTGGAAGGCCGACCGCCACGGCAACCTCGTCTTCCGCAAGACCGCCAACAACTTCAACGCCGTGATGGCCACCGCCGCCAAGGTCACCATCGTCGAGGTCGAAGAGCTCGTCGAACCCGGCGACCTCGACCCCAACCACATCCACACCCCCGGCATCTTCGTGCAGCGCGTCGTGCACGGCCACTCCTTCGAAAAGCGCATCGAGCGCCGCACCGTGCGGGAGGACTGAACCATGTCGCGCCACGAAAACCGTCTCCGCATCGTCCGCCGTGCCGCCCGCGAGCTCCGCGACGGCTACTACGTCAACCTGGGCATCGGCATCCCCACCATGGTCGCCAACCACGTCCCAGACGGCATGGACATCGTGCTCCAGTCCGAAAACGGCCTGCTCGGCATCGGCCCCTTCCCCACCGAAGCCGAAGTCGACGCCGACCTCATCAACGCCGGCAAGCAAACCGTCACCGCCATCGCCGGCGGCTCGTTCTTCGGCTCGCACGACTCCTTCGCCATGATCCGCGGCGGCCACATCAACCTCGCCATCCTCGGCGCCATGCAGGTCTCCGCCCACGGCGACCTCGCCAACTGGATGATTCCCGGCAAGATGGTCAAGGGCATGGGCGGCGCCATGGACCTCGTCGCCGGCGCCCAGCGCGTCATCATCGCCATGGAACACGCCACCAAGCGCGGCGGCGCCAAGATTGTGAAGTCCTGCAGCCTGCCCCTCACCGGCACCCGCTGCGTGCACCGCATCATCACCGAGATGTGCGTATTCGACATCTGCCCCAGCAACGGCCTCACCCTCATCGAGCTGGCCCCGGGTGTCACCGTCGACGACGTCAAGGCCGTCACCGAGCCCAAGTTCGCCGTCGCCGACCCCATCGCCGAGATGCTCCAGTAGCCCACCGACGTTTGTCGACGTCGACAAACGTCGGCATTCAGGACATCCGGCGGGCCCCTCCGGCCCCCGAGGGGCCTGCGGGGGTCGGTGAGCCGCCAGGGGCGTCTCCCCTCCACCTCAGAGCCCCCGCAAGCGGGGTCTCCTCGGAAGCCGTCGAGCCGGCCGCTGGTAGCCATCGTGCCGCCGCCGTCCCCGACTTCGCCAGATGGGTCGAGGTGAGACGCGTCGAAGCGTCGTGGCGGTGGGGGCTTCCAGCGGCCAGCGGCCAGCGGCCAGCCTGGTTGTGCCGGGTGTGACCGGCGTGGCGATGGGCGTGGTCGAGTGCCACTGCACGGCGTCGTTCGCCTCCACACACGAGCGCGCCGCCATCTGGCTGGCTGCTGGCGACTGGCCGCTGGTAGCCATACTGCCGCCGCCGTTCCCGACTTTGCCAGACCTGACCTGGCCCCACATCGAAGCGCTCGCACAGTCGGCGTCGTCACCCCCCCGGCACCGCCGGCACCACCCGCGCCCGGTCCGGCTCGTCGTGCACCAGCACCACCGCCAGCCGGCACACCACATCCGCGTCCTCGGCCAGCCCGCCGAGCTGCCCACGCGCATCCTGCAGAGTCGCGTCGGTCACCCGACCCAACCCAACCCGGTCCACCAACGCCCACAGCTCACCCACCGTCAGCTCCACTGTCAACGTGAGCATCTGGTTGCCAAACCAACGGGCATCCACAATCAGCCCACCCACCGCCGCAACCCAACCTTTCACCCGGTCGAGCGCAGAGTCGGAGGATGCAGAGACGTGAACCGTGAGACGCGTGGGGGTCATGCAGCCGGCCTATCCCGGGCCCGCCACAGCCACCGCCCCACCACCACATGCCCCGCCACCGCGAAGAACACGCACACCGTGGCAATCCACACCGTGGGCCAGTACGCCGCCAACAGAACCGGCGGCTCCACACCCGTGTAGAACGGCGAGCCCGGCGTGCTCCGCACCACGATGCGCACGATGTTCACCAGCATCGCCACCCCCACCGCCTCGAACACCCACACGAGCCTCGGCCACCGGTGCGCAAGCGGCCCCACCACCACCGCCAAGATGCCCGTGAGCACGTCGAAATTCTCACCGCTCCAGCTCATCTCCACCGGCACCGTGCCCCGCTGCGCCCACGCATGCAGCACCACCTCGAGCGGCACCCGAAACGCATGGAAGCCCACCAGCCACACGATGGGCAGCTGCAGCAGCGCCGTCCCCCAGCGCGACAGGCCCAGCCCCACCGCCCCCACCAGGTTCAGCACCAACAAGCCCGCCAGGAACGGAAACGGGGCGGGTCCCTGCGCCACCCCACTCCACGCAAAGCCCGCCGTCGCCAGCATCCACACCACGAGCGCCCCACCCGCCCACAGCCCGCGACGCCCACGGTCCGCCGACGCCGACCCACGCACCACCCCCACCACCGGCAGCACCGCCGCCACCGCCACCACCACCAGAAACACGGCGAGGGGCCATCCCGTGGGCTGTACCATGGAAACCTCCGGCAGTCGGAACCAGACACTCGAAATTCTACACGCCACTATCAAAAAGTAAAGCATGAAGTCCTACAAACAGTACTGCGGCCTCGCGCGAGCCCTCGACATCGTCGGTGAGCGCTGGACTCTGCTCATCGTGCGCGAGCTGCTGCCCGGTGGCCGGCGCTACACCGATCTCCTGCACGCTCTGCCCGGCCTCACCACCAACCTCCTCGCCCGCCGGCTGCGCCACCTCGAAGAACAGGGTGTCGTCGTCCGCGAGCCTCTGCCCCCGCCGGCCCGCGCCACGGTCTACGCCCTCACCCCACTCGGCCGCCAGCTCGAGCCCGCCATCCTCGCCCTCGGGCGCTTCGGCAGCCGCTGGCTCACCCAGCCCCGCCCCGACGACCACCTCGCCATCCGCCCCATGATGGTCTCGCTCCAGCGGCGCTACACCGGCGGCATGGCCCCCGTGGTCATCGCCCTGGTCGCCGACGGCGCGCCGTACCGCCTCGAAGTCACCCCAGCCTCCCTCGTCGTCCGCGACGGCCCTTCCCCTGACGCCACCACCCGGGTCTCGGGCCCCCAGCAGGCCTTCGCCGCCGCCCTCGGTCGCGGCATCCCTGCCCGGGAGTGCGGCCTCGCAATCGACGGAGACCCTGCCCCGTTTCAACTGCTCCAAGCGGCCCTCGGCAGCCCCCCTGCATCGGAGCCCGACCGCACGGGGGCCCCCCACCACACGTGATGCTTGGCGCGCCGCCGCGTTGGCCGCCACCTGTCCCGTCCGATACCCCCCCCTTGATCGCGGTGGTCCTTTCCTCCTTGGCCGGAGTGTCGGGCCCACCCACAGCGGTCACCCGTGGGGCGCACTCTCCGGCCATGCCTGGCCGTCCGCCATGAATGCGTACCACCACGCCATCTACACGTACTTTCGGGGGGGACATCCATGTTCCGACACACCACAACTCTCAGCGGCACCTCTACCACCATCCTCCTGAGTGTTCTCGGGTTGGCATCGAGCACAGGCTGTTCGGACAACACCATCAAGTACACGGGCAACCCACCCGTCGCCGCCATCGACCGCCCCACCACCGACACAAGCGTGCACGAGGGGGACACCGTCGACCTCCAGGGAACCGTCGCGGACCGGCAGGACCCCTCCGAGACCCTCGAGGTCACCTGGTTCGCCGACAACGAGCGCATCTGCGCCGACAGCACGCCGGACACCGAGGGCAAGGTCTCTTGCGCGTGGACCGCGACCCACGGAACCACCAAGCTGACCCTCCACGTCCGAGACTCCGACACGGAGTCCAGCGAAGCATCCATCGACATCAACGTCACCCAGTCCGCCGCCCCCACCATCCAGATCACCGCCCCCACCGAACACCTCGAGTACTACGAAGACACCATCGTCCCGCTCGAAGCCACCGTCTCCGACCCCGACAACAGCCCCACCGACCTCACCGTCACCTGGGCCAGCAGCGCGGGCACCGTCACCCTGTCCACCCCCGGCTCGGTCGACAGCTCCGGCTCCTTCCTCAGCGGCGCATCCCTCGCCGCCGATGAACACCAGCTCACCGCCACCGTCACCGACCCCTACGGCAACACCGGCACCGACTCCGTCACCATCACGGTCCACGGCGAAAACACCGCACCGTCCTGCGCCTTCACCTCCCCCGAACGCGGCGCCACCTTCGCCCCAGGCGACACCATCCTCTTCGAGGGCACCTGCACCGACACCGAGACCGCCCCCACCCAGCTCACCCTCACCCTCGAGAGCCACCTCGCAGGCGAGCTCGACGACGACGTCCCCATCAACACCGACGGCGCCTTCACCCTCCCCGTGTCCACCCTCCCGGCCGGCGACCACGTCATCACCATCACCGCCACCGACAGCCGCGGTGAAGAAGGTGTCGACACGCTGACCATCTCCGTCTGCGAAGGCACCTGGTACACAGACGACGACGGCGATGGCTACGGCGACCCCACCACCGCCACCGACGCCTGCATCCAGCCGTCCGGCACCGTCGACAATGGCGACGACTGCGACGACACCCGCGCCCACGTGGCCCCGGGCGCCGCCGAGAACGAGTCCCTCACCGACTGCATGGCCGACGCCGACGGCGATGGCTACGGCGACAGCAGCGTGCCCACCGGCATCACCGCCGGCACCGACTGCAACGACGCCGACTCTGCAGTCCACCCCGCAGCAACCGAGGTCTGCAACACCGTTGACGACGACTGCGACGGCGACACGGACGACGCAGACAGCTCCGTCGACACCTCCACCGGCTCCACCTTCTACGCCGACACCGACACCGACGGCTACGGCAATGCATCGAGCACCACGCTGTCTTGCACCGTTCCGAGTGGCTACGTCACCGACGCCACCGACTGCAACGACACCGACTCTGCAGTGAACCCCGGCGCCACCGAAGTCTGCAACACCATCGACGACGACTGCGACGGCGACATCGACGACAACGACAGCTCCGTCGACACCTCCACCGGCTCCACCTTCTACGCCGACACCGACACCGACGGCTTCGGCGACGCCTCCAGCACCACCGTCACCTGCGCCGCGCCGAGTGGCTATGTGTCCAATGGCTCCGACTGCGACGACACCGACTCTGCAGTGAACCCGAGCGCCACCGAAGTCTGCAACACCATCGACGACGACTGCGACGGCGACATCGACGACAACGACACCTCTCTCGATGCCTCCACCACCGGCAGCACCTGGTACTCCGACGCCGACAGCGATGGCTTCGGCGACCCCTCCGCCTCCACCACCACCTGCACCCAACCCTCCGCGTACGTCACCGACAACACCGACTGCGACGACACCGACAGCGCCGTCTACCCGGGCGCCGAGGTGTGTGGCGACGGCATCCTCACCGGCTGCGACACCGAAGCCGAAGCCAACCGCGAGTGCCTCGAAGACACCTTTGCCCTCGAGACCGACTCCTTTGCCGAGCTCGTGGGTGGGGATGCCAATGACCAGTCCGGCCGCACCGTGGCGTCCGCCGGTGACTTCGACGGCGATGGCTACGACGACATCCTCATCGGCGCCCCGTTCGACGACCTCGGCAGCTCCGATGCCGGCACCGCATACCTGCTGTTCGGGGGCGTGAGCGGCACCGTCGACATCGAGTCCGAAGCCAACGCCTACTTCTACGGCGAGTCGAGCCAAGATGCCGCCGGCCTGGCCATCGCGGGCGTGGGCGACGTCAACAACGACGGCCTCGACGACATCCTCGTGGGCGCCCACTTCGAAGACGGCGGCGGCAGCGCGTACCTGGTGTATGGCGGGCATACCGGCGGCCTCAACCTCGCCAGCGCCGACGCCATTTTCTACGGCGAAGACCAAGACGACTTCGTGGGCTCCGCAGTCGCGGGGGCCGGCGACACCAACGGCGATGGCTACGCCGACCTGCTCATCGGTGGCTACGGAACCGAAGACTCCAGCTCGACCACCGACCGAGGACGCGCCTACCTCGTCTTCGGAAGCATCAGCGGCACCCAGAGCATCACCGCCTCCGATGCCAGCTTCTCTGGTGAGGCCGCCTACGACCGCGCCGGCTACCGCGTCTCTGGAGGCGGCGACACCGACGGCGACGGCCTCGACGACATCCTCATCTGCGCACACGGACAAGACGGAGGCGGCGACCACGCCGGAGCCGTGTACGTGGTCTACGGCGGCGTCTCCTCCGACATCTCCCTGTCGGCCGCCGACGCCAAGTTCAACGGCGAAGCAGCCAGCGACGTTGCCGGAATAGGCCTGTCCAGCGCTGGCGACCTCAACGGCGATGGCCTCGACGACATCCTCATCGGCGCCTCCCAGAACAACGAAGGCGGCACCGACTCCGGCATCGTCTACGTGGTGCTCGGCGGCGTGACAGGCACCCACAGCCTCAGCACCGCCTACGCGGAATTCATCGGCGAAGACAGCTACGACTACACAGGGTCCTCGCTCTCCGGCACCGGCGACGTCGACGGCGACGGCGTGGGCGACATCCTCATCGGCTCCATCCTCAACGACACCACCGCCTCCAACGCCGGGGCCGCCTACCTTGTCCTCGGCGGCGTCAGCGGCAGCCACGACCTCTCCGACGCCCACACGAAGTTCACCGGCGGAGCGGCAGACGACAACGCGGGCGGTTCTGTCGCAGGGGCCGGCGACGTCGACGGCGACGGCCTGAACGACCTCCTCATCGGCGCCTACCAGGAAGACGACGGCGGCTCCAGCGCCGGCAAGACCTACCTCTTCCTCGGCAGCCAGTTCTGAGCCCACGGCGGGGTGACCGCGCCAGGTCACCCCGCGCCGCTCTGGTCCTCGGCAGCCTCCCCTCGTCCGGGTAGAACCCACCCCCCCCACCCCGAGGACCCCACCATGGCCTTCCAGAACTACGGCGACAAGCTCGAAGACGCCCGACGCGACCACCCCGCCACCCGTCGGAACCAAGCCCCCATCCTCGAGGTCCTCACCCGCGTCTTCCCCCAGACCGGCCTCGTGCTGGAGATTGCGAGCGGCACCGGCCAGCACGCTGCATTCTTCACCAGCCAGCTCCAAGGCCTGCACTGGCAGCCCACCGACTACGACACCGACACCTTCGACAGCATCGAGGCCTGGCGCCACACCGCCCACCCCGAGCGCATCCGGTCGCCCCTCCAGCTCGACGTCACGTCCCACCCCTGGCCCGTGCCCACCGCCGACGCCATGCTGTGCGTGAACATGCTCCAGGTCTCCCCCTGGACCGCCGCCCTCGGCTTGCTCACCGGCGCCGCCCGCACCCTCCAGCCCGGCGCACCCCTCGTCATCTACAGCCCCTTGTCCCGCGGAGGGGTCCACACCTCCCCCGGCAACGCCGCCTTCGACGCCCGCCTCAAGGCCCGCAACCCCCTGCTCGGAGTGCGCGACGCCGACGCCCTCATCGAAGCCGCCCGCGAGCGGGGCCTGACGCACCACGACACCCTCGACATGCCCGCCAACAACACCGTGCTCGTGTTCCGGGCATAGATGACCGCGATGGAAACGCCGACGCGGTCGCCTCGCTACGCCGACGACCGCTCCACCACATCCGGCAGCCACCGCCCCAGCACCGTCATCAGCTCCTCGAGGCGCACGGGCTTGCCCAGGTGGTCGTCCATGCCACTGTCCAGGCACCGCTGCCGGTCGTCTGCCATCGCGTTCGCCGTCACCGCGACGATGGGCACCGTCACCCCCCGCGACCGCAGCTCCTCCGTGGCCATGTAGCCGTCGCACACCGGCATCTGGCAGTCCATGAGCACCACGTCGGGCAGCTCTTCCGCCACCAGGTTCACGCCTTCCAGCCCATCGCCCGCCAGGCGCACACGGGCCCCGGCACGCTCCAGCATGGCGCGCATCACCAGCTGGTTCACCGGGTTGTCTTCCACCACCAGGATGTGGCGTCCGGTGAGGTCGCGACGGGGCCCGGAGGTGTCGTCCGATGGCACCGGTGCCCGGGCCACGACATTGGGCAGCTGAACCCGAAAGCAGGTGCCCCGGTCCAGCTCCGACTCTGCCGTGATCGTTCCACCCATGCGTTGGGCAAGCCGTCGACAGATGGCCAACCCAAGCCCCGTGCCTCCGTGCTCACGCGCATCCGACTGGTCCACCTGCTGAAACGGCTCGAAGATGGCTGCCAATGCATCCGCCGGAATGCCTGTCCCCGTGTCGTGCACCTCGACCCACAACCAGTCTTCACGTGTGCGCACGGCCAGCCGCACCTCACCCGCAGGGGTGAACTTGATGGCATTCGAGACCAGGTTGCCCAGGATCTGCCGCAGTCGGTGGTCATCGAGCATCACCCAGTCCGGTACCGCCGCATCCACGTCCACCACAAGCCCCAGCCCACGCTCCACCGCCCGGGCCTTCCAGAGCTCCTGAAGCTCGCGTCCCAGCGCCCGGAGGTTGGTCGGCCGCTCCGCCAGCTCGAGCTTCCCCGAGTCGATCTTCGAGAAGTCCAACACATCGTCCAACAGCGTGCGCAGCTGCTCCCCCGAACGCTGCACCACGTTGGCCAGCTCGCGTTGCTCGGCCGACAAGGCCCCGTCCAACATCACATCCGTGATGCCCAACACTCCGTTGAGCGGCGTCCGAATCTCGTGGCTCATGGTGGCCAGGAAGGTGGTTCTCGCCCGAGCGGCCCCCAGCGCCACCTCTTCAGCCCGCTTGCGCTCCGACACCTCGACCCGCAGGCGGGCGTTCGTCCGGTCGAGCGTGCGCACCAGGCGGGTCCACACCCCACTCTGGCTCCACAACAGCGCCCCGATGCTGAAGGGCACCGTCACGTGGTCCACCAACACAAACAGCCACGCGATGTCGTCGGGCAGCGACTCTCCCATCGACACCCCGGCCGTGTGCAGAGCCCACAGGGCACCAAGGAAGAGCGCCGCCAGCCCACCCAACACGAGCCCGAACCAGGCCTCGACAGCCATCCCTCCGATGACCGGCACCATCACCAGCCAGATGGCCGAATTGCTGTGCAACCCACCGCGCATCACCAGCACCGTGGCGATGACCAGGAAGAACGACATCCCGATGACCTGCCCGCCAAGCAGCGGTCGCCCCCGTCTCGACAAGAGCAGCAGCGCCCCCACACTCATGAGCACGATGATGCCAGCGAGCACCGCCGCGACCCCCTTGCCGGCCAGGAGCAGCATCGACACATAGGGCACGCCCACAATCGCCGAGAGGACGACCACCAGGTGCTGCACCCGCACCCGCGCCCGGGCGACCGGATCCGACCCCACCGCAACACGGTCCACCCAATGCACGACACGCCGGCGCAACGGCGCCCGAGGCGGCAGAGGGGACGTCGATGGCATCAGGGCTCCGAGAGGGGGCGACATCGGCCCGCCGCGACCGCGCCCTCAACATCACCCGAACAACCCGCAAGAGGCTACCCCCATGACACGATCATGGCATCCCCCTGTGCCACAGCAGGGCGCAGCGGAACGGTGGCGACACGACGGCTGGAAGCCCACACAGCCACGACGCTCCGACACAGCTCAGCTCTGGCGAAGTCGGGAACGGAGGCGGCACTACGGCTACCAGCGGCCAGTCGCCAGCAGCCAGCCTGGTTGCGGCGCGCTCATGTGTTGAGACGAACGACCCGGTGCAGTGGCACTCCATCACGCCCATCACCACGCCGATCACACCCGGCACAACCAGGCTGGTAGCTGGCCGCTGGAAGCCCACACAGCCACGACGCTCCGACACAGCTCACCTCTGGCGAAGTCGGGAACGGTGGCGGCACTACGGCTACCAGCCGCCAGTCGCCAGCAGCCAGCCTGGTTGCGGCGCGCTCCTGTGTAGAGACGAACGACCCGGTGCAGTGGCACTCCATCACGCCCATCACCACGCCATTCACACCCGGCACAACCAG
>ENA-OWNT01005135-OWNT01005135.1-seawater-metagenome-genome-assembly--contig:-NODE-5135-length-10995-cov-4.953288_pt1 | contig 10995 bp, 8 predicted proteins | sample MGYA00238136_ERZ651165 | MGnify/ENA primary metagenome ERZ651165 (study PRJEB26861, sample SAMN08777766) | seawater metagenome | isolation source: coastal seawater | place: USA: Florida | collected...
CGCAACATGCCCCAGGACACGAAGTGGTCGTTCTACGTGGCCATCCGGCGGGGCACGAAGCCCGCGTTCCACCCGCCTGTCTACATGCCGCACTTCACCGCGGAGCGCATGAGCGACCAGCAGGTCGAGGATCTGCGGGCGTGGATCGAACAGGGCGCGCGCTGAGCAGCGACCTGCGTTCACTGGGCTGACAACCACCCTGGACGGCCCGGCGGGGAGATGCCATGGTCTCGTTTCGATATTGAGAATCACTCTCAAATCGTGGAAGCGGACTCTCCATGGCCACTGCCTATCTCGCCCTTCGCTGGCTCCACATCCTCGCTGCCGCGGCCTGGTTCGGTGAGGTCGTGACGATCAACTTCGTGCTCGTCCCCGCGGTCGGCCGACTCCCGCGCGACCAGGCGCCGAAGGTGCTGTTCCAGATCTTCCCGCGGATCTTCAAGCTCGCGTCCTGGCTGTCGGCCACCGCGGTCCTGTCCGGGACCGTCCTGGCGAGCAAGCGGTACATGGCCTCGCCCGACGTGCTCTGGACGACGCCCTCCGGTCTCCTGTTCTCGCTGGGAGCGACGCTCGGCCTCTTGCTGACGGGCTTCCACTTCATCCTGGAGCCGCGGCTCGACGGGATGATCTGCACCGCGGCGGAGGAAGAGGACGCCGAGCTCAGCGAGCGTGTGATGGTCCTGCTGAAGATCGTCCCCCGCGTGGGACTGGTCGTCATCACCGGGATCGTCTGGATGATGATGGTCGGCGCCCGGGGGATGTAGGGGCCGGGATCAGTGGCTGTGGCCGCCGGGCTCGTGGCTGTGGCCGGGCTCCCCGTGATCGTCTGACGCGGCCGGCGGAGGATCGGGGACTGCGCCCCATTGAATCTTCCCGCTCTGGGTCACGCCTCCGATGGTGACGCTGACGACCGCCGTGTAGCCCGCCGCGCCCGCCGCCTTCGCGGGGCCGGACCAGCCGTCGCCGCTCCCCGGCAGGGTGAGGCGCTGGTCGTCTTCGCCGACCCCTGTGAGCACGACCTTCGCGTCCCCCTCGGGCGCCACGGGGGTGCCTCCGCTCAGGAGCGTCAGCGACAGCGTGTCGGGCGTCGGGACGAGCGTCGCGGACCAGGTTCCCACGGCAAACGCACCCGGAGCCGCCGGGGCCGCGGTGGCAGCAGGCGCCGGCGTCGGGGCCGGAGTGTGCTCGTGGGCCGCGTCCTCTCCGTGCTTGTGGTCGTGGTCGTGGCCTCCATCGTGCCCGTGATCGTGATCGTGGTTGCAGCCGATGAGGAGCAGGGCGAGGAGCGGGATCAGGGCGCGGTTCATGGGCTTCCTTGGAGTGGTGGGCGACCGAACTGACCGTAGAGCACGGGCAGCACGACCAGGACAAGAAGGGTGGAGGACGCCAGGCCGCCGAGGATCACGGCCGCCATCGGCGCCTGGATCTCGTTCCCCGGCTCGCCGGCCGCGAGGGCGATGGGAACGAGGGCCAGCGCCGTGCCCAGGGCGGTCATCAGCACCGGGACGAGGCGCTCCTCGCTGCCGCGGCGCACGGCTTCCGCCAGCGTGGCGCCCTCTTCGAGCAGCAGATGGTGGTAGTGGGTCACCAGCAGGATGCCGTTGCGCGTCGCGATGCCGAACAGCGTGATGAAGCCCACGAGGGACGCGACGGACAGCACGCCTCCGCCGGTCGCCACGATGGCCACCCCCCCGATCAACGCCAGGGGCAGGTTCACCAGCACCAACAGCGCGTCCCGGCCCGATCGCAGCGCCGTCCACAGGAGCGCGAACATGACGGCGATGGCCCCCGCCGACAGGGCCGTGATCGTGCGGGTCGCCTTCGCCTCACTCTCGGCCTGGCCGCCGATCTCGATGTAGATCCCCGGAGGCCGCTCGGGCAGCGCCGCGTGGATGTCGCGCACGACGCTGGCGATGTCGCGCCCGGCGACGTTGGCCATGACCACGATCCGCCGCTTCGCGTTCTCGTGCTGGATGAGGTTGGGGGCCAGGGTCCGGGTGACGCGGGCGACCTGCTCCAGTGCCGTGAAGCGCTCGCCGTCCGCGTCGATGGGGGCCGACGCGAGGGCCTCGATGCTGGAGCCGAACCGGTCCGGGTAGCGGACGACGAGGTCGTGCGAGCGACCCTCGGACCACCACTGCCCCACCGGGTGGCCGATCATCGCGGTCTCCACCCACTCGGCGACCTCCCCCGGCGTGAGACCGAGGAGACCGAGCTGTTCATACCGCGGACGCACCAGCAGCTGCGGCACCTCCGTCTGTTGCTCGACCTGCAGATCCACGAGTCCGTCGACTCCGTCGAGCGCACCGCGCACGTCCTGGGCCACGCGCCGCAGCTCGCTGAGGTCCTCCCCGAACACCTTGATGGCGAGGGATGTCTTCACGCCCGAGAGCATGTGTTCGATGCGGTGGCTGATGGGCTGGCCCACGCTGACGACCAGGCCGGGCACGCCCGCCGCGGCCTCGCGCATCGCCGCGGCCGAGACCTCCCGGTCCACGCCGGGCGTGATGGTGACCTCGAGCTCGCTGAACTGGACGTCCTGGGCGTGCTCGTCCCGCTCGGCGCGTCCCGTGCGTCGGACCACGGCCTGCACGATCGGCGAGGCCACGACGCGCTCCTCCAGCCGGCGCACCATCGCGTCCGACTCGGCGAGCGGGGTGCCGGGGGCCGTCGCCGCCGCCAGCGTGAAGGCGCCTTCGTTGAAGGTCGGGAGGAAGCTCCTGCCGAACGACGCCAGGCCACCGACCGCGGCGATGACGCCCAGGCTCGCAGCCAGGAGCACGACGCCGGGGCGTCGCAGGGCCGCCGCCAGCGTCGGTCGGTACAAAGCCTTGAGCTGGCGGACGAGCCAGGGGTCTTCGGTGTGCCCCTCGGTCCCCACCGACGTCAGCAACACGCTGCACAGCGCCGGCGTCACGGTGACGGCGATCACCAGGGACGCGGCGAGGCTCGCGACGTAGGCCGTCCCCAGCGGCTGGAGCAGCCGGCCCTCGAGGCCGCTGAAGAAGAACAGCGGGGCGAAGACCACGACGATGATGGCCGTGGCGAACACGATGGAGCCGCGGATCTCGACGGACGCGGAGTAGACCGTCTCGAGCAGTGGGGGCTGCTCGGCCTCCGGGAGCGCGGCGCGCTGGCGCAGCCGGCGATAGACGTTCTCTACGTCGATGATCGCGTCGTCCACGAGCGCGCCGATGGCGATCGCGAGCCCGCCCAGCGTCATCGTGTTGAAGCCGGCGCCCATCCAGGCCAGCGTCACCACACCGGCGAGCAGTGAGAGCGGCAGGGCGAACAGCGAGATGACCGTGGTGCGCCAGTTCGCCAGGAACATGGTCAGCAGGATCACGACGAGCAGCGCGCTCTCCACGAGGTGCTGGCCGACGTTGGTGATGGCCGTCTCGATGAACCGCGACTGGCGGAAGCCATCCCGGTGCAGGCGCATCCCCGACGGCAGGGACGGCTCGATCGCGTCCAGCGCCTCGTCGATCCGCGCAGTCAGGGCGAGCGTGTTGGCCTCGGGCTGCTTGTGCACCGCGAGGACGACGCCGGGCTCTCCGTCGACGGCCGCGGTGCCGCGGGACAGGGCTGGGCCCATTCGCACGGTGGCGAGCATGTCGAGGAAGACGGGGGAGTCGTCGACGCGGCCCACGACGATGTGCCCCAGCTCCTCGATGGAGCTGGGCCGACCGACCCCGCGCACGAGGTACTCGGAGTGGCCGCTGGTGATGAAGCCGCCGGGCGCGTTCTCGTCGGCGCCGGCGAGGGCGTCGAGGATCTGCTGGTGCCCGATGCGCGCGGACTCCATGGCCGCGGGGTCCAGGACGATCTGCACCTGGCGCAGCTCGCCCCCGATGGGCGTGACCTGGGCGACCCCGCGGATCCCCAGCAAGCGGCGACGCAGCTCCCACTCGGCGAAGTCGCGCAGATCCATGGGGTCCACCCCGTCCCCGGACAGCCCGAGGAAGAGGATCTCGCCCATGATCGACGACATGGGCGCCAGGATCGGCGGAGGGACGTGGGCCGGGAGGCTCCCCTGGGCGAGCTGGAGTCGCTCGGCGACGAGCTGCCGGGCGCGGTAGGGGTCCACGTCCCAGTCGAACTCGGCGTAGATGATCGAGATCCCGATGCCTGACGACGCGCGGATCCGCCGGAGCCCGGGCGCGCCGTTGATCGCCGTCTCGATTGGGATGGTGACGAGCATCTCCACCTCGCGCGGCGCCATCCCGTGGGACTCGGCCAGCACGGTGACGGTGGGCGCGTTGATGTCGGGCAGGACGTCCACCGGTAGCTGCGATGCCGTCCAGCCGCCGCCCACCAGAAGCAGCAGCGCGAGACCGAGGACGGCGACGCGGTTCCCGAGGGACCAGCGGATGAGGGCGTTCCACATGTCAGTGCGTGTGGGACTCGAGTGCGCCGGACAGTGAGGCGACGTGCACGTCGAACCCACCGCGGCTCACGACCCGCTCGCCCACCTCCACGCCGGACAGCACCTCGACGTCGTCGGCGTCTGCGGTCCCGAGGACGACGCGGCGGCGTGAGAACGACTCACCGGACTCCTGCACGAAGACCACCGACAGCCCACTCGTCTCGACGACCGCGGTCCGGGGGACGACGAGCCGCACCTCGGGTTCTGGAACGCCCAGCGTGAGCTCGACGAGGTCGCCGACGACCAGGCCGGCGTCCGGGGGGACCAGCACGCTGAGGGGCGCGGACAGCGCGTGGGGATCGAAGACCAGCTCCTCGGTGAGGACCGTGGCCCCCAGCGCCAGCAGGTCGCGTGGGCCGTCCCAGTCGCCGCGCTCGACGGTCAGCGTCTGGACCGGCTGCAGGGCTCCGCGGTGGCGGTCGTGCACGTGCCCCTCAAGGAGCACGGCCCCGGTGGACGCCACCGTCACCAGCATGCTGCCCGCAGTGACGGAGTCGCCGTGCTCGGCTCCCACCGACACGATGAGCCCCGCCGCGGGCGCCCGGATGGCCACTGCGCTGGTGCTGCCGCTGGTCAACGCGCTCGCTCGCTCGGCCGAGGCACGCACATCGGCTTCGGCCCGATCGACGGCGGCCTGGGCTTCCGTGCGGCGCCGGGCCGGCAGGAGCCCCTCGGCCACGAGTCCGTCCACCCGGTCGCGCTCGCTCACAGCGAGCTCGAGGTCGATGCGCGCCTTGGCGAGATCCGCCTGCAGCTGCGCCCAGTGCTCGGCCGCCCCTGCGGGGATCAGGGTCGCCACCCGCTCCCCGCGCGCGACCCGCCTGCCCACCACGGGGAGCGCGTCGGTCCAGGCGAGCAGCCCGTCCGTCGGCGCGGCGACCACCGTGGTGGAAGTCGGGGCCGGCCGCGCGACGGCGGGGGCGCGGATCACCGGGGCGAGGGACCGCTCCCGGGCGAGGGCAGTCGCGAAGGGGACCTGCCACTGCGCCTCCTTCAGGAACGCGATCGAGCCGGCGGGCTCGTCGTCGTGTGCGATGGGCGTCTCAGCCCCCACCTGCACGTCCCCGCCGGACCAGTCCGCGCGCTCCGCGCCGTCCACCCAGCTCACGATGAGCTCATAGGTCCCCGCCGTCGCCGGAGCCGTCGCGGTGGCCGAGAAGATCCCTGGCCGCGCCACCGACGGATCCGTGTGGGACTCCACCGCGAACCCGTCCTGCTCGAAGCGCAGCGTCAGGGTCCCGGCCTCGACGGCGTGGTTGTCGGCGAGGCGCGTGACGTGGGCGTGGTAGCCGAAGCCGCCGCCGGCCACCGGGGCGTCGAGCTCGACGAACAGCTCGTACGCGTCCGTCCAGCGGGTGATGGCGACGGAGGCGCCCTCGTCCTCATGAGGCTCGTGACCGCCGTCGCCGCCGTGGGAGTGACCGCCGTGGGAGTGGCCACTGTCGGAGCCGTGGGAGTGGCCGCCGGAGGATGGGGAGCAGCCGGCCAGGATCAGCGTGATCAGCAGGGTCGAGCGGGTCATCGGAGGGCCTCGTCGATGGCGGACTGGATGGCCGGGTCCGTGAACCGCCCGGCCGCGCACTGCAGGTCGAGGTCTGCGCGGCGGATCAGCATCCGCGCTGCGAGCGTGGCGAGCTGGGCGTCCTCCACGTCGCTTGCGGTCTGGAGGAGATCGTCGATCGAGGCGGCCCCGCCGGCGTACCGAGCACGCGCGGCGTCCCAGATCGCCTCGGGATCCAGGACCTGCTCGGCCAGTCCGCGGGCGACGGCGCCGCGCTCCCAGGCGGACTCCATGGCGGATCGCAGCTCGAGCTCCTGGCGGGCCAGCCGCGCCGCGTGCTGCTGCCGCGCCGCCGCCGCCTCGCGCACCGCGCGCTGGGCCCGGTCCAACACCGGCAGCTCGATGCTGGCGCTCACTTCGAAGCCCGGTGCCACGGGTGTGCCGGTCCCCGGGCTCGAGTCGAAGCGGGCCGCCCCCCCGATCCGCAGATCCGGGAGCGCCTGTCGTCGCGCCGCCACCTCCGCCCGCTCACTGGCCGCCAGCTCCGTGCGCAGCGCAAGCAGCTGGGGGTGGTCCGCGAGGCGCTGTTCGATGAACTGCGCCTGGTCCGCGAGGGCCTCGAGAGGTGCGAGGGTCACGGCGTCGACGGCGACTCCCGTGGCCGCCGAGACGCGGATGCGGAGGGCCGCGGCGTCCCCGTTGGCGCTGGCCAGCTCCACCTGGTGGGCCGTGTCCGCCATGGCCGCGCGGTCCCGGTCGTACGGCGCGATCTCCCCGGCCTCCGCGAGCCGGGTGAAGCCGTCGTTCAGGGCGTGCAGCCGTTCGTGGGCGGACGCGATCACCGCGGCGCGTCCCTCCGCGGCGACAAGGTCCGTCAGGCCGTGGCGCAGGGCACAGACGCGGGCGGTAAGGGCCTCGCGGGTGCGCGGAGCAACGGCCTGGCCCGCCAGTCGCGCGGCCTGCGCGTTCGCGCCGCCGACGAAGCCGAGATCGATGGTGACGGTCCCTCCGATCGCGTCCGTGCGCGCGGCGCCTCCGCCGACCTCCTCGTGGCGCGCGTTCAGCTCCGGGTTGGCCACGTTGGGGGCTGGTGTGGCGCGGGCGCGAGCCAGCAAGGAGCCGGCGCGCAGCTCCGCGCTCACGACGTCGGACTGGACGAATCGACGCACGAGCTCGGCCTCGCCGAGTGGCGCGCCGCCGCGTGCGGGGAGCACGGTCAGCAGCACCATGAGTGCCGTACTACTCAATGTAGTAGTTGCTCGCAGGTTTGCCCGGGACGAGGTCATCAGGGTCACTCAGGAGTTCAGGAGGTGTTCGAGCTGGTGGTGCATCGCGGGGCTCGCCAGCAGCACCGCGACCGAGACGGTGGCCAGCGCCAACGCATCGAGGAGGCCCGCGTCGGGCGCGGAGCTGGTGTCGTCGATCCCCGCGTCGAGGATCGCGCCGATCCGTCGCTCGAGCGTGCCGCCACCCCAGCCCAGGGCGAGCCGGGGGGACTCGAGGTTCAGTCGCGCCGTGCGCAAGAGGGCCTCGGCGACGATCACCGGATCACCGACGGCGCGCACGGCGAGCGCGTCCGCGCGGGTCTCGGCCCGGTCGAGCCAGGACCGGAGCAGCGCGCTCCGGGCGTGAGCGGGAGCGACGCTGGTGATCACCCGGAGCAGCAGCAGCATCAGCGGATCACGTCGGTCGATGTGGGCCTGCTCGTGGGCGAGGACTGCGTCACGCTGGGGAGCCGTCAGGGCGGCCCACAGTCGCGCGTCGATCACGACCGAGGGGCGGAGCCAGCCCACCAGCAGCGCGATGGGCCGCTGGAGCTCGGTCACCAACGGGGCGCTGCCGGACCCGAGCGGCTCTCGCCCCACCGACCACAGCGCCCGGACGCGGCCCGGAACCAGGAGCAGGAGGGCTCCGGCCGCGAAGGGCAAGGCGCCGGCGGCGTTGTCCGGATGGCACCAGCACAGGTGCAGCCAACCCGGACCGGAGTGGCAGATGAACAGGGTGTCGAACCAGGCGGGCAGCACGCTCGCAGCGACGACGCCGGCGGCCAGCAGCGCGGGCAGCGCCGCGACGACCAGCGTCCCCCGTGCCAGGCCGACCCGCTCGGCGACCAGGCGGCCCCACAAGGGGTAGAGCACGCCGGCGACGGCCCAGCTGAGGGCGAGCGTGAGTGCGCCGACGACCGTGAGGAAGGCCAGGACGCTCACGAGGACTCCCGCCGAGCGCGGATGAGGGCCTCGAGTCGCTCGAGGGCGTCGGGATCCACGGCCTCCACTTCGTCCAGGAACGCGACCAGCAAGGGCTCCGATGCGCCGTCTGCGCGCTTCAGCATCCGCGCGACCTCGCCTGCGACGGCTTCGTCCCGGCTGCGCGCGGCGCGGTAGACCCAGGAGATCCCGTCCTTCTCGCGCACGACCTTGCCCTTCGCGTGCAGACGGGCGAGGACGGTCGCGATCGTCGTGTAGGCGAGGGTCGGATCGACGGCCGCGAGGACGGAGCGGACGGACCAGTCGCCGCCACGCCACAGGACGTCGAGCACACAGCGTTCGAGAGCAGGAGGACGCGCCATGACGACAACCTACGACGCATTGTCGTAGGTCTCAAGTCCCGACCGGGCCCGCCGTCAGATCCGGTCGCCGACCTTCGCCCACTCCGCGCGCCGCCAGACCCAGATCCCCAGCGCGGCCTTGAGCACGAAGCTGAGCGGGAAGGCGAGCCACACGCCGAACGCGCCGAGCCCCAGGGGGAACCCCAGGATCCAGCTCAGCGGGATCTGCAGGGCGAACGTCGCCACCAGGTTGATGCGCAGGGACGTCTTCGTGTCACCGGAGCCCTGCAGCATGCCGGCGAAGGTGATGTAGACCGCGACGATCGGCAGGCAGTAGCCCAGGAGCTTCATCCAGAGCACCGTGAAGCCGGCGAGGTCGCTGTCGGGCGCCACGTCGAACAGCGCCACGATGGGGTAGGCGGCGGCGATCAGCGGCAGCGCCACCGCCGTCATGATCAGCGTGCACATGACCAGGGACGCCTTCACAACGCTGTTGGCCTCGGCGACGTCTCCGCGTCCCAGCGCCTGCCCCACCATCGCGCCCGTGGCCTGGGAGATGCTCATGCCCGGGACGAACGCCAGCGCCTGGATCCGCAGCCCGATGCCGTGCGCGGCGACCGCGAGCTCGTCGATGCGGCCGAGCATGCCGACGATCGACAGGAACGCCGCGTTGAGGACCACCATGTCGAGCGCGGCCGGCGTCCCGATCCGCACCAGCCCGCTCGCGAGCTCCCGGTCCACCGGAGCCGGCCGGAGCGGCATGCGGATCATCGGCAGCGTGCCGCGCCGCAACAGCCAGATCATCACCCCGGAGCTGATGACGTGGCTCGCCACGGTCCCGATGGCCGCGCCTTCCACGCCGAGCGCCGGCAGGCCGTAGTTGCCGAGGATCAGCCCGTAGTTGAACGCGAAGTTCAGCAGGTTCTGCAGCACCGAGACGCCGAAGGCGATCCGCGTGTTGCCGACGCCCCGGCACACCGCGGCGTAGAGGATGTTCAGGTAGATGAACGCAGACCCGGTGAGTGTCGGACGCAGGTAGTCGAGCGCGGCGCCCAGGTTCTCCGGCGAGGCTCCGAGGAGCACCAGGACCGGACTCGCGATCGCATTGCCGAAGGTGGCCACGATCAGACCCAGCGCGAGGGTGAGCTGCGTGCCCTGCAGCAGCACGTGGTTGATGCGCTCGTCGTGACCGGCGCCGTGAGCGCGCGCCACGTTCGCCACCGTCCCGACCGTCAGGCCGATCATCGCCACCATCAGCAGGAACGTGACCTGGGTCGCGAAGCCGAGGCCGGTCAGGGCGGTGTCGGCGTTCGGAAGCCGTCCGCACATCGCGGTGTCGACGGCCAGCGCCAGCACCGTCAGCACGTTGATCCCGATGATCGGCCACGCCAGCGAGCCGAGGCGGACCGGAATCGGGCGGGTGTCTGGCTGGGGGGAGCTCACGGAAGGAGCAGGGTGGGCTCTCTCAGACGGAACCCCAAGAAACGATTGGAAATCAATGCTTCATGGTCGGATGAATGAAAGAACGATTCCGATCACAGACTCGGATGCCCATGCTCTCTCTGCGGAGCCGGTCGGCACCCTTCATTCCATCCCCTCGACACACACACCTTCGTCGCCCGGCTCCGCGACCCTTCCGGGTCACTCGGGGACCAGCTCGGCCGCCAGCGTGCGCAGGCGCTCGCCGAACTCGTCGCGGGAGGGGAAGAGCGCGTCGCTCGGGATCGGCTCGAAGTGGTCATCCCAGAAGCCACCGTCCCCGTTGTCCAGCAGGTACTTGCCGATGAGCCGGTTCGCCAGGTTGTCGCGTGTCTCGCGGCGGCGGCTCCAGGGCAGCCGAGCCACCAGCCAGCCCTCCTGGAAGTGCGGTCGCAAGGCCTCTGGCGGACACATGTTCTGCAGCTTGACCAGGGTCATCTGATCGTCGACGAAGTGGCTGATCGAGCCCGTCGGGTGGGGCAGCCCGAAGACCAGCAGCCAGGCCCGAGAGCGGTTCGCGCCGTCGAGCGCGAAGCTGGACGCCACCCGGAGCGAGTGGGTCACGTCGATCATCGGCGTCGGGCAGATCTCGTAGTGCTGCAGCACCGAGAAGTGGCTCTCGTCGTACAGGTGGAGCCTTCGCCGCCAGGGGAAGTCCTCGCGCCGCTCGCGGAGCAGCTCCACCAGCGTGTTCAGCCGCTGGAAGCGCTCCTCCCGGACATCGCGCGGCAGGGTCTGACTTCCGCGCGGTGGCCGGAAGATCGTCGAATACACCGTCGTCTTGCCGTACCGGTCGCCCCAATCGCCTCCCTGGCCCCGGAACAGCAGGTTGTACTGGAAGTTCCGGTAGCCGAGCTCCGCCACGAGCTCCACGAGGTGCCGGAACCGCCGCACGGGGTAGCCGGTGCTGGCCCGCAGGCGGTCGACCTCCACCCAGTCGGTGCCGGGCTCGCGGCCGCTGGCCTCCCAGTCGTGATCCCAGTTCTTGTCCGGCTCCTCGAGCCCCTTCGCGGAGACGAGGGACCGGTCGTAGGCGACGTG
>ENA-OWNT01005136-OWNT01005136.1-seawater-metagenome-genome-assembly--contig:-NODE-5136-length-10993-cov-4.338769_pt1 | contig 10993 bp, 9 predicted proteins | sample MGYA00238136_ERZ651165 | MGnify/ENA primary metagenome ERZ651165 (study PRJEB26861, sample SAMN08777766) | seawater metagenome | isolation source: coastal seawater | place: USA: Florida | collected...
CGCTCTTCCGATCTCGTTCGCTTCGTTCGCTTCGTTCGCTTCGTTCGCTTCGTTCGCTTCGTTCGCTTCGTTCGCTTCGTTCGCTTCCCTTCCCTTTGTTCGTTGATTCGTTTGTTGTCCAGGAACGAGCTGGGGTTGCGCGTGGGCGTCGTTGTGTTTGGAGTCGTTGTTGGACAGGGTTTTCACCCGGTCGCTCGGTTTCTCGAACACTGTGAGCACGAGGGCTTCAAGTGACGTGCGCGGGCAACAACAACAGCCACGTGAAGCAACAGCTGCAGTATCGCCCCGCGATGCGTTTGGTGGCTGTGTCTTTTTTTCTTCCTCGCTGTTTTTTGCCGTCTTCCGCGGTTCTCCCGTTCTGTGGCGACGACGTTGTCACGAAGGGCGGCGCAATTTGCTCGAGTGACTATCCGCTCCCTCCCCCTTTGCCGCCATGGGCAACTGCCAACCAGGCCAGGAACAGCCCAACGCGGGCGCGGGCCCGACCATAAAACGACAGCACAGTGCCACCACTGAAAAGGTTAGGAATGCGGCACGCAGCTCGGCAATGCGTCGCGCGTCTAGCGGCGAGGCCCCTCCGATCCCGCGGTCGAAGGTGTTCCGGTCTGCTTCAGGCGGGACATACGACTACGATCCAAGCCTGGACTTCATCAAGAACAGAAACTATTACAGCGTGCAAATGACTTCGAAGCACACTTTCACCGTCGATATCCGGTACCAAAAACTCAAACGCATCGGGAGCGGCGCCTACGGCATTGTGTGCTCAGCGGTTGACCAGGTCACCGGCATGAAAGTCGCCATCAAGAAGGTCGGAGACGTCTTCGCCGACCTCGTGGACGCCAAGCGCATTCTGCGAGAGATCCGCATCCTGACGCACCTTAGCCCGCACAAAAACATCGTCGGTCTCCTCGACGTCATGGTCGGACCTAAGCCAGTCGCCGACTTCAAGGACCTGTACCTGGTCTTCGAGCTCTTCGACGGCGACCTCGACCGCGCGGTGGGGCTGCCCCAACTCACTGCTGCACACATTCAGTACTTTTTGTATCAGATTTTGAAAGGCATGCTCTACGTCCATTCAGCAGGCATTATCCATCGCGACCTGAAGCCGCCCAACATTCTGATAAATTCCAACAACGACTTGTCCATATGCGATTTCGGCCTCGCGCGAGGCGTCGGCGACGTGTCGCAGGGACCCGAAGACGAGGAGGAAGAACCAAGCACAGAGTACACAGAGTATGTCGTGACGCGGTGGTACCGCGCGCCAGAGCTCCTTTGCGGCAACAGTCACTACGACGACAAAATTGACGTTTGGAGTATTGGGCTTATCTTCGCGGAGCTTCTCATTGGGAAAACAGTCCTTAGAGGGCAGAATTACCTCGACCAGCTGCGGAAGTCGATGTCCCTCGTCGGCAAGCCGAACGACGAAGGCCTGGGATTTGTCGAAAGTAAAGCTGCGAGAAAGGTGCGCCTTGCCGCCGACTCTGCCACGCCGTTCCGCGCGCATGCACATGCACATGCTTGCTTGCTTGCCCTGCTAACCGCTCTGGCTGTGCCGTGTGCATTATTTTAACGCAGGCTATCATGCGCATGGACTTCGCCGAAACGGGTAAAATCGACTCCATATTCAAGGGATACCATCCTTTGGCTGTCGACTTGCTCAAGAAAATGTTGATGTTTGATCCGCGGAAGCGCATCTCAGTCGCGGACGCACTCGAGCACCCATACTTTGCCAAACTCAGAGGCGAGATGGATGTCGTGTCGGAGCCACTGTGCGACAAGGTGTTCGATGCGTCGTTCGAGGCTGCCTACCCTCTGGACAAGGAAATGCCCAAACGGAAGATGCAGTCTTTCTTCCTGGAGGCCGTGCGGCAGTTGACGTCCCCCGACCGGGTTTTCCATGGAGGAGGTGTTCGATGAGGACACCCCGCTGCGCCTACCTCTCCACCCCTGCTGTGTTTAATACAGACATTGGTCGAACATCGACGAAACTGACGTGATTGTAATTTTAAGATCAAACTCTATACATTCGTCGAGCATAACCATCATCAACCACTTTGTCCAGTTGTCAGAAGCCGCTAATTTTATGTTCTATTTTTCCGCGCTCTTCTTCAGAAGTTCTCCTTGTACACTTCGGACGCTCGTGCAATGAGCTCGGAAACTGGCATCTGAAGCTGATTACTACACGCACAGAACAGAACCACAGTTACGGATGCTCAAGTACCGAACACAGCATTTTCGACTCCTCGGGTTTCTCACCTGGTATCTCGATTGCGGATGGTGACCAATTGTTCTGGTCCCAACGTGTCGTCGTCGATGGTCACACAGATCGGGGTCCCGATCTCGTCCTGGCGTTTGTAGCGCTTACCGACGGTGCCCGAAACATCCATTTCCGAAATGACATCTTTGTCGCAGATGGCGGAGTGAATTTGCGATGCCACCTCCATCAGCTGTTAAAACAAAATACATGCATAACAGTTACGGCCCACTCACACTCAAGTGTCAGCACTCCAGTACGCGAAGCGAGTACAAAACAAAGACAACATTGACATCAAATCGCAACCTCCTGCTTCTTCACAATTGGAAGTACACCGTATTTCACGTGGGCGATTTCCGGATGCAGGCCGAGCACGTTGGCACGGCCTTTGCTGCCACCGTTGGTGCCGGCATCGGCTCCTCCGTCGAAGAAGGCCGAACAGAGCAACGCTAACATCAAACGGTTAACCCCAACTGCCGGCTCAATTACAAAAGGAACGTATTTTTCATTGGTGACTTTATCTGTGTAAGTGAAATCCACGTCGGTTGCACCAGCGTGAGCAGACAAATCATAGTCCCCACGATTGGCAATTCCCCAAAGCTGAACACAGACAAAGCATTTCATTGAGACAGAGAGCACTTCAAAAATGATCTTTCGCCACGTGGTAAGAACGCACCTCCCCCCATCCGAATGGGAACTTAAACTCAATATCTGTCGTTTGGAGTGCATAGTGAGCGAGCTCTTCTGGTGCGTGCTCTTCAGCTCGAAGCTCCTCGGGCTTCAACCCGATTCCAAGCAGCCATTCATGGATCGTTTCAACCCACTGATGGTAGTGCGATTTGGCGTCGTCCGGGTGGCAGTAGTACTGCAGTTCCATTTGCTCGAACTCTCGCGTTCGGAAAATGAAGTTCCCCGGCGTTATTTCGTTCCGGAACGACTTTCCGACTTGTGCGACGCCTAGCGGCAGCGATCTATTATTGGCACTACCCAACACGTTTGCGAAGTTAATGTATGCCCCTTGAGCTGTTTCTGGCCGGAGATACGCAGCCGACCCAGAGTCCTCGGACGTCCCCACAGTTGTCTTGAACAAGAGGTTGAAGTTTTGTGGAAACTCGAACCCGGCTTTCTTGCTGCCACACGACGGACACTTCGGTTTCGCGTCAGCTACGCGGCTGTCGATCTCGGCTAAGTCCATTGATCCTGGGTCCACTTCTTCCACAAGGTGATCGACCCTGTGTCGCCCTCCGCAGTGAGAGCAGCTAACAAATACATCTTCGAATAATTCTACGTGGCCTGAGGTTCTCCACACTTTGGGGTTTGTGATCACGGCCGTGTCGATTGGCACCGTATCAGTGCGCCGGTTGACAAAATCTCGCTTCCATTTCTGGATGATGTTGTCTTTCATGCGAGTACCCAGTGGGCCGTAATCAAACGAGTTCGCAAACCCGCCATAGATGTGACTGCCCGGAAAGATAAACCCGCGGCGGCGACACACGGCAATGAGCTTGTCCATCGTCGGCGGAGCGGGAAGAGACTAGTGGAGCCAGCAACACTGCGGGGAGTCACAGCGTCCACGTCACACAAAACTCGCCCTATAGGACCACACGAAGCACGAAAGACGCCAGTATCGATTTTCTCCCGCATTCCTTCAGCAAAAAACTCAATTTATCAACAAGAACACGCCACAATCACTGCCGCTGCTCCCTAATATTAGTTATCGCGCACGGTCAAAACCTCGTCGTCGCCGGCCGTGCCGTCATCCACTGCATCAAATCACTCCACGCACAGTCGTTTCCTGCACATTTTCAATCAGACCACCACGCCACATCTTACCGCCGCTGCACGACGCCTCCCCGAATCGATGCTCTTCCCTCGCAGTTCTGAGATCCGCGACACGGAACGCACGCACCACAACAACAACGACGACGGCGGCGACGACGGCGACGACGGCGCGACGGATTTCAAAACGAATGCACAACAGAACGAACGAACAGAGCCACGTGTCAACGACTCAACGACCACCGACGACCATCGACGACCGCGGCCAAGCACATTTGTATTGAGTGCGTTTGTTGATTTCGCTCTAATAACCACAGTGTTAAAAGGCGTTACCGTATACCCAGTCAACGACTGAAATTCTGAAATTCTTGAAGTTGATGTTAGTCATAGTGTACTTAGTGCGGAAGTTGGCGAACATTTGTAAACGGTGAAGAGAATGGCAATACTGTTTACTGTGTAGTAGGGCGGCGGGCGGTGGACTCTGGCCGCAGCTCTGCCGCCGTCGCCGTTTGTCGTCGTTTGTCGCCGTTTGTCGTTGAACTTTTTGAGAGCGATTTACTTTGTAGAGCGTTTGGTCGTCGTAGGTAGCGTCGACGGAGCCGTCCGACGTCTTGCGACCTACTTCAAGCCTTTACAGAAGAGACACAGACCAATTTGGAATTGCGGTGCGGGTAGGTTCCGCGCGCCCGTGTTTTTGTTTTTATGGTGCGCGGCGGAGAGGTTGGTTTGATCGCCAAGGAGCGCTGTCGCGGCGACGAGCGCTGTTAGCGGCCCTCAGACTCGTGTTTAGCGGCCCGCGGACATTCGCAACTACAAACGCTGCCTCCACGTGCTTTGACGGGGCGAGCAATACATTGCACACTGAAGGTCGCTGCATGATTTGTGACCCGTCATGTCGACTACGGCATCGCAGGGATACTATTTGGTTGCTGTGGTCGCTCCATTCACGTGAACATTTCAAATACAGCCTTTAGTCGCGGCAGTCATCTTCTGTTTACACCAAGCGCAGAACATTGTACTGGGGGAGTCAATTGAGAAATGCAATATTTAGTTTACAAAATCATGGTCATAAAAAGCTGGCTTTGTCCCGTCTGAGCGCCTCCACCGCGACGACGTTGGGCGGCAACCGCGGCATCGTGCGGACTGCGTTGTTGCTGGGCTGAGTTACCTCAAGTTGCCGAGCATAAAGAACAAGTGATGGCGCCGGGTGCAACAAACTAACGTTCCAATCAAAACGTGCCGATCAAAATGCCACTTAGTATGAGAGCCGTGCATGCACCTAAGCCATCGAGTTGGTGGCTGGTCCTGTTCGTCTTGTGTCTTTTGTTTGCTGGTATTCAATTGGGCGGCCACTTGGGCGCTTTGCACCAGCAAGGCACGCCGACGTCGTTCCAGAAGATGACGTCAGAACTAAGGGAAGCGAAAGCCATGCGCGATTCGCACATTGTCTCAGGGGCCGAGTATCGCAAAATGCAACTGCACGTCCTCGGGCTCACAGCAAATACCACGGATGGTGTGAGTGCCGGCGAGCCAGAATTTCCAACGTACCAGGGACTAACATATTCGCCTGATAAGCACCGCTTGCAAGGTGGGAGTTTACTGACCTCGTCATGCCCGCACAAGATGCCGCACCACAAAGTGGTGTTCATCAAGACGCACAAGACGGCGAGCTCAACTCTTACAAACCTCATGCATCGTTTTGGCTACAAGTATGGGCTCAATTTCGCTCTACCAAAAGACAACATGTTCTATGGGTGGCCGCACCCGCAGCAGAGCATAACGTCTGTTGAGCCCATTGGTTTATACCAGGCCCCGTACGACATCTACGCGAGCGGGCACTCGATCTTGAGCGACGAACAAATGAAGATCGTTCCATATGCTGAGTACATCACCATTATGCGTGCGCCGGTGTCTCACTTTCGCTCGTCGTACCGTTACTGGATGGTGGCTCAATCTGTCGAAGTAAATGGCGGACCGCGTGGCTTGACGCCGGAGGGATACCTAGCCGATGTGGCCAATCTCGAGCAGTACAACAAGCAGGTCAACCTCGTCCACAACTCCCACGCATTCGATTTTGGCTACGACAGAGACGCAGTCGAGGCCATGAAGAAGGACCCTGCCGCTGTTGAGCGAGCGGTCCAGGCACTAGACAAACGCTTCAGTGTCGTTTTGATCACGGAGTACCTTGCGGAATCATTGCTCCTTCTGAAACGAAAAATGTGCTGGCCGCTCGAGGACGTCGTGTACGGAGCCATGAAAGTTTCTGTGAACACTAGCCTCAACCAACGCTGGGCGAGCACCGAGCAGCGCGATCCGTTGTACACCGCTGTGCGAGACTACAATTGGTTCGACACTATGTTGTACGATCACTTCAACGCAAGTCTGTGGCAACAGATTGAACAAGAGCGCGCTCATGGGTGGGATGAGGAGTTGGCCGAGCTGAAAGCCAAAATTGACGGAATGGCAAAATCGTGCAGCACCTTGAACTATCAAAATGAGGACATGCACCGCAGTGCTCTGGAAAAGCCGACTTTGTCAGATTCTGAACGGCTCTGCCACTTGTCGTTCACAGATTCCAAGGGTTATTGCAAAACCTTGAAACGAGAGCAGGGGGCGCCCATCGATGAGATCGAGTGCTATGCACAGCGTCGTCAAGCCCAGTTCGGGCTGCTGCGAATGGCCAACGCTGCTGACGAGGCGCTGTTTGGTGTGGTGGCACGCGGTGCGCACGCGCTTGGACATCAACTGTACGTTGCTGACCCTGCAGTCCCTAAAGGCACCAACACAAACCCCGCAATGCCTTCGTCGTATCAGGTGCTGCGCAAAAAAGGAGTTGGCGTCATGTTCGGAATCCATGGTCTTCGATATGAGAAGCATCTGTTCAACAAGTTGCCTGGCCCCGCTTACACCATGTTCGCTCTTGTGGTGCAGCACCCGCTCCAAGAGTTCTTTGACTCATGGAATGCTTTAGAAATGTCGCGTCGGCTCGGAGTGGCCAGTGGCACTGGGGATGTGTCCATGCAGGCATTCTTCCAAGACCCCAGTCGGGCCCGTGTTGCAGCCGCGCTTGCCGTGCCGTTGTCGAGTGCGGCTCAGCAAGCTGTTGCTGCCCATGGACCATGCGGTCGGCTGCTTGTCAATCGTCTGGCTTGCCGATTGGGGTTGCGATACGACTTGGATCCAGCCGTCGACGGCGCCAAAGTTGGCGATAATCTTGCCACCACCTGGTATCATCAGAGGGCAGGGGACTTTATTGCCATTACTCTGGCCGAACAGATGTACGAGTCGCTTGTTCTGCTGCGACAACTGCTGTGCTGGCGCACAGAAGACTTTGCGTACATCAACACAGACTTGTGGGCACAAGCGCAGCTCAAGCCATCGAGCACCGGATCCCCTCTCCGAAGTGCAATTGAGCGCTTCATCAGCGTTGACATGGCTCTGTATCGTATGATAGAGGGTATGTTTCAACGCCAAAAGCAGGCAAGACCAGCATTCCAGTTAGAAGTCGACATTCTGAAACGTACAGTCCCGAAGACCAGGGAAACGTGCGCTGGTGTGAATGTTGAGAAGGTGATGACACGCGCGGTGTCGAACTATATCGAAAAGGGATGTTTGATACAGCGCAACACGGAATCTGTGTACATGGAGTTCTTCCGCAAGCAGGCACCCGCAGCATCCGTCGCGCGTATCGAGCCACGCCCATGCTATGCGGAGTATAGCTTGCTGCAATGCAAAGCTGAGTGAGTTGGCATGACACAAGAAGCAGGGGACGTGGACAACTCTGTGCTTCAGCACTTCACGGCTTGCACTGTTTGTCGCAATTCCTGCGTTGCAGACCGCGGCACACGCTGCTAGTTCGATCCAACATTTAAATGCCATAATCGTTACAAGAGATTCTCATTGTACACTAAGAGTACTAGTCTTCGCACCAACAAGCAACGCTCTGGAAAGTGAACGAGCAACGAAGAATCAAATCGTCCGACAACTTACGAACGCGTAAACACGGCACCCAGCCCGTGCACCGCAGTTAGTACGCAATTAGCTTTTAGAGCACGATCTGTAGCATGCTGTCACACCGGAATTTAAACTACTCGAGAATTGGAGAATCGATCAAGCGAAAATGATGCTTGTCAACCTTTCAATGCATGGATAAGGACGTGAAGAAACGTAACTGGGCAAACGACGTTGCAGTGGAGAATCCGAAGTCGTTTGTGGAGGAAATCAAATCCAAATACGTCAAAGAGGTATCTTCGTTGGGACATCCATGACTTCCTTATCAGTGAGTGTGTTGTGGTATGGTATACAAAGTGTCAATCGTCCATGTACAAATAAATGGACATGGTTGTCTTCAAGTCCTGGGTGCGACTGATGAGGTCAAAGGAGACATGTTCGGGAGTGATTCTGAAACGGGAGTGCGTCAGTGGGTGGTTACGGTTACAACAGGCTTTCGTGCATTGCTTGAACGAATTTGGAGATCAATGTAGGAGTTGGAGAAGAACAGACGCCGTTGAAACAAACGAACAGCAGTGTACACGCGGTGCACTGTGTGTTCGGGAGCAATTCCGAGAGGGGACTGTGTCACAGGTTGCGGTAATTAGGCTTGGTATGCTGTATGCAACCAAGGCAAGGGGTATTGCCTCTGGTGTACAACGCAAAGCGCGGTGCGTTTGCGCGGGAAAAACAACTCAGTGGCCAGTGGCCAGTGGTTAGTCAGTGGTTAGTCAGTGGTTAGTCAATGGTCAGTCAATGGTTAGTCAGTGGTCAGTGGTCGGTTGTCATTGAGACAGAGAGAGTGAATGAGTGAGTGAATGGTGACGTAGGTGGTGACTCACTGTCGCTCACTATGGGCGGGGCGGACGAATGACCAAACGGCCGTTCACCAAATTGTCGCCGTTCGTTCGTGCGTTCGTTCGTTCGTTTGTGACACAGTTTTCGTTCGTTTGTCACGCAAACGAACGAACGAACGAATGAATTGAACGAACGAACGCACGAACGAACTTTTCGGACGGACGGATGGATGGCTGCATGACTTATTCCCGGATGGGGGAAAGCCTTTGTTGAGAAGAAAGAAACTGGCAGAGAGCTGGTGGGGGATATAATAGCAGCGCTTGAGATGAGGCTTGACTTGCTGTGGCAGATGCTGGCCAGTCGTTGGCCGCCACGCCACCACCGACGACCACCAACAAACAACACATGTCCGCGAACGCAAACGTGCCAGCGGCGCAAAAGCAATCAGACAAAAATATCTTGGGAATACTTTCGGTTGTTGAGAACCTACCCTGTTTGGTGCCTCGTGCGCTAGTGTCGAAGACCAGCACACGGCTTTTTGCTGGTTGCGACCCGAAGAAACACCGCATTATGTCGTCGAAAGACGACGACGCGGTTGCCGCGAAGACCGAGGCCTCGGAGAAAAGGTCTTCATCGGAAAACTCCAAGGCAGACAGTCCCAATGCAAAGAAACCAGAAGGCAAAGTCAAGTCGATCATTCTGCAAGTGTGCACGTTTGTTCTCGTGACTGAGCTTTGCGAGCGACTCGCCTACTACGGACTCACCGGCTCGCTGCCGGTATTCTTCAGCAAAATCTTCAAACTGCCTGACGCGCTGTCGACGGAGATGAACACGTTGTTCGGTTCATTAAACTACGTTACCCCGCTGCTCGGGGCCTACGTTGCCGACAAGTACCTGGGACGCTTCAAAACAATCGGTATCTTCTGCATTCTCTACGTTGTTGGAATGGTGCTGTGCGTGTTGGGCTCAGTCCCAGATTGGTCCGCCGTCGGGGAGCCTCTGTTTTTCGTCGGACTTTTCCTCGGCGTTGCCGTTGGCGCGGGCGGCATCAAGCCCAACGTTGTCGTCCTGGGAGCTGACCAGTTCGACCTCACAATTGAGGACGAGAGGAAACAGAAAGACCGCTTCTTCAACTACTTCTACTGGTGCATCAACATCGGTGCCGCAATTGCGTTCGGTGGACTCGCGAATCTCGCAGTGAACGGCATGCCTCCAGAAATACCGGAGCAATGGGGCTTCTTCTGGTCGTTTCTCATCCCGGCCATCGCAATGGGGTTGGCTGTTATCACATTTTTCTCAGGGGCCAAACGACTCAAGTGCTGCTGCGGGTGCTACATGGGTGGATACAAAATGGTGCCCCCGCAGAAGAGCGCCCTAGGTGATTTCTTCGTGATGTTCGGACGAGCGGCGTCGCAGACGAGCGCGGGATGGTGCATCATCAGTGCCGCAGTGGCACTTCTGTTGGGCTTCTTGACCACCATCACATCATACTTCATCCCGACAGCACCGTCCAACACGACCGAGGAGGGGACGCTCGAAGTAGATGCCCACTTTATCGTTGCAGTGGTGGGAATGTTGTTTATCCTGTACGCGTGCATGATTTTCATTCTAGTTGGCGGCAAGGCGCAGTGGATGCACGAGGGGTACCAGCTGTGGGCCGAGAAGCAAGATCGGTTGCAGCAGAGTAAGGAATCTGGGAGTAAGAGCGAAAGTCTTCTGGACGGACGGCGTGTGTCGTACGGGGCAGCCGAGAATGTCGAGGCGCCTGTGGACCAGTTCGAATCTATTGATATGGCCATCGATGGCGACGATGACCCACTTGCGAAGTTTCGCAAGAACACCGAACTTCTCGATGCGTGTGAAGTCATCCGCTTGCTGCCGTATTTTGCCTACATCGTCGTGTTCTGGGCAGTGTACGGTCAGATGAGCAACAACTTCATCGTGCAGGGCTGCCAAATGAACTTGTTTTGGGCAGTGGACCCCGCTTCAAGCACCGCACAGGTGTCGTCCGCGTTCTTGAACCTATTTGACACCGTGGTGATCCTGGCCTTCATCCCTGTATTCGATGGCGTTATTTATCCGCTGATCGGTCGCTGCCGCCGCAAAAAGGGCGCCCTCACTGTTCTCGAAAAGGTCGGCAGTGGGTTCTTCTTTTGCACGCTGTCCATGATC
>ENA-OWNT01005137-OWNT01005137.1-seawater-metagenome-genome-assembly--contig:-NODE-5137-length-10993-cov-3.574569_pt1 | contig 10993 bp, 13 predicted proteins | sample MGYA00238136_ERZ651165 | MGnify/ENA primary metagenome ERZ651165 (study PRJEB26861, sample SAMN08777766) | seawater metagenome | isolation source: coastal seawater | place: USA: Florida | collected...
TGATTGGCTCGACAGTTTCTGAAACGAAGGAGGTCAACGGTTTTTGTCTTTGTTTTGTTTGTTATTCAAATAAATACCATAAGTGGTTGCTGTGCAGCGATCTTGACAGTGTGACAGTCGATAGTTGCCCAGGCAACGAACCGCACGAATTCGAGCGTTCGGCTCTCCAGCGAGCTGCAAGCACAACGAGCAATGGAGCATTGCAAGTGTGACTGCAGCTAGGGAGTGCGTCATTCGCGTTAACAAATTCGGGTTGGCTACGTTGACCTTGAGAACTCTGTGTCACTACGTCTCTAACTGCACCGGCTTGGAAAGTTATTCACAGGCGATAGTTGCGCGCGGCGACCGCGAGTCATCGGCAGCAGTTCTTGAAGGGCTTACACCCCACAGAGAACTGACGCGACAGCGGCGACCGTCAAGACTGCCAGTGATGGCGTGATGGCTCAAGCGCGGGAGGACGACGGGATCCCGGGCACAGGCTGCGCGTTTTGCACGCACTCGTTACCCATCTTGCATTCGGTGTTGAAAGGTCCGGCTTCCAAATCACCCCAGAACTCGGTCCAGCGGGCGTCGCCAGCTTGGACGTTCTCCTCGGCGTTCTTAAAGAACTGGTTTGCGATTTCAGGAAAGTAAAAGATGTACAACTCGTCGTTGTAGATCACCCAACCGTCGACAGGACCGGCTGGGGGGCCAATGTGGTCGTGTGACCAAGGCCAGTTGGGCGCGACTTCTTGCGCGATCCCCCAAGCTCAGAAGCCACCGTATTTCGGGGCATACTTCCAAGGGTCGTTCTTGAACTTGTCCAAGTTTGTTTGGTCCTTGAAGTAGAACATGTACTCGGTGTCCAGCATCTTGTTCGTGGCGTTGGACAGGTCAGAGGCGGTGATGTTAGCCGAGTATTGGCTGTCACCCACGACTCCTTCGCCGCCCTCCTTGAGGTTGAAGTACTCCACGACATCGTAGCCGAACAACACTGGTGCATCAGTGTAACCGGTGGTGGCTGTCGCCAACGCTCCGCCTAATCCGGCGAGAGTGAGAATCATGGTAATGTTTAACTTGGTCACAAGGTCTTGGAGAAAAAATGGCACGGGAAACCGACCAAAAAAGTTACGAGCACGAATTGGGAACGGCCGGCAAGAAGCAAATGGTGGTAGTGCCGCCAAGTGATCGGGGTTTGACTGCCGACAGACAGGGGCGCTGCGGCGTGTCCGAGTAGAATTGCCCGAACACAAGCGAGCACTGCAGTGCAATTGAAATGCGTCGCTGCACCGAAATCAACAACGTTCACTTGCTGCACTGCGCCCCTGCCGAGCCGTGTGAAAACACGCTGGTAGTGGCACGAAGAGTCCAGCGGCGCAACAGCCTCGAGAAGGAGTCCAGCTCACGGCAGGGTGCGCAGCAAGCAAACGACACAACTTGCAGGGAGGGCAGGGAGGGCAGGGACGAAGGAGAACGATCGTGTTGTCAACAACGGCAGCACAATAGCAACAACAGGGAGGCAGTGACAAAGTAAGTGACAACAGTGAGGCGGAGACGGACACCAACCACAACGACGCACAAAACCACCACCACCGCCGCTGCCGCCGCCGCCGCCGCCAACAACAACAACAACAACAACACACATCGACTGCAACGCCACCGAAGGCCGCAAAAGCAACGACGACAATAAGGGCACCGCCGCAGCAGCAACAACGAACAACAACAAACAACGAAAGACGAACAACGAAAGGCGGCGACAACGCGACAACGACAGTGAACGAACGCCACAGCAACGACGTCAACGTCAACTTCAACGCCACTACGGCGGTGACGTCCGCGCGCACTGACGTCACCTCGAGCCAGCGCGCCGCCGCAGTCAGTCAGTCAGTCAGTCAGTCAGTCAGTCAGTCAGTCCGTCCGCAGTGATTGATTTTTGCTTTTGTTGTTTTTGTTGTTTTTGTTGTTTTTGATGTTTTCGACGTTTTCGAGGACTTTGACCGGTTTTGCCGAAAGTCACGTGACGCGTCCAGCTGCGGACGACCGTCGCTTTGTGAAGATTCATCCGCTGTGTGACGATTATTAACGCCGCTGAAGGCGAAAGATAGTGTATGATTGGGTCACCACTCGAGTGACAGTTGTGCTCAGTGCCTGAACGCCGGTACGCTCGAATGACAATTCATTATTTATCCACGTTAGTGTTGCTTAACGCGTGTAACTGTGGACGAAGATGACTGATTGAGTGCTGAAACGACTGATTTTCAGTGGGTGGACGGGGACGAGTGAGCTCAAGCAGTCGTGGAGGTTCAGCAGCCCGCATGTGCCGCCGCGCGCAGCTGGATGCCAAGGAGACGTGTAATTACACGTTTTGACCGTGTAAAAGTTACACTGCTGCGTGTAATTACACGTTATGATAAAGCATTTGTGGGGTTGGGTGGGAAGAGGTTGGGCGGGGTATTTCGTGTAATTACACGTTGTTGCGTGGATAAAACGTGTAATTACAGTGTAAATACACAAACAAACGATTGACGATGTATTGAGAGTGTGAGTGAGTGTTTGAGTGAGTGAGTGAGCAGGCTGCCAACGACGATATCCAAAACGTAGTATGGTACATTTGGAACTCAATGAACAAACACGCACTAAAGCAGTGACGCTAAAAGTGTAAACGTATTATACAGTACATCGAAATAAGTGTACAAGGCACAGCACAGCGTTTCTGTCATATAATAAAGGGTATGCCATAAAAGACGCGACAAGGAAGGGACAAAATTATCGAAAGGCAAAGTTGTAAGTACATACAGTACACATTGTCTAAATTTAGTACAACATAGTTCCGCCCATTAATCTGGCACAATAGATAATAATGCAGTGTAGAGGTAAATAAACAGTACTGCAAACACGATTATCAATTTCCTAAAGCTTTCAGTTTCCAAATCAAAAATAACAAAATAACACTCACTAAACTAATGGTGGGTGGGTGACTCAGCACTCAGTGCGGCTGTGGCTGAGGCTTGCCCACCGACAGACCGACAGTGAGTGCGTGAGTGAGTGAGTGACTGTACACTGTACACTGTACACTGTACACTGTACATTTTGTTCTTTGTGTACTGTACGCCGAAGTTCAGTTGCACTACTGCACTGTACAGCGAAGTGATTGCAGCGGCCACGCGCACGCGTTCGACGTGTTTGTGTGTTTGTGTGTTGCGGTCGAAGTGATTGTACGGTTGTTGGTTCGTTCGTTCGTTCGTTCGACATAGTGTAGTGTACAGCTAGCTGTACAGAGCCCAGCCCGTCCACGTTGTCGACGATCGACGCGGTGCAGTTGACGCAGCTGCGGCGCTGCGGCTTGGCTGTGTACTCACCACCACCATCGCACCACACCAACGCACCACCGCGAACGCACCGCACCGCGCCGCACCGCGAAGCGTGAAGCCAGTGAACGTTCGTTGGTTTGTTTGTTTGTTTGTTCGTTCGTTCGTTCGTTCGTTCTTCGGCTGTGACATTCAGTGCGTTCGTCGGCGGCGTTGGTGGTGTCGTTGTGGGCTGTGGTGGTGGTGGTGGTGGTTGGTGGTTGGTTGGTTGGTGGTTGGTGGTTGGTGGTTGTGATGGTTGTGATGGATGTGACTGACATTCAATGCGTTTGTGTCATCGGCATTCGTCGGCGGCGTTGGAGGAATTCGTTGGCGGAAGTCGTTGTGGTTGTGGTATTGGTATTGGTTGTAATTAATGGTTTAATGGTTTATGATGGTCGTCGTCGTCGTTGTTCGTCGTTGTCGTTGTCGGAAGATTCACACGATGATCGGCAAGAGAAGGTGACCAGTCCTGGTGCCAGAGACGGGGTCAGCGTGCCAGAGCTGGAAGCAAACCCACACAAAGTCAGCGCCCCAATGAGTCAATGAATCAGCGGTTCTTGTAAGGTCTCCACTGGCGATGAGGGGCGGTCCCAAAACTGCCGCAGACACTCCGCACATGGAACGGGCGTGTGTGGCGTCAGTGGCGTCAGTGCTCGTCGTTCGACGGTGTCGTGCGAGCTTTCGGGCAAGCAAGTGGCATCGGCTGGAAACTTGAACAAAAAAACTGCGCGTGCACTTTGTTCACGAGTTGTTATTTGGTTCACACTACTGCCGTTTATGCCATAAACAGCATGGCGAGCACTTTGCGGTTGGCATAGCAGTGACAGACGACGCCTTGATGACGTAGGCGGGAACCAGATTGCCTTGCCCGTGCGCAGCAATGGCGACCACAACCGTCTCGCACTGGAAGCCGTGGGAGGTGGAGGCATGGTTCAAGAAAATTGGAATGCTGGATGCCGCCGAGCAAGCAAACTTGTGCAACATCGACGGGTCGTGGCTCATCGAGATCGTCCGCAATCCGGACCAAGTGAAAGACTTGCTCCGAATTTCGAAGTGGCAAGCCAAGATCCTGCACAAGAAGATATCTGTATTGTTGCAGGAACAGAAGGCAGCCGAGATCACTGCGGAGGCCATCTTGAATGTCAGTCGCGCCACCCACCGGGCCAAAGGGCCCATGGCCGCTGACGCTGTCAGCGCGCCGCTGATGGACTCGCTCGACATGTCGGCTGACGAATTAGAGCGCAGCGTAGAAGAAGCAAGACAAAGTAAGCATCCGTCACCACCGACAACACCAGACGGACACGCCGAAAGCGAAACCGCCCACGGTGCAACTCGCCGCTTGTATGACGCTCGAAATCATCACCACCATAGCCCACCGAAACATGTTGACCACCACTCGATCCCTGAGCAAGAGGCACGCCATCGGTACCCTGCATTGTTTCACTGGCTAGCGGAGCTGCGCTTGGAAAAGTTTGTCGGAGATTTCGTGTTTGGGCATTGAGAAGGTGGAGGACCTCGTGGTGAAGGTGCACGAAAGCGAGTTGAAGAAAATGGGGCTCAACAGAATGCAAATTCATCGGTTCCATGACAAAGTTCGGGCCATGAACCTGGTCCTAGTACACCATGGCCCGCATCACAATCATCATCATCATCACCACCACCACCACCACCACAACCACAACCACAACCAAAGGCACCACGATCACCACGAGTGCCGCGCGCACATTGGCAACGAAGAGCGCGGCCCTCATTCAGTTGAGGACAGCGGCGGCGCCTCAGAAATTGAACGAAGCGGCAGCTTCAGCAGCTTAGACGCCTCAACTCGCTCCGCCACGTCTGCGTTGGCGACTCCGAAGAATGACCTGCAAATGACAGCAGCATTGCTGGTGGGACATGCCCTCGATGTCGAGCGGTATAGTCCGGGGGGGATGGTGATGCCGCCCAGAGTGCACTTTTCCACTTCGACATCGCCCTCTGCGTCAATGTCACCCACAGACTCCAAGAATACGAGTCCAGGGGTAGGCTTGCCAGAGCCACTAGAGCATGAAGCATCGCGTGAGCCGTTCCTATTCCAAGAGGTGTTTTCTAACCCGCTACCAGAACTTGGAGATGAAGCAGGATCGCCCTCGCAAAAGAAGGAGGACAACGGCAAGAAGGTATCGACAGGAGTGCGAACGGTGAAGTCTCCGCTCGGCCGAATCGAGATCACAAGCGCAACACAGGAGGATCTTCTGGGGCTCGGGTTGGTACACGTTCACGGTATCCTCGTTTCTTTTTGTGTTCCTTAATTACTGTTGTGTTGCATGCGCAGTGTCGAAATGTTAGAGCGCGTCAAACGATTACATTTATTCGACAGTGAGTTGCAGCACCTTGGAGCTTTAATGGACAGGTAACCTTGTCCCACTCATCGCATGCTGTCGTTGTGACATTATCTTGATTGTAATTTCTGTGTCATCTTCTGCGCGACCCAGCTTCTCACTCATTGAGCTTGACCTGAGTCATTCCAAACAGCTGCATGATATTTCTGGGCTCGCGAACTGCGTCTCGCTGAAAGTTTTGAAGCTTGAGTTGTGCAAAAACATCCCGGCGGCTCAGTTTTGTCAAATGGAGGTGAGCTCATCATCGTGCGATTGCTGCTACAGCTTCTCAGACGCAGTGTCACCCGGTATCCAATATATTGGCAGATTCCGTCACTCGAAGTTCTCGATGTGGCAGGATGTCACCACCTAACTGACGAAGGTGCGGGTGCTTTGCACTTTTGGGCGACTTGCTGCGCATAGATCCTGTACCTTACCTGGTAAAGTGCAATTGTGTTGTCGCAAGGCGTCACTGCCATTGTGCGGGAGAGCCCTGACCTTGTGGAGCTCAATATTGCGATGTGTGTTCACGTGACCGACGACTCCTTGCAGGTAATTATCGCGCCGTCATGATGCATGTGATGACCTCATTTCACCATTCTGTTGCCTCTGCCAGCTCATTTCATCGCAGTTGCAGAGTCTACGACGTCTCAATGTGACAAACTGCCCGCTGTTGGAAATCGACGAAGATGAACTTGTGCACCTCAGCGACGAATGCCGCGATCGGCTGGAAGACCTACATGTGTTCATGGCGCCGCTGCCATACATCCATGACGCCCCGACGCCACGACATGAGAATGTGAGCTACTTCAACGACGAAAAGCTAGATCCCTTTGACGACAGCGACCATGACCGCATCCGCCCCACTGTGGGTGACAGAGTGGTCGTGACAGGAACAGACGCCTTCCGCCAAGGCGCATCGGGAACCATCATTCATGACGACCACGACGAAAAGCCGTATCGAGTTCGGTTTGATGATGGACACGAGGAGTTTTATTTGGAGGTATGTGTGGTGGAGTTCATTGCTCCGTGAGCGTTTCGCGCGCAACAAGTCTGTATCGTGGAGGCGTCAACTCGTGTTTCTCGCAAATGCAGGATGAGGTTAGCTATCCACCCAAGGCCCCAATTACAACTGCGGATTGGGGCAAGTCCCTGCTTCAACATGAATGAACGACCTCAACATCAATAATTTATTTGTTACAAACCCCTTTCAAAGTGACTGAACCAGCGCATTGCGCAAGTCTGCTTCAAACTGCTTTGCCTGCACCGTAATAACATCCAACGAGGTGAGCAAGTAAGTCAACACATACCAGGGCAGTCATAATGGAAGCTGGTGCACCTGCTTAAGCATCATGGCGCGCCACTTTGCGTCTCTTAGTGCAGATATTTGCTGCTGAATCCAAAGTGTGCGGTTAAAAACTGGTAGCAATTGCTCTCGCGAGAACTTTTGCTGAGCCTTGATGGCAGCAATCTGTATGGCACAGTATGCGGGATGGAGTCAAAGGCCTGCAGGTACCCGCATCGCCACCCAATAGCGAGCAGTATCGACGAACCCATGGTTTAACATTTTCGAGGTGCTTCAAGCACGCATCGACGGCCCGAGCCTTGAGTGCAGTACCACAGCGGAGTTATTAAGAAAGACATAACGCACTTCAGCACGTAGCAAGCAACGTTGACGTCAACTTGAGCGCTCACCAGGGCAATGCGGTGGTTTGCGGTCATGATCCCAGTCTTGAACAAATCTATTAGTTTCTGCCCGTATGGATTTCGCAAGTTCTTTGGGAGCAATTGAATTTGTGATTGCAGCTAGGATCACAAACAGTGTCGTCACGCAAATGTGTGGTACAACACAGCAGTGTTGCAAGTTCAGAAGTACTACGGCCGGTCACAACAGCGCACCTGTTCGCTGAGGTTGAGACAGCGTGTCAACACCAGCAATGACACGGATTGTTTCTTTCGCTTTGTCAGCCCGGCCCCATCAAATGCATCTTCCGATGCAAGGAGGAGAAGGCGCCGTGATCCATTGCGCCACGGAACTAGGCCGTCGAAGTAAGCTGCAATAAATGCCTGCGCGAAAACATTCATACCACGGTCACGAGGTTTCGACGACCAATCGCCACTTTCACACGCGCACCTCTGTTCGCCCGGCGACAATTTGCGTCAACTGCGACGTCACAACGGTGAGCATGTCGTTGACGTAGGTTCGCGAATCTAACTTGGTGTCCTCGTCGAAGTATTTCCCACTCACGTAATTCAACTCCATGCTGAACATTTTTGTGATCAAAAGAATGGTGACACATCCGCAAAAGACCTATCCAACGACGCGTCACTCGTCAGACGTTGTCACTTTCAGTACACGTGTTTGAAATGTATGCCCACCTTGTGCAGCGCTTCTGACTTCTCTCGGGCGCGTCTTTCAAACTCTTCCTTCGACGAAAAAGCGGTGAGTAACTGCTCCAGACCCTGGGCACGAAACATCGACTATTGAAATCATGGTGACATGTTTGGAGCACCACTACCATTGTTGACACAAACTTTTGCAGGTTTGCTTTCGCCATCTTCTCCGAAATCCAACATGCCTTTCTTGTCCACCCGGTTGACATTGGCTAAACACACAAATTGAACGCATCCGTCAGGACAGTCGCAACTGCGCCCATCTTTGACAACATGCTGGCGGTGTCCTGTACCAATTGCAGTGTCCCAGAAATCCTCCACAAGTTTCGCGCGAAGAAGTGAATATGGGATCTGGACAAGAAACCATGGACGCTTTACTCAGGCCAAACTCCACCACAGAACAGGCCAAGCATAACAAGCAATCTGCGGCCAGTCGTACCCCCGTTGCGACAACCTGCCTCGCGTCTTTTGTCAGTTGCTACAAGGCAGCAGATGAATCGTTCAGTCCCCTGCAACGCTTGTGGTACAAATTGCACAAACCACTTCATTACCTCAACTGCGTTGGCGATGTCGTCCCCCATAGTTTGGCTGAGCTTCACAAAGCCAACACCACTGGTGTCGGTCCTCAGTGTCTAGCAAAACGGCAAGACAACCCACAATGAGCAACTACTGACGATTGGCAACGCCATGGACACATTTACCTCTTTGAGTTGGTCAAAGGCTTGAACAGTGTGCACAAGAACCTGAACCGAACACAAAGTAGGTAAGCACAGCCAATAAGGGCGTGTATTCCGGCCTCGACTGCGCACCTGCTCTTCCACGCTAACCCCGAGTTCGGGTGCCGCAATGCGCAACGTTTCCGGGGCGCCGACGAAGCGGTGGCGTTGGTGATGAAACTCTGGGTTTTTGCGCGCGAGTGCGGCCTCGATTTGTACGCATGCTGCTGATAGAGCTGCGCGTTGCGGGATAGTGACCTGCGCGAAGATCAGCAAAACATTTAAAAGCCCACGCGTACCAGCCTGCCTGGCAATCACGCAATCACGCACCGCAGACAGAGAGTGATGACCCAGTAAAGCCTTGCACCGCTGAAGTTGCTTGTAAATAGTGATGAATCCAGCAGTTTCTTTGGCTTCCATCGTGAGTTTCTCTTTTCGTCGTTCGTCCTCGATGTAGCCGGCGGCATCGAGCGTCAACCCTTCCAAAAGGTGCGGCTCGCGCTCCATCTGTGCCAGCCACATGAGCGAACTCGACATAATCTTTCGAGCACCTTTGTTTGCAGATGCTTTCCAATCGTCGAGCTGCATCAGCATGTACTGGCTGTATGAGTCGTTGGAAGTCGCTGAAAGTAGCAGTTGCGAAGTATCACTGAAGAAATTGAGGATTACAGCGAAAGTGCACGCTCGTGGCCTACCAGTGGCAGCAACACATAATTCATAAACGGGTTGTGACAAGCGATTAGAGTCGTTATGCGACATACCCCAGCAGGAACATGTAGTCCCAGAGCTCAGCAAGGCATTCGTGCTGAAGGTGGCTGCTGAACAGAGTGATCAGCATGCCACTCAAGTAAGGTTGCCGGAGCGCATCAATCTTCAGCATGTGCTGATGTAGTCTGGGCAAGTATCGTGCCATCAGCCGGCCAACAACCTGCAGCACAATTTCAAGTTAACCAACGCAACATTTACCAGCCTGACAGTTGGATGCGCACCTCGCAATCGATTAAGACCCCGATCATGTCGGCGGTGAACTTTTTGCTGCACACTCGTTCGACGATAGCGGCGGTAAACCAGAATGCCTGCAAAAAATGCCACAATGCCGAGTGTGTCATTGCTGCCCGCTCGCGAGCACGACCATGCACAACGTGGCAAACAACACCGCCCGACACGCACCTCTTCCAATGAAAACCCATTTGTTAAGGCCTTTGCAGCAAAAAAGTTCATTCCTTGGCAGTACCTGAAGTACCAACGCAACGTCAGGACACATTGTAAACAGGCGTATATAAAGCACGGTAGGTAGATCGAACACACCCGACCACAGGAGCGCGAATGCAGTAACACTGCAGTACCACTCGGAGTTGGGCCTGCAAATCTTCAGTGCACTCGCTGCGGGTCAAGTCTTTCTCAATCTGCGCCTGATTCGGCGCAAGCCACCCATCTTGCACCTGCTTCAGAAGTTTGGCGAAATAGCTACTTGGAACAAACTCTGTCGGCGGTTTCAACGCAACTGTTGGCTTCTCCACAACAGGAGCGGCACTTGACCCGCCCATATTATTTAAACTTTGGGCAACAGCAACGGGGAGCTGTGGTTCGGAGGTGTTGTTGCCGGGATCCTTTCCGGTGTCCCCAGATGCAGAATCAGCGTCAGATTCTCCGTCGCGGGGTGGAAGCGGCGGACCATCGTGCGCTTCAGAATAGCCGCTGTCGGACTCGTCCGATGAAGTTCTCTGTCGCGCCTCGCGCCCCGAGGACACTTGCCGCGGGGTCGATTGCAATTGGTGTCGAAGCACAGTGTGAATTCCGCGCAATACGCCGTCGAGTTCTTCCTCCTCCACACTGCTGGCGACGGGGGACGCCGCCGCGTGGGCTTCGCTCTCTAGCAATCTCTTGAATGCTCGCATGAGGTCCAACGAATTGTTGCCGAGCTGCGGCACTTGAAGATGTACTCCTGATTCTTTAGCAATGTCGACGGCACCGGACCCCCATAGCCACACTAGCTTACGATAATCCAACGGGTTCGTCTCCAATTTTCGACCGAAGGCCGGAAGATTGAGGAGCAGCTTCTTCGAACGCTCCCATGACACATTGGAGTTCGTTTGTCGCAGGTGCGCCGCCGACGTACCCGTACGAAAGGCCTTGCACAAGTCACTGGTCACCGACCGCGCCACCACAAACACTGGCGGTCGGTCCTCTGGCTGTA
>ENA-OWNT01005139-OWNT01005139.1-seawater-metagenome-genome-assembly--contig:-NODE-5139-length-10992-cov-3.563078_pt1 | contig 10992 bp, 19 predicted proteins | sample MGYA00238136_ERZ651165 | MGnify/ENA primary metagenome ERZ651165 (study PRJEB26861, sample SAMN08777766) | seawater metagenome | isolation source: coastal seawater | place: USA: Florida | collected...
TGAAAAAGTCAAAGTGTTCAAGCTTGGCCAATCGAACAAATTGCAACACCGCACACAGACAATTTATTTAACAACTACGCAGTTCGTTGTTTTTTTCATGTTTGTTCGCCTGTAGGGCAAGCACTGACAAACACGACTGAACCAACCTCGATCGCGGTAATATCAGCTGCATCTAGTTTTCCGCGCAACCCGGTGACTTCAGCATAGCGGAAACCGTGCTGGGTGAAAGTTGGTTGGTACACCTCCACCGGTTCTCCGAGTGCCAGATAGCTGTCTGTAGCTCTGGCAGTTCTGAGATTGTCGTAATATAACGTACCATCCACAGGCCCATAGGGCGGGTGCATGAGCAACTCGGCGTGTCGAATCGTCACATTGTCCCCTGCATGAGCGCCTCGAATTGTCAATCGAATCAACCTGTGGAGACGAAATTCACAAAATGCCAATACAGAGCCGACCACAACATCACAGCAGCACGAGCAGCGACCACAACAACGAATGCGAAAAGCGAGTCAACATCAACATCAACGTCAAGGTCGACGACAACAACCAGCAACAGGCAACAACGAGGAGGAACGCACAAATCACGTGACTGTGTAAGCGAGTGGATTCGCGGTCGTTCTCCGTTCATAAATCAAGCAGCTTGCTACCACCACCCCCACCACAAGAAACAATGTCAACAACAAACAACAAACAACAATAACAACGACGACGACGACAACGACGACGATGGCGATGACGAGGCGGTGACGGTGGTAGCGAGTGACGATGACGTTGACGTTGACGTTGACGATCGCAACGACAATGGCGACACTACCACCACCTCCTCCTCCACCACCACCACCACGACAACGACGACGACGACGACGACGACGCCAACGACGACGACAACGACGACGTCGACAATGATAACAAGAACGACGACAACAAGAACGACGACAACAAGAACGACGACGACAACAACGATGACGACGACGACGACGACCATCGAACGACCCAACGACCAACTGTGCCACTGTGCCACTGCGCCACTGTGCCGAGTGTGCGGTTGGTGGTGGTTGGCTGGCGGTGGGTGGGTGGCACCGCGGAAAGTGACAGTGTGACCGAAAGAAAGTGAGTGAGTGAGTGAGTGAGTGAGTGAGTGAGTGAGTGAGTGAGTGATCTGCTCGTTGATTGATTGATTGATCTTCAGTGGGTGGGAGGGCGCATGTGGACGCCCCGGCCGCGTAACGGTAGTTCCACCGTTCCGCCGTCCACCGTCGTCCACTCAACGAAAAGTCGACTGATTATAGAGGACTGGGAGTGAACGAGTGAGTGAGTGACTGCATACTGAGCGATCATCGCTTACTTACTTCCAGCTGATGGTGCGTCCAGCTCAGAGTACAGCCTGTAGTAGTGCGTCGTGGACGGAGGGTTGGATGCGAGGGTCGGTCATACCATAGCGGATTAGCTGCTCTGGATAGCGACTCCCTATGCCATACTACCCATCCCCCTCGAGAGGGGACGTGCTTCAACATCCATCCATCCAAGGGGTAATAGCTCTGGACCCCTTGATCCATCGCTTCTCTGTACGATATGACTGACTACCGGTATACGAACGACTACGGATGTTCGGATGTTCGGATGTTCGGACGCTCGGATGTTCGGATCTTCCGCTGCTGCAATGTTGTCCGTGTCCCAGCTACATGAATGATTCTGCACTACTACTTCCTTGTTCATGCCCTGAAACGATGAGAAGTTTCTTTGTCGCTTTCACAATTCTCCAATTACCTAGTTCGATTCAACGTACGGGTGTACGACAGTGTGGTATTACATCATGAATCGTGCTGTCACAACCCCGCCGAGACTGATCTCGGGGGTTGTAGCAAATCAAATTGGTTTCATGCCGGAGGAGCATCGTCGCAGATCGCAACAACTACCGACCAAAAGACGAGCTATTCGCGTGGAGTCTGTAGATCATTTGGTTGAGTGCTTTGGGGCTTACTGTGAGTGGACTATGCGTCATGTGAAAGGGATATTTGTCATTATACCTTTAATTGAAAGCGAGGACAGCTGTCGAAGAGTGTTCACTACGTCCACTTTCGTGCGACTATTATACTAGAATGGGATGGAATCGCCCGCGTCAAACGAGGGAGTGGCGAGAAAATGATTCTTCTTTGACTGGGACGCTCGGACGAGCGGCACTGACCATTGCTTGTGCATTGCTGTCAGGTTTGGCACCAAGAGACTGCGCGCTATCATCAAAATGCAACAAAGAACGCAGGCGCTGCGCTTCGCCGTGCAGGGCCATGTTTTGCAGGCCGAGAACTGCGACGTTCGCAGTCATTTGCCTCAAGGCCGAGCTCCTAAAAGCAATCAGACAGCGAACATCATCAGAACGCGCTCGAGCAAACAGCACAGACCAAGGCGACGATAGACTCACAAATCTCGAATAACGTTCTTGTACGTCGCACCAATGTCAGCTCCGTGCTTTGTGTTGCCAACCTCGGAGTCCTTTTTCTCTGGGAATGCTAGCAGTACACTGGCGTTTTGGAGCAGTGCGGGATGCAGAGGGAGCATCGTGTTTGGAAAACAGGAAGCAGAGCCGACATCAACGGAGCTGGGTTCAACACGTGTGGTGCCATCCTTGAGTTGAAGAACGCTCTTTTGGCGCACACACCACGCCTCTGCCTGTGGCGGCCCGAAGAACGCATTGTTCGATGACGAGTTGCTTCTATGTGAGTCATCCGGAATTGAATTGATGCGTCGCGCAGACGTTTCCGACTTGGACACGCGCGGGCTGGCAGCTAAAGATGGTGCATACCACACATCACTCATCGCTGCACCGTCCGAAAGAAATGAGCCAGGGACCTTGACAAATCACGAATGAACGAAAGTGTGAGTAATAGCGCAAGCGGCACAGCATCCCGCATTAAAAACACAACAACGTTGGCAGGTATGACGAACGTTTTCAATTTCGAGGGCGCCGTCGAGCGCGGCCACTGAGTATCTGTCGCACACAGCGCCGCATCAAACACACGAGGGGCCGATTCAGCTCATTTGCGCAACGAAGGCAAAACGTGAAACGTGGGGATGACACTTACATGAAGTGGCACAGTCCGACATCAGAGTCCGAATTGGTGGCTGGGCCCACTAAAACGGGCGATTGTGTCAGCGATGCCAGTGATCGCGGAGCCTTGACAACACATGGTGCCGGATGGCAACCACGACGCGATGACGCCGCCTTCGTGACAGTGCAAGGAATCCAACCCACATCAGATCCTAATTGGATCACCGCATGGTCATCCACAGAAAATCTCGCTTTTCGAAGCCCGACTCCACCAGCAGTCAGTGGCGTGACCGCCTCTGGTGGATCTTGCGCGGCGCGCTTCACGCCGTTTGTTGGATCTACCGTGCGCGTGCCATCGTCGTGCATTCTCGTGAACGCCGAGCAATTGTCGCACCGGACCAGAAGTGTACGCGATTGTTGGGCAACCACAGTATCGAGAATGTCATCCAAAGTAGATGCCACCTAACACGAACGACAGTAAGAAGTCAGCGTGGACAAGGTTTGAACTGGCCAACTCAGCGTCAAACCTCATTGGGTCGAGAGACTCTTTGAGGTTCCACGGGACCATCTATTGCAGCTGACGATCGAGGGTTTGAGCAAATGGTGCACATGCTACAAATCCAACCCGGGCGGCCTTCTGGGATTGAGTGGGCGGGCAAACTGTACAGGCGCTGCAGCTGGTTGTTGCACGCGGTGTGAATGTAGCCTCCGCACGCTCCACTTGATCCAGAGGCGCAACGCCGCACGGATCCATCGCGACACTCGTCTGTTCGGGGACAAAGGAGGCCGCATACGCAGTTGCTGCCCCTGGTCTCTTGCTTTTGCTTGTTCCAGCCGTCACAAATACGACCAGAAGTGCACGTGCAGAGAGAGCAACGAAACTTGCTGAGCGCTTGCCAGCCCGGCATCAACTCGTCCAGCGATGATTGCACAAGAGCATTTTGGGCCGCTCTATCCACCTGTGTGAGAAGCGGATGTGAGTGAGCGCGACATGACACAAAACACGACACGTCGGAGCCATACCGCGCCGACTGCATCTTTGAGCAACGACATAGCACGTTGAAGCCGTTCGCGCTTCAGTTCTGGGTGTCGAGCCCGGCAAGAGCTTTGTTCACCAGTTTCCACAAGTGTCTCCAATAAGTCAATTGCCTGCGAAGTGCACGACAAGTCGTCACAATCGGGTGGGAAACAACGACATCACAAAACTACATATAATGCTTTGCTCACCGTTGACAGCGCGCTAGGAGGGCAGGTACTTGATGGCGGAGAAAACGATGATGCGGAGCCATTGGCCGATTTCGGTGCCGGCGGCGTCAGCCATTTCGCGAGCTCTTGAATGACCTCACGCAGGCGAATAGCCGGGTCCAAGTGCAAACGGACGTCCATGGTGCCGGTTTTAAATACACATCGACTGGACACCCACGCAAAAGAAGTGCCACCGACAATGTTCTCAAGAGTAAGGTCATCAGGGAACATGCCTCGCAGCTCGGAACTAAAAAACTGAGCCACTGTTCCGAGCGTCCTGAAGTACGAGTCACACCAACCCAACAACAGCTCCGCCCGTGTTCGTATCTCGAAATTTTGTGGCACATTCTTGAAATGGGCCAACGCATTCAAGAACACAGTTCGCACGTCGCGAGCGAATGCTCTGAACGTGCTGTATTTTTCTAAGTCATCCTTGATCTTGTCGATGCACAGTCTATGGGGTGCATCACAGCAAAGCGTGTCACACTCCCGCAGTGACACACAAGACACAGAAGCAATCGAATAGCAGTGAGGGTGAGCCGACCGTGCAGTGCCGGGCTGCGCGTGCTGTGCAAAATCTGGATGCTTGCGGAGGTCCACACATTCGCGAAATGGTAAATACGTTGGCTCTCGACGTTGATTCTAGTGTTTGGGGACACAAGTGAATTTCACGGAACGCAAGGCAACATCGCAGCTATTGACGACACGAACCGAACAATTCCCGAACGACAAACACACGTGGTGCTGTTCAATATCCTCCAGCAACAAGCAAGCCTCTTGGTGGCCTTTGAAGTAGCGACTTTCCTGTGGCAACAACTTGCCACTTTGCAAGAGGTCACGCAACCGCGTGGACTGTTCCCATGGCACAGATAATGAAGTGGAAGGCGATCGCGGCGTTGCTCTGCCAGCCTCGATGCACTGCACCATCGACTTGGACGGGGAGTTCGAAGACGTGTGAATATCATGGGTCTCGGCCAACGTCTGCGTGCCACTGGTTGACAACTGTTTCTAGGATTTGACCACAAACCGTAACTAAGTGATGACAACACAACGCCGAGCCACAATTTGGGGCAAAAAACTCACCTTCGGTGCAATCCCGCCGTTCTCGTGGCTGCTGTTGCTGTGCGTGGACGCCGCATCGCTTGAAGCTTTGCGTTTTTGCGGGGATGGAGACGCAGTTTTGGGCGGCACACCCTTTTGGGCAGCTGTGAAAGGAGTGCGGACGCGTCCCGGATTCTTTCCAGGAGCTGTCTCAGAAGACTGACTCCTTCGAGGGCGCTTCGATGGCACTTTTCCGTTGGCGGCCTGGTCGCTAGCGGCCTCTTCCAACACGACCATGTCAGGATGGCTCCTGAGGTAGTCGTCCAAATTCTTCCGCATTGGGGCTGCAAAACCAGCAACGATAGCGCCGGTTTTCATGTTTCGCAGTTTGACTCTCTGTTCTCCAGGGCTCAAGGGACTTTTACCATTTCCATGGGCTTTCCCGTTGTTGGGTCGCTTGCGACTGACGGATTTGCCAGCAGTTTTTCCAGCAGTTTTTCCAGCAGTTTTTCCAGCGGCCCTGCTAGCGGACTTGCCAGCGGTCTTGCCAGCGGACTTGCCAGCAGTTCTGCCAGCGGACTTGCCAGCGGTCTTGCCAGCGGTCTTGCCAGCGGTCTTGCCAGCGGTCTTGCCAGCGGTCTTGCCAGCGGTCTTGCCGGAGGTCCTGCTGGTGTTCTTGCCACCGGCCCTCCCTCCACTTTTGCCGCCTGATCGTGAAGTGGATTTGCCAGAGGCTCTGCCTGCAGTCTTGCCAGCAGTCTTTGCAGTCGTCTTTCCGGCATTCTTCCCCGCCGTCTTTCCGGCACTTTTTCCGGCTGTTTTCCCTGCCGTCTTCCCGGAGGACTTGCTGGCTGATTTCCTGACCGACTTTCCCGTGGTTTTCCCACCTGGGCGTCTGGGCGCTTTGGCACTGGTTTTACCGCGCGAATTGGAGCTCGATTTTGCAGTCGAACTTTGCTTGCCCTTCATCGCAGGTTGCTGGGATGGCACGGGAAACGCAGCGTTGTGCGGGCCAAAAGGCGAGGCGAAATCCATATTGAAAGCGCTGCTCCCGGCGGACGCAATGGATGCACTTGACCGTCGCAGCCAGGCGTCTTCACTGTCATCGCGCAGCACGTCATCAAAATGGGCGTGCTGCGAAGGTTTCTGACTTATGTCTCCGAAGCCGGACGCCTCCAGGTCGGTCGACGCGAAAAGGTGTGCATCGGAACGCAAAGTACCGTCTGGTTGGGGTAATGGCCGCATTCCCAGTTCAAGCTGATTGGACGATAGTCTTGTGCGCGGTTGCGGTTGCTGCTGGCGGTGCCGGCGTTGCTGGCGCTGGAAGTGTTGCGGCACGGGATTCTTTTGTTGCAACGCCATACGGCGTTGGCGGATCATTTGTTGATGCTGCCGCTGACGGTGCAGGTGTTGCTGTTGTTGTCGTCGATCGAACATCGTGGGATCCAGTCCGTGCTGACGGGGCTGAGATGCCTGCTGCGCAAAAATCCAATCGTCTGGTTTCTGTTGTCCTGCCAACGCACGCGAACTCGTGAGCGACCGTGCTGGTCGCGCAGCGAATCCAATGGCGTCCTGAGTACTCGATGCCAAATCTCCCCAACCACCTGGAAGTGAGTCGTCGACACTGCTGTCGAGGAGCCCACCCGCTGCATTGGGTCTGTCACTGAAGGAATCGTCAAATGCTGTGGTGGGAGCAGGACCCCCCAGCAGAGACCGTAGTGACTCCATTGTTTCGGAGTCACGCTGATGAAGATCTGCATGCCTTCGGTGTGTTTGAGATGATCCTGTGAGCCTGGAGAAATCTCGTTGGGAGGAGGCGACCCGGCGGGCGGCATCTCTTGTCCTGTGGGAGCGACTTCCTTGAAAAGATCTCCCACAGAAGTCGCACGAAATGATCGAGTCGTTTGGCTTGATTTGCAGAGGCCGTTGACAATTTGGACAAGGCATTTGCTGCATCATTTTGGCTACAATCACGTCCAGAGCAAATAATACTGATCAAAGACGGGAGATAAATCCATGCTCACAGGCAGTGCACTGGCGCGCGAGCAAACGTGCTACTCGCGACCAAGTCCCGCACGCATCCTTCGTCCCTGCCCGCGAGGGCCATGCAGCGTTCGCGCAAAGTCAGTGGAGTCGCACGTAGCAGCCGAAGCCTTGACGGCATCGACTTTTTCTGCAAAAAGCAAGAGCGTCAAAACCCCGACACGGAATACGTTCCGGATGTTGCCCTTGGGGCGCGCTGCACGTCGTGCAGGCCAACTGTTGATCGGAGCACTCTTCTCAAGCCTCGGTCGGTGGAGCTTGATTGGGTGGAGTAGTAGACTACTTGAATATTGTGCTGCGGACGGACCCTTGCAACTGGTTGAGTGCACTCCGGTTCCACCCGGGACCGGGCCACCGCCGTGGCTGTGTGGAACCTCCCTGGCCGTGTGGTGGGTGGCTCGACGCAGCTGACGCGGCGACTGACGAAGTCAAAGTTCCAGCTGAAAGACAACAAGTAAGTCAATGTCACCAGCCACCAAGTGTTGTCTCACCGCGCCCATCCTTAGATAGATACAAACACTCGTTGTCGATTAGCAACCACAAACAAACACCACAGCACGGCACGGCAGAGCACGCCTGGATCGACTCAAACAAACACACACTCGCAATTCGACAACAACACGCAGTAGCAAGAAGAAGAAGCAGAAGAAGAAGCAGAAGAAGGCCCAGCAACACAACACAACACAACACAACACAACGCAACACGCATGCATTCATTCATTCACGCACACAGGTATGTATCCACGGCGACCGACCGACCGACCACCCGACACCCGACCTCAACACAACAACAACAACAACACAAGTAGGCAAGCAAGCACACAGACAAACAAACAGACAGACAGACAGACAGACAGAGAGACAGGACACCAAGCAGAAGAAGGAAGGAAGGAAGGAAGGACCAACAAAGAACAAAGGATGGGATGGGGATGGGATGCAACACGGTCAGTCAGTCAGTCAGTCAGTCAGCCAGAGCGCGAGCCAGGCGAGAGCCAGAGCGCGAGCAAGTACAGTCACGACGAACAACAGAGGCAGTGCCTGCCCGCCTGCCTGCCCACCTGCCTGCCCCGCACTGACCGACTGACTGAGTGACTGAGTGACTGACTGACTGCCGCGGGAAGTGAGTGAGTGAGTAAGTAAGTGAGGTGCTAGCCCAGCCCAGCCAGCCCAGCCAGCCAGCCAGCCAGCACAACATTCATTCATTCATTCATTTCGAAGTCGCTCACTGTCACACTGTCACACGCACAGACAAGCCAGACAGATTGATAAGATAGACAGTGCAGAGGGTGACTGATTAAAGGGTGCTGGAGGCGGACGAGTGAGTGAGTACAGAGGTAGACAGTGCAATGAATGAATGAATGAATGAATGAATGCTGAGATAGATGCTGAGAGTGAGTGAGTGAGTGAGTGAGTGAGTTGCACTGAGTGCGTGAGGCCATTCACTCGTTCACTGCCAGCGGTAGTCAGTCAGTCACTCATGATGACTGACGGATGGCTGGCGAATGGGATGGCGATCTTGGATTGATCGTTCGATCATTCATTCATTCATTCATCACAGTGTGGCACAGTGCGTGACAGTGACAGTGACAGTGAGTGACTGAGTGTGAGTGACCGTGAGTGTGAGTGAGTGACGAAGATAGAAGATAGTGACAGTGCAGTGTGCAGTGCGTGCAGTGCAGTGTCAGCAAGCGTGTTGCCACTCACTCACTCACTCACTCACTCTCTCTCAGTCAGTCAGTCACTCTCAGTCAGTCAGAGTCGTCGCACTGTCCGACCCACTGTGGTTTGAAGCCAAGGACTGGCTGTGAACGCCAGCGTGACAGCGTGACTATCTATCAATCACACGGCAGTGGTCAGGCAGTGGTCAGGCAGTGGTTAAGCTTACCGTTTACCCACTCAGTACACCATTCAGTGGTTAAAAAGGTAAAAGCAGTGGACAATTGGTGGAAGAAGTGACCACTGACTGACTGACTGAATGAGTGGACGGACGGCAGTGAGTGACCACTGAGCTTCCAGTGACCACTGACTGAATGGACATCCAGCTGCACCCACGCAACGCCCGCCCTTCAGCCAGCCAGCCAGCCAGCCAGCCAAGCCGCAGTAAGTGAGTGAGTGAGTGAGTGAGTGACCGCCTGCCTGCCTGCCTGCCTGCCTGCCTGCACTGTTCCACACCACACACACCACACACCACACACCATTCTCACCATTTTAACCTCGCTGCACCAATACCCATACAGTACTGAATATCTAAGTTTCATCAGCGTATATCACCATTGAAATGTCCTAAATATTGATCTGAGTCGCGAAGTTGTGGGTGACCGACTGCTTCAAGCACGCGGCAGCGCGGCAGTCAGCAGAGGCGTTTGGCTGACTGCGAGTAAGTGGTTGGGCGCTGTGCGCTGTGGCACGGAGGCCAGCCAGCAACCCCGACGTGGCAGGCTGACGGCGAAGTCGAGCTTGGAAACTGGAAACTGCTGCTGAAAACCTCAAATCCACAAATCAAAATCCAAGCTCAATTTCACGTACAGTATTGAAATATGGTGGATTGAGAATAGTGGATTACTATGGATAATAGTGACTACTGAGCGGTAGTGAAAAGTGAAATTGGAGATGGAAGCGAAGAGGAGCGCAGCGACAAAATGAGGCTGATGACAGGGAACAACAGGGAACAACCAACCCGCCAAACAGAACAAAATTATTGCCAATGTGCCCGCTGCAATTAGAACATTCAGTACACTGTCAATAGAGTCCAATAAACTGAAAAATAAACTGTACACTGCAAAAAGTGAAAAAGAAAAAAGAAATTGTTTTTGGTGGTGACTGGGCCGGGCCGGGCTGGGCTGGGCTTGCGGGTTTGCTCGCTGGTGGTTGGGGTCCGACTCAGTCACTGTCACCGGCTCTCCCGCAGTCACGCCCAGGAAGGCACCTGGCTGACCTCCACAGCGCTGAAGCGAATGCGAGAGAACCAGCAGGACGAAAACACCACCACTCCGCCACCACTGTGGCTGTCAGCACAAGACCAGCTCTTTGCTCTTTCCATGCCGGCCGCATCATTCATTTTATCCAACATTCATAACATTCAAATCAAATTTTCAAACCAATTCCACCAATTCCAATTCACAATTCACAATTCACATTGCTTGCGCGTAATGAAGAAATAAACAATGAAAAGTGATTGATTATAGTGAACACAACGAATGCGTTGTAGACAGTAAACATACAAAATTGAAATGTACAGTTAAAATGGAATTTTGAATTTTGAATTTTGATTGTTGATTGTTGTGGATTGTTGGATTGTTGATTTGAACGTTTGAACTGGTTTGATTTTGTGCTGCCCACTCATCACTGCCCACTGCCCAGCCACGCCGCCCAGCTGGGTGGGAACTAACTGCTGGTCAGCAGCCAGCCACTCACCCCACACACACACACACCATAACACCCCTCAACGCTGACACATTCCGAGCCAACCCCACAAATATATGATAACAATGCGTCTCACAGAAACCTCCAACAACCCCGCAAAACACGGCAGTACCACACTACAATACAGCAGTCCGTAAAATGGCTACTTAGAGTGAGCTATATTCCCACATCCTGGTACCTGCATCAATGTGTGA
>ENA-OWNT01005140-OWNT01005140.1-seawater-metagenome-genome-assembly--contig:-NODE-5140-length-10990-cov-3.926418_pt1 | contig 10990 bp, 9 predicted proteins | sample MGYA00238136_ERZ651165 | MGnify/ENA primary metagenome ERZ651165 (study PRJEB26861, sample SAMN08777766) | seawater metagenome | isolation source: coastal seawater | place: USA: Florida | collected...
GTCCCGAACAAGAGAATCACCGCGCACCACAGCCGCAATCGCCACCAATAATCGACGCCATTGCGTGTCCGTGTCATGGCTCAGTCGGCAAGTTATTCAGCGTCGTCCAGGTCCATTCTTCACCACGGGCAAATCTTGGGCGAAACCAATGTTTTCGTCGTATTTGCCGCTTTACTTTGTTTGCCTTTGACTGCTCTCTGAGTCAAAGTGTCACTCTCAACTGACGATTCTAATCGCATTCTTCGCACACGAAGTGCACACAGACAAACCATGTCAGTTCCGTTCACACGTCTACTTTCCCTCCACCCACTCCGCCAATCTAGCACGTGAAGCGTGGAAACCACACCGTTCACGTCTTGAGCTCGCTACGCCTCCAACACACTTGCAAGCAAGAGCGTTCACCAATGTGTCATTTGGTCGTTGCATTCGCTTACATCCATCCAACCACCACCCATCCATCCGTGCATGCACCACTGCCTTTCGTTCTGGCACAGCCCGGAGACACTCACGACACGCACACACGTCTACCAAACTTAGTCGCAGCCTGGTTATCGTGACCACACAACCGAGACGTCCACTACACTGCCACGCCGCCAGCCAGCCGGCACACACAAACGTCGCGAGGAGAGAGAACGAACGACGAACGAACACAACGAATGTTCGTTCGAACGTTCGATCGTTCGTTGGAACCAACGATCGTTGGTTGTTCGTTGGTTCGTTGATTCGTTCGTTCGTTTGTTCGTTTGGTCTTTCGTTCGTTCCTTCCTTCGCCGTGCGTTCGCGTCGGCATGTTGAGGATGCGCAGCCCTTCGGATCGGTTCTTTGCCGACAGACGGTGTCGTTGGTGTCGTTGGTGTCGTTGGTGCTCGTGTTGCAGTGTGAGTGGCGTTGCTTGCGTGTTGTTTGATGCCGTCGTCGTGCGTCGCGGTGAGGTTGCCATGAGAATGAGTATCACCTGGTTGATCAACCTGTGGCAGATATCGGCTTGGGATGTGCGGTGGACAGAGGTTTGGCGTCTTTCCGGCAAAAACAAAGGAAACGGAGGTCGTTGCTTCAGCTGGTGGGCTGTTGCCGTCATACACTGTGTGAGTAAGGGGAAGCAGGGCGCGGAGTGGGTGTGCGGTCGTGTGTGATGCACGATGGCATTGGACGGCAGTTGTGACGCTGTGGAAAGGTACGCCGTCTTGAACTGAAGTCTACAGCGCAGAAAACAACACGCACCAAGTCGTCGACATCTCTTTTGGTTCAAAATCACGAAGTGACAAGTTGTTCGGTACGGATTTCATGTAGGTGGGCACGTTTGTCTCCACCATTTTCAGAGCCATGTCAGCCGAGGGAAGCATGGAGTCCGAGCCACTCATTGCCACGCCCGAGCAGCCGCGTATCGAACAGCCGCGCCCAAAGTCGACGGTAAGAACCACTGTGACGACGACCACAGAAACGACAATAACAACGATCAGGAAACCGGTTTTGGAAACACCCACCACTGTCAATGCGTTAGACTCACCACGTTCCTCAAAACCTCTGGTTGTGACGGAGAAGTTTCAATGCGCATCCCTAGACAGGTACATCAACAGACTCACACGACTCGCAGAGTCAGTGGTGGGCTTGGAGGACCTTCCGCAGTTTCGCCGCATTCCTGGCATTGCGGCGCTGCATGAACTGGTGGTATCCGCCCGCAGCAAATCCGGAATATTTGATCCAAACCTTCGCCAGGGAACTGATCCTGTCACCGAACTCAACCTCGAGCCGTTGCACGAGTCGAAACGAATCGTGGACTCTTTGTTGGAAGAAACCCAACTACCTTTACGAGATTACAATCAAGCAGCTTTAGACGCAATCGCTCAGTCGGACGATGATGGCACAATCGCAAGCTCACAGTACACCAACGCAGCAAAGTTGGATGACGACTTGCAGGCACAATTACAGCCGCTCGACGTCGCCGCCGAAGTCACTCGCCTCACAGAAAACAACGAACATGACCAACAGAAATCCGCTGAAGAGATCGCCAGAGAAAACGATGCGCAACTGGAACTTGAGTTGGCCGCTGCAACCGCAGCTACAACTGCGGAGTCGCCAAACAACTCAGCCACTCTCGTTTCCAACGGCAATGACGCCGTGCAAGATCTGTGGCAGTCCGCACTGGACATGGACGCGAAGCTGAACGAGGAGGAAGCGGTGGTTGCACAGTTTCAAGATCTTGATACCAACGGAAGCGGGTTCTTAGAGGGAGCTCAACTGCAGGCCCTCGAGTCCTGGATTCAAATGGAACATGGAGATTCGTCTGTTGGGCGGAACTTTAGACGCCAGTTTCGGGCAAAACTGGCGACCGTCACTCATTCTTCTGACATGAAACTCTCTTTTGACGAGTTTAAGCGCTGGTGGAACAATGCACAGCTACAACATGATCAAGCATCGGCAGTGAACCAGCAAGCACAGGTACCTGCTCAGGAGGCATCCAGCGGCAATGGTGAACACAGAGACCCCGCGACAGCAGTCCCGGTCGCGTCGGAACAGGCGCCAGGACGTGCAAGCAGCGATGATGACGACAACAGCATTGATGATGTCTCTCATCAAAGTGAAAATGGGGCGTCATCCAACCCAGAACCCAATCAATTTGACATTGAGCCGACTCTGTATGCCGCTGCAAACGAGCCAACTGAAGCTACGGAGCCGGTGGTACAGCCGCGTCATAACGAGCAGCCGATGGCGAATGTCACGCACGAAGAGCCAAGCCAAAACATTGATGACAATTTGGGGACGGTCGAAGTAAGCAAGAACGACACCGAGCCACGGGGTGTCGCTCGCGAGGGCTCGGTGGATGCTGCCCAAGATCAATCTGACGAGCTCGACAACGATGCACCAACTGCTTCAAGAGTTCAAGCTGTCGACGACGATGTAGCTTCTTTTTCCGCAGCGAGCAACCTCGAGAACATCGCGTCCCCGATTCGACCAGCAACTAACAGTGATGATGTCGAGGACGTGCACATCATCGCAACTCCGCACGCTCCCTCTTCCAGAGACGAAGCAGAACGACCCGGAAATGGTGTTGACACGGGTGTTCCCACTGGCGATGAGATCGCAGAAGCCATTGATGATGAGGTGTGGACCACGGACCCTTACCGAACGGAGGCAGAAGGTCTCGAAGAAGAGGCCGGTCTCCTCTCTCTTGACTTGCAAGATTCACTACAACCGTTGCAGCCACTGGACGAGTCATTGCTCGCAGCGACGGCCGCGGAGACGTCAAGAACCGGCGCCATACTCCCTGGTTACGGGATAGATGCGACTGAGGAAGAGATTGCGCCCATATCTGCCGACGAAGAGCTGAGTTTCGACGAAGACAGTGACAGTAGCATTGGAGAATTCTTGGACGCACAGTACGCCGAGAAGGCGGACACGCAATAGAGCATCCATCGGCAACCGAGACGGCATGCTTTAGCGTAATAAGGGATGGTTGATGATAACAATAAAGTACATTACTGTGATCACTCGTAGTTCGACATGAGATCCGTCCGTCAACGTGTCGTGGTGGGACATCGTGACGTGTAAGAGCGGTGAGAGCGCGAGGTCAAGTCAAGTCAGTAGCATTCTAATCAAGCTGATCAATCCACAAGAATGATACCGGGACTCGATACAACAAACTGTCCACTACACAACATGTTGTGCGACCACATACACAATTGTTCCTTAAAGTCTTCTAATGTTTGTAATATTGTCGCTGCGAGAGTTGATGGACCGCTTCTGAACAGCATGGACGGCGGAGCAACGGCAGCAGACCAGCAGCAGAGTAATCTCAAGCGACGAACACGAGAACCACAACCGATCATGAACACAACAACACGGGAGCAACAACGAGGGCACAACAACAAGGGCACAACAACAAGGGACCACCAACACCGGAGCAACGACGACTCCTTCTGCGACGATAGTGCGCCACTGCATTGCACTTGACAGCTGTCATTGGTTGATTGGAATCGCTTGCATGCTTGCATGGACGTTGGTTGACGTAGCATTCATTGACCGAAGGGTTGCAGGTTGCAGGCTATTATAGTGCAGTGTCGAAGTGGATCCAAGCAAGACCCAAGTTTTTTTTTCAGTCCCAAAGTGTCAAAGTGTCAGTCAGGGCTCACAAATACGACTTCTTGGCTTCGGCGTTACTTACGTCTTGGTACAACAACATGCACAGCCCCTTGCCAGCAGGCGTCAGCTTTCAGCGCGCATGTAATGTACCCACAGGGTATGTATGTGCGCACAAGCTGCTCTCTTTTCAGTCAGATTGCGTGGCTTGTGGGTGTGGGGTGTGGTGGCAGTGTCGCAGTGGGGGGAGGAGGGGGGCACGTACGTATGTATGCTCACTCGTTCGATCGCCTGTGGATACGATCGACGGAATCTATGGATACCATCAGTCTGGTGCCTCGTAAATGCCGCGCACCACTCAAACTCTTTACACAACATCACAACATCCATAGGTCTCCACTCTCCACAATCCGTGTCATGTTTGTGGTGTCGACTCGACCTATCATACATACCCCGGGTACATCCATCCCTTGTTCACTCACACATATAATACCACACCAAAACCCAAAGACGGTCTCTTGCTTGGGGTGGTGGAAGTCCACACCCCACACCATCAGAGTCACAAGGAGCGTATCTTCTCATTCAGCCGCCATTCACAACTTTCCCCCAACCAAGCCTTTCTTCGACTCGACCAAGCCTTTCTTCGATTCGTCGCCGTCTCGCCGCCGCCACCGCCGCCGTCATTGTGCCCGCCGTCATCGTCATCGTTGGTGCCGTCTTCGTTGTGACTGCTTGCTGTTGCCGCTGGACCATGTCGGTCCGTGTTGTTGGGTCAACTCGAGCGCATGCCCTTTCTTGAGCACCTGGCATTGTGTATCTTTACGTGACCTCACCAACCTGACGCCGCAAGTCCAGTTCGCATTCCACATGGCGGACTGCCGAACAGCCTGGCCACCCATCTGTTTGTATGGCGCGAACGGGACAATGGTGGTGCTGTGGAGGCGAACCGTGAACGTGAATTGATGAGGATCGTCGTTGGCTGCTCGACGTTTCGTCGATTGTTGCTGCAACGTTACTCGGGCCACTTTCTTCAAGGTTGCTCGGACTGCTGCGCCAAACGAAGAATAGACAAGAAGGCTTTCGATTGACTTTTTGAGCCCAGACAATACCAGCAAAACTTCGATGGGAAATATTCTGAACTCAGGCACATGTCTGACGTACGCGGGAAACTGTGAAGCTTTAGTGCACCAATTACGGCCAGACAATGCTGCGAGCATGGAGGCAACGTCGATGGAGCTGGATGTCGCCGGGCTAGCCGGGTACGATGATGTGTCCGTCCGATTTACGCACGGCAATTTGTCGCTGATCCCCAATTTCGACGAAGAAGCGTATTTCTCCCGCTCATGGTTTGTCGATACAGAAGTGATGGGGTGCTCGCGTGTATCTTTGTGGCCGGCCACACTTTTGGACCTCGGCACGGAAAGCGGCGACCCTGGTTCTTGGTATTTCGACGGCGTCAGCGTCAGCGTAGCGGCTGCGTTCGTCAATGCCACAAACTCGTTGCAGGTAACTTTCGATGCCAGGTGTAGGTCAAACATTTTTACTACGGTGCGCCACGTTCTCGACGGCGCTGCAGGCGCTACACCCGGGTTGGCAGCCTTTGCTGTGGCGGGTGCATGCGGGTTGTTGTCGATGGTCCCAGGCCTCGGCCGAGGTGCTGGTCGCCAATGCTTCAACTTGTCTTGGATGTCAGTGCTGTTGATTGCACTCATGGCGGTCTTCGTCGTTTCCCAGTCAACACTGGGGAAATTGTGCAGCTGTAATTCCGCTGAAATTGAGATTGTGTTCTACCACGATCCATCTGTTCTGGTCAACGGCGCAACAGCCGGAGAAACAGTGGTCAGTGGAGACTCACTGCTGCTGGAGTGTACCAACGACCAAGGTTCCTCGGTGCCGTGCTATTTTCAACCGAACTATTCTCAGTGCTTTTTCTCGGATAGGTCTATTTATGGAAACTGCGGATCAGGGCGTCCTTTCGGCACCAACGACGGATCCGTTGTCGAGGCCGAAGTGTCGTGGCGGGAAGCGTTGCTACACTACAGCACCGGAACTGTGTTGGCTGACGACAATGCGGCTCTCGATTGGGCACCGGATTTTCCAGGGATGCTCCTGGATTGGAGCGATGCGTGCATGTCGATGCAGACGGACATGTCGGACGCGACTAGTGGTCAACTGACGCCTCTGATACCGCATGATCTCACGAGCACATTTTCTGTCGGCCGTTGGTTAGAACAAGGACAGGCCGAACATGCGTCGGTTGCTGCGTTCAACAGGGCGTCGCTCAGTCTTATGGCGGTGGGTGCACCAGCTCGTATTATTCGGGACACTCAAATTGCTGCAGTGGAGGAAGTTCGGCATGCCGAACTCAGCTTTTCGCTCGCGGCCCTATGCAACCACGCTACAAACGCGTCTTCAACGAACGACGACGTGACTGGCTCCCTCTTGAGACGAGAGAAACATGGTTTGTCGGTGCAAGTCCCTGAAGTCCATGACATGGCGATCCCTCAGCCGCTCGAGTTCGACACCGACGTCATTGACGTATTGCGTTCGACTTTCCACGAGGGGTGTATTGCGGAGGTGAGTCCGATTCGTGTTCGCGGGAGCATGGTGTGCGTCCGCATGTGTGGATCAATGATGCTTCTTTGTTTGTGCAGCTTAGGGCTGCGGCGCTGGCAGCCGTGGAGTTGGAGGATCTGCGCCAATGGTCTGCATCGAATGACTGTCTCTGTGTGTCTTCTGAGGACCAGGACGCCGTGTCAGGATACCTTGCCTCTCCCCAATGCATTGTGGCTGACGCTGCGTGTGAGGTTGTTGCAATGGTTGTGTCAGAGGAGGCTGGGCATGCCGTTCTCGCGTGGCGTACGGTTCGATGGCTGTTGACGCAGATGGATGATGATGCAATGACATCCGCGCTGCAGGAGCTGGTCGGCCAGTATTTCAAGTCCGTGGCATCGGGCACTGGGCTCGCAGCCACGCAACAAGCCAAGGCTGTTGAAGTAGCTGTAGCAGCTCGGCTTGTTCCGATGTTTTGGAGTTACGTCACGGACCTCGACGAAGGCGTCCTCCTGCCCCAAATTCCAAACGAATTGCTCGCGATGGGAGAGAACATCACCAACGAGACAAGCTCGATCGGAGTGGAGAAGCTGCGGCGGAACATTGCCGATATCCTCGACACCGTCTGAGATGTCAACTGTGCGCACTGCCAAATCCAAGAGCAAACCTTGAGGAAAAGCATAAAACGGGCGAAACGTTGTACACGCTCTCACACCTTGAGTAACGATCGATCTTCGTATTTATAAATTGCTTTTATCTCAAAAAAAATCTACGCTTCGCCTGGGCACATTTGGCGACGTTCAAGCGGCAGCGTGGACGTCCTTGACCTTGCACTTCGCGCGGAAAATGCATATCAAGACGAGACCGAAGGCGAACACGACAACGACGATGAGCACCAAGAAAGTGATGGGGAAGCAGCTGGTCGTTGGGTAGAGCGTGCCGTACGGGCAGCAGGCCGGCACCGCCGTGACTTCACCAGCATCTTGGCCGGTGACGGTGTCCGACGAGGCCACGGAGAAGCGACCACTGACAACTACAGAGACGGTTTGATCGGCGGCGGCGGTGCTGGACAAGAATGCTGCATCGACGTTGATCACGTAATCGCCTTCTTCTGGCACCGTGATGATAATCTTCTGCACGTTGTTGGCGGCAGAGGTCGCGCTGCTGCCGGCAGGGTACACGGTGACGCCTTCAGAGTAGGTCTGCGAGGGGCTGGTGACCGTGAGGCGCACATCGTTGACGACACCATTGCCAGAGGTGGCAAAGGGAGCTGGAGCAGTGTCCGTGTAGGCCAACGTGACAACGAGCGGTTTGGAAGCATCAGTGACGGTGATGGTGCGGGAACGAGAACCGGTCGAGGTGAAAGTGTGCTGCTCAATACGAAGGTCGCGTTGGTGTTCATCCTCGAAAGGAAGAACGCGCTCAAGAACGGGAACACCCGCACCATTGCCGGCGGCAACACCTTCGTTGCTAGCAGAGGCGACCAGAAGGGCCTTGAGAGTGGCGCCGGAATATTGGCTCCCAGCTTCCACGGTTTCGGATCCGGTTCCGTTGTACGCGAAGATGGAGCCGTAGACCTTCAAATATTGCTCAGTGACTGCGACCTGGCCGGCAACAATAGCGGCAGCGGCGGACGACCCGGCGAAAGTGTCGACCTCGCAGAAGTCGGTGGCGTCGTTTGAGCCGGAGTTGGCAGCCAGGAGCGGTGTCACGAATTGGACAGATACGTCGGGGTTGGTGGTGGAAGATCCATCTCCCGCGAACACACCGGCGCTGATGCCGTTCTTGGAGAGGGCGGTGTTGACGTTGGAGCCTGAGTTGCCGGCGGCGGCAACGACGACGGCGTCATTGTTGGACGTCAAGAAAGAGTCGATGTCGCGGGTGATGGCATCGGATGCACCAGATGAGGACGCGCCCCAGGCGAGCACAACTTCGTTGGCGCCGAGGTTGTAGGCGAACTCTTGAAGCGAAGTGCCGAAAGAAGTCGCCGGCACTTCCAAGTCACCGGTGGCTTGACTTCCAATGTCAACGAAGACAGTGGTGGCGCCAGCAGCGACACCGGCAACGCCGTCGGCAGAGTAGTTGCCGGAGTCGGAGCACTTCACGCTGCGGGACTCGTACAAGGAACCAACAACAGTTGACGCAACTTTGGTGCCGTGGGCGGCGGCAAAACCGTCGGCGACGGGGATGTAGTTTTTGACTCGGCGGGAGGAGTCGGGGGTGGCGATCGGGTTCGTGGCACCTTCCGTGCACGTCGCTTCGCAGGCCGCATCATAGTTGGTGCAGTTCGTGGCGAAGCGGCAGCATCCGGTGGCAGCTTCTAGCGAAGGATCGACACCGAAGCAAGGGAGTTCGGTGTCACTGGGCGAAGAAAAGAACAAGCTGGCAGCGTCCAATCCGTCGTCTGCACAATGCACACATTTGAAGAAAGAGTGAGGACAACGATGTGGCGGGAAACAACGGCTCGCCCCGGCTCGCAAGCAACAAGACAGCACTCACCGAAGATGGCGACGATCTCGTCACTTCCATCAATGTCACGGTCGCTGAGGTAGCCGCACACGCCAGAGACGCCGAAGCCTTCGGCGACGTTGGCTGCGTCGCCACGAGGGATCCCCAGGTCAGATTCCGGGTTGGCTTCCAAGACGACAGCTTGCAAGACCGGCTCCACGAAGAGGACGTTGGGTTCATTCGCGACGAGGGAAGCAAAGTAGACGACGTCCTCAGCGGTAGTCGTGGACAAGAAGGTGTACACCGTGCGTGTGGAGGACACCGCAGTCTGTGTGACAGAGGTACCTGCAAGGGTCGTGGTGCTGTTCGAGGAGGTGCCGAAGCACGAGGGTACGGTGTACCCGCTGCACCGGCTGCCGGAGGTCTGGGGACAACCGCCGCCGAGGTACGTGAGGACGGAGCTGATGTCAGGAGCAGCGCTGCCGTCGACGATCTCGGCAACGATTTGCTTGCTGCTGGACGGGAAGGCGATGCTCGCCGGGTTGACGAACGCAGCAGACAGCTTGGCGCCGGTGCTCACCTGCTCAGCAAGAAGGAGCTGGTTGTTGGCGCGGAACGTGTCATCGAAGTTGGTGGCGATGGCGTCGGCCGGGACCAGCGCTTGGAAGACGGTGCTGCTGAAAGGCTGCACGTTCGAGAACGCGAAACCGGCGAGTGAGCTCTCAGCGGCAGAGGCGGAGGAGGCGAACTCCAGAACGGTTGGCACATCGTAGTTGTCCAGGTTCTGGGCCCCGAGGGCGTGAGCTGCGTTGAGGACGTTGGCGTCGCCGCCGGCGAACTGGGTGGCACTGCAACCAGAAGTGACGGTCAGCGAGTTGTACGCTGCCGAGTGAAAAATGGACGTGTCAACTTGGGCGAGGGCGCTTTCGCCGAGTTGGTTCAGGAAGAGGAGGGCCATGATTTCAACAAACCGCCGTCGTCTTCTGCGCGAAACCCGACTATTTTCACAGCAGCAGCAGCAGGTTTTTCGCTTGAAAAGGTCGTGCGGGATTTTTCCTACGCGTCTCGCAACGTTTCGAGGGGGCGCCGTCGGAAGGATCGGCTCGGACTTTTCGCTCACCAGTCACCACCGTCGAGGCCAACGACACTCGCAGGGTTGATGCGCGTGACGTGTCTGTCCTGGGAAAGGGCTGATATGTGCGCAGTCCAAAAGGCGGGACCCGTGCTTGCTCGCCGTTACCAACACAAACTCTTCGCCACATGGACAGGCCAGGACACAGGCAGACACCCCAACAAACGACGGGATGGGTCCACATTCGCATCCAAACGAACCGACGGCAACGCACGTGAAGCGTTGCCCTCAGCACCCTACACCACGGCGTCAAGTGAGATAGGGAGGCGAGCGTGTGGGGGTTGTTTCGCCTTGTCGTGATGAGCGCAGCAGCAGCACACACGCTCAACTCGATGCCAACGCCGCACGCACGTCAATCAAACAAACCAAAACACCAACTCGAACCACAAGCACGCGAACAGTGTCAACCAAACAGACAAACGAACGAACAAGCGAACGAACGAACGAACAAGCGAACGAACGAAGGAACGAACGGACGGACGGACGGACGAACGAACGAAAGAAACAACGCGCGAGATCAAGCAAAGGCAAAGGCAAAGGCAAAGGCAAAGGCAAAGGCAAAGGCAAAGGCAAAGACAGAGAGAAAGAGAGCACAACAACAGCAGCAACAACAACAACGACAACGACGACGCAACAACGACGGCGACGCGGCAACACAACAACGACGACGACGACGCAACAACGACGACGAACGACAAACGACGAACGACGAACGGCGACCGAACGACGAACGACGCAACAACGACCACGACAACGAACGACGAACGATGAACGACGAAC
>ENA-OWNT01005141-OWNT01005141.1-seawater-metagenome-genome-assembly--contig:-NODE-5141-length-10989-cov-3.804894_pt1 | contig 10989 bp, 10 predicted proteins | sample MGYA00238136_ERZ651165 | MGnify/ENA primary metagenome ERZ651165 (study PRJEB26861, sample SAMN08777766) | seawater metagenome | isolation source: coastal seawater | place: USA: Florida | collected...
TGCCCGGTCGCGATCTTGTAGCGCGCGATCACGTCGCCCATCGTGTAGTTGCGCACATGGCCCATGTGGATGCGCCCGGACGGGTAGGGAAACATCTCCAGCACATAGTATTTCGGCTTGTCGGCGCTGCGCGTGGCCGCGAATATGCCGGCCTTGTCCCAGGCGTCCTGCCATTTGGCTTCGATGTCAGAGGCGGAGTAGCGCGACATTTATGCGGTCCTTCGAATTGAAAACGCCGGGTCGGAACCCGGCGCTGTGATAGTGTGCTTTGGCTCTGGTTTCCAGAGGCCCCGTGGTCAGAGTTTGTCGTCGCCGATCCGCATCTGGCGCGCGCGCGACAGGATCGCGTCCTCCACCGCCCGCGTGGTCGAGGCGCTGACCGGGCCGCCCTTGGACTGCAGCGCCACCGTCAGCGACCGCGCCTCCAGCGCCGGGTCCTTGATATGCACCGTGGCGCGATACGACCGGCCGCCGCCCGGCGGCGTGCCATAGCCGGTGACGATCACGCCGGTAAACGGATCGACGGTCTGCACCGGCAGAAAGCTCAGCACATCCAGCGAGGCCGCCCAGAGATAGCGGTTCACATTAACGGTCTGTTCTGTCTTGTTGGGGCCAAAGACATCCCAGATCGAGGATTTGTCGTAATCCGTCGGCGCGGCGTCGCGGGTGTGGAACTCGGTTCCGCCCGGCGGCGAATCGCCACCGACCGTGATCGCCGGACCGCCCCGGCGCGACCCACAGGCCGCAACCATCAGGCAGACCGCCAAGAGTACGGACAATTTCAACGGCTTGTGCAAGGACATGCTGGTATCCAGTGAATTCTGCTCAGGCCTGTCCTACCCAAGTGGGCCGAGTGGAGCAAGAGTTTAGTGCCCCGGCAGGCCCTCGCAGGCCCCTGCGGAGACGGCGTGACGCATGATGCGCGGGACAATGCCGCGCGACCGGACTGATTCCCCGCGCCCCGCACAACCGGGCCCCGGATCGGGCCTTGTCCTTGGGAAACCCTCCCGGCGGTGTCCGAATTGCTTAAATCGCAGGTGTTTCCGGGGCCGGTTGTCGGGTATTGCTCGGCTGCGCATACAGCTTGCCGGAAATTACTGTGGCAAAGCTGCACCATCCGCCACGACTTTGCCACATTGGAATAGGGCGAGACTTGCCAAAACGGCGGGTTAGGAGCGAAACCACTGTCCATACCCACGCCGGATTCTCTGGCTTGGGCTTTATGACTGAAACCGAGGGATACCAAATGAAAAAGATTCTCTTCGCAACGACTGCCCTGGTAGCCACCGCCGGCGCAGCGTCTGCTGATGTGAAACTGAGCGGTTACGGCCGCTTCGGTCTGCAGTACAACGAAGATGCTGTGAACGAAACCACCATCACCAGCCGTTTCCGTCTGCAAATCGACGCAACCGCTGAGTCCGATGGCGGCGTCGTCTTCGGTGCCCGCGTTCGTATGCAGCAGGACAACGACGACGGCATCGACGAGCTGGACCCGGGTTCGCAGTCCAGCGCACCGGGCGGCACCTTCCGCTCCGACCGCGTCGGCACCGGCATGAACGGCGTTCGCTTCTTTGTGAAAGCTGGCGGCCTGGAAGTCGGCGTTGGCAACATCTACGGCGCCCTGGAATGGATGGCTGGCCAGTACCCGATCGACCTCGGTCTGACCGGTCTGGGCTATGAGTACACTGCATACCAGTTCGGTGGCGCAGCTTACGACTCCGACGAAGGCGGTTCCGCTGGCTTCAACGGTGTTGAAGCAATCTACACCGTCGGTGGCCTGAACATCCACGCATCGTACGACGAATTCGACTTCGACGGCGCTGTTGCTGGTGCTGACGGCAGCCGTACCGCTCTGGCCGTTGCCTACACCTTCGGTGACTGGACCGTTGCTGTCGCTGCTCAAGACTCCGACAACGCAACCGACACCGAGTGGACTGCAACCGTTGGTGGTTCGCTGGGCCCGGTCGCTCTGACCCTGGCCTACGCCGACAACGGCGACAACGGCGACTACTACGTCCTGGCAGGTCTGATCGACGTTGGCGCAGCAACCAGCATCGAAGCATACGTTGCTGACGGCGACACCCTGGACGACACCTCCTACGGTCTGGGTGCAAACTACGACCTGGGCGGCGGCACCTCGCTGCAGGGCGGTTTCGCCTCGCTGGGTAGCGGTCAGACGATCGCCGACCTCGGTGTTCGCTTCAACTTCTGATAAGTTGAACGGACCACTGGTCTGAATTTGGGCGGGTCTTCGGACCCGCCCTTTTCTTTTGCGCCGCGCTGGTGTTTGTCTCGGACCAGACCAATGCAGGAGGCGCGCCATGTCACTTGAAGAAATCCGCAGCCGTATCGCCGCCGCCGAGGAAAAGGCAGGCCGCGCAGCAGGCGCGACCAAACTCATCGCCGTCTCGAAGGTCCAGCCGAACGAAAGGGTCCGCGCCGTCCTTGAAGAGGGGCACCGGATCTTCGGTGAGAACAAGGTGCAGGAAGCGGCCGGCAAATGGCCCGCCTTCCGCGAGGAGTTCGACGGAATCGAGGTGCACCTGATCGGCCCCCTGCAGACCAACAAGGCGCGTCAGGCGATGGAACTGGCTCAGGCGATCCATTCGCTCGACCGGCCCAAGCTGGCCGGTACCATTGCCCGGATCGCGCAGGAGATCGGTTCCTGTCCCGATCTCTTCGTGCAGGTGAACACCGGCGAGGAAGAACAGAAGGCGGGGATCCTGCCCGCAGATGCCGATGCCTTCGTCGCCGAATGCCGCGGTTTCGACCTGCCGGTAAAGGGCCTCATGTGCATCCCGCCCGTCGACGAGGAACCTTCGCTCCACTTTGCGCTGCTGGGCAAGATCGCCGCGCGCAATGGCCTCGCGGGCCTGTCGATGGGGATGAGCAGCGATTTCGAATCCGCCATCGCCCTCGGCGCGACCCACGTTCGGGTCGGCTCCGCCATCTTCGGCGAACGCGACTACGGCTGAGGAACGATCAACCGGCTTTCCGGCGTCAGGCGCGCCGCGATCCAGCGCAGGTGATCGCGCCGGAAGGCCACGCAGCCCTCGGTCGGGTATCCCGGTCGCCGCCACTGGTGAATGAAGATGGCCGAGCCGCAGCCCGGTTCGGCATCCGGCCAGTTCCAGTCCGTCACCAGCACCAGATCGTAAAGCGGATCGGCCCGCCGCAGCCTCTCGTGGCTGGGCGCGTAGGGCGCGCGCACCATGTGGTTGTACTCCGCATCGCGCACATCGTCAGACCACAGGTCCCCGGGGCCGATGGGCACCGCCCAGGGCACGGGGCACGCCATCCGGTCGGGCCGGTAGAGCACCCCCACGATCCTGTGCACCCCGGCCGGGGTCGCGCCGTCGCCTTCACGCTTGGCCGCGCTGATCCCGCCCCGCCCGATGGAGCAGGGAAACCGGCGGCCAAGGAACCGAACTCCCTGACGGGTCAGGACCAGATCGGAAGGCGTCACAACAGGTGCCCCGATTTCGCGGCCTTGGTCGCGAGGTAGGTCCGGTTGAACCGGTTCTCGCCCACCTTCAGCGGCACCCGCTCGGCCACCGCGATGCCGGTCTTTTCCATCATCGCGATCTTGGCCGGGTTGTTGGTCATCAGCCGGACCGACCGGAACCCCATGCGTTTCAGAATGTCCGACCCCAGCCGGAAATCGCGCTCGTCATCCTCGAACCCCAGCCGGTGGTTCGCCTCCACCGTGTCAAACCCCTGATCCTGCAGGGAATAGGCGCGCATCTTGTTGGCCAGCCCGATGCCGCGCCCCTCCTGGTTGAGATAGAGCAAGACACCGGCGCCCTCGGCCCCCATCTGCGCCAGCGCCCCGCGCAGCTGCGGCCCGCAATCGCATTTCAGCGAGCCGAGCACATCGCCGGTGAAACAGGCCGAATGCAGCCGCGCCAGCACCGGCTTGTCCCGGTCCGGGCGGCCGATCTCGATGGCGTAATGTTCCTCGCCGCCGTTCTCGGGGCGAAAGATATGCACCCGCCCGGCCTCGGCCGCGTCCATCGGCAGCCGCGCGTGGATCACCGGGTGCAGCGGGCTGGCATCGCGCAGATGCGGCGCCGCCAGCGCGTGGTTGATCCGGGTCAGCCCGTAGTGCGCCGCCACCGCCGCGCCGTCCTCGACCGCGACCACCACCACCGCCGGCAGCAAACGCGCGGTCTTGGCCAGCCGGATCGCCATCCGGTGCAGCGCCGCGCTGCCGCCGCGCTGGCTGATCAGCGGCCCCTTCATCGGGGAAATCAGATCGTCCGCCGGATCGGCCAGCGCCCGCACCCAGCCGCCATCGGCATCACGGGGCAGTTCGATCCGCGCCAGATCGCCGTCATAGGCGCGCGCCTTCAGCGTCTCCGCCCGTCGCGCCGTGATTGCCACCACCGGTGCGCCCAACCCGCGCAGATCCGCCAGCCGCTCTGGCGTCAGCGCTTCGGCGGCAATCGCCAGCGCCGCTTCGCCGTCCCCCTGCAGCACCACCGGCACCCCCATCCGCAGATCGGCATGGGCGCGGGCCAGCAACTCGGTGATATCGGGCAATAGGCTCATGCGGCGGATCCGGTACAACTCCTCGGCTATGTAAGCGGTTTTGACAAATAGTGAAACAAATCCGTTGCGTGAGACACGTCAGCGTGAGCAGTTTGCAGCAAATGTTGCCGCGACGGCGATGCAGGCACATGTGATCCTCACGAACACAGGAGGGACCGCCCGATGGCGCAGCTGAAAAAGATCTTGCTGGTGGATGACGATGACGATCTGCGCGAGGCGCTGAGCGAACAACTGGTCATGACCGAGGATTTCGACGTGTTCGAGGCCGGCAATGGCCAGAACGCGATGGAACGCGCCAAGGAGGCGCTTTATGACCTGATCATCCTCGACGTCGGCCTGCCCGACACCGACGGGCGCGAGCTTTGCCGGCTGATGCGCAAACAGGGGGTCAAGGCGCCGATCCTGATGCTCACCGGCCATGACAGCGACGCCGACACGATTCTGGGCCTCGATGCCGGGGCCAACGATTATGTCACCAAACCGTTCAAGTTCCCGGTGCTGTTGGCCCGCATCCGCGCCCAGCTGCGCCAGCACGAACAATCCGAAGACGCGGTGTTCCAGCTTGGCCCCTATACCTTCAAACCGGCGATGAAGATGCTGATCACCGATGACGACCGCAAGATCCGCCTGACCGAGAAAGAGACCAATATCCTCAAGTATCTCTACCGCTCGTCCGACGGCGTCGTCGCCCGCGACGTGCTCCTGCACGAGGTTTGGGGCTATAACGCCGGGGTCACCACCCACACGCTGGAAACCCATATCTACCGGCTGCGCCAGAAAATCGAACCGGACCCCTCCAACGCCCGCCTGCTGGTCACGGAATCGGGCGGATACCGTTTGGTCGCTTAAGTTAAAAAGTGAAGTTTTCTTGACACAGATCAAAGCGACAATCTGGCCTCATCTTTAGGGTCAACTCATCCCGCGCATGTCCGGGTCATGACATGCACCTCCCTGTTGGACTAAGCCGGGCCTCGCGCCCGGCCTTTTTTTGCATACCTTTTTCCGGTCGAGACCACCCGAAAGTAACACGCAGAAAAAAGTTCGGTCGTCCTGGCGATCAAGACCACGTCACGGACCAACAACCCTACCATGCGTCAAAAACCAACGGGTGCTTTCGCAGTTATGGACGTGTGGAACACCTTTAGAACCAGCTTCCCGCGCCATTTGCGGTCCGCTCGCTGATCAAATCACTTATTTGGAGGTTCCGAACATATTGTACCAGCCTTCTAGAGGGCTGTCCTCGGTGTACAGAGTGTCAAAAATCTTTGACTCGCTTTTTCCCCAAGCGTCTGGAAGCGTCATCGTCGGGGCAACACCGGATGGGCCAAGACGAACGGTAACCCAGCGTTCAAAATCCTCTTGCCGTTGAATTGACCGAACAAGGGCCATGTTTATTTCTCGAACGTTCCCCGAGAGAGCTTCCACGGCCCCGCCCAAGTCTACGAGCCCCTCCCGGGTCGCGCGGAGTTCAACTGTAAGTTCGGTCAAGGCCTCACGTAGGTCAATCTCAACTCTGTGATCCGCGACTGCGTTGTCAGTGTCAGCGCCGCGAAGGACGTGGATGGCTTCTCTTGTGTCCCGGACATCATCCCGAACCCCCGACAGCAATGCGCTGCCAACAGCCCACATACCTGCGCAAATAAGGGCTACGAAGGTAGCGGCGCCCCAAGTGCAGTTTTAACTCCAATAGTTATGGTCCGAGGTTTGAGCCATGTTAATCTCCAAATGCGTAGCTAATGGAAATCAGTTAACAATTCATTGTACCACCGTGATCTTCTTGCGGATAGATCGCCACAATTCTCGATGTCTTGCGCATCCCACTCCTACCGTTTCACTCTGACTTGCTCAGTTGCCAACAGGTCCGGTCGCCCTAATCCTCTCCCAGAGCCCCATTGAAGAACCCGATCCTCCTTTCACTGCTTCCTGCCCTTTGTGTCGAGCCCGCCCCTTTTCGCCCGATGTCCGGCGCGCACTTAGACACGGAATCTGTCTGAAATTATGCTATCCTCTCCGTATTCATTTTTGACGGAGACATTTTCATGACCGATCTCAAAGCCAGACTCGACGGGTTCCTCGGGCAATCAATTGCCCAGATCTGCCCCAACAAATTTCACGACCTGTCGCAAAACCACTGCGCCCATTTCGCCAGCCACGCCGTCGGCATGCCGTTCAGCTTCAACTGCAAGGATTTCAAGGGCGGCACCGCCGAGCCGGGCAACATCCGCGTGCACGAGGTCTTTGCCCAATGCCCCAAGGTCGGCCGTTTCGGGGACGCCGACCTGACGCGGTCCCAGCTGGTGTTCATCACCCGCAAATCCCATGTCGACCTGGACGCCGGGACCATGGTCAACCACCCGCAGAAACACATCGGCATCTATTGCGACGGGCATGTCTACCACTATTCCAACACCCCTGACGAAGTGGTGAAATGGACGCCCGAGAAATTCGAATCCACCTTTCAGGCGATCTATGCCGGCGATCAGGGCTTGTTCTTTGGCCTGTTTCCCAACGAAAACCTCGAACTCACCATCGACACCAGCGGCCAGCAGGTCAGCGCCGGGCTGGCCTTCGAGCTTGAGCGTGACAACGGCACCTGGTTCGCCACCGCGCAATCCGGCCCCGACCAGCAACGCTTTCTCGTCGGCAAGGAGTTCTCGAAGGACACCTATCACGGCCTGTTCATCCCGGTGTCGCAATACTACGGGCCACAGTTCCGGGCCGAGGACCACCGCAGCCGCATCGACCACTGGGCCGAGCTGCTGGAAACCACCGGCCATTGCGAAACCAAGAACCGGATGAACCTGATCAACACCTACGACCGGGCGAAATTCACCTTCGGCTTTTACCAGCTGGCCGCGCATACGCCCGGCGACAACCTGATCCTGCTGTTCCGCCGGATGGTGGGGCTGGACCGCGCCGGCGATTACTTCCCCGACCTGCGGCTGCACAACGGGCGGCTGCACCGCATCGGCTCCGACGGCGCGCTGTCGGATCTGGAAACCGAGATGAACACCGGGCCGAATGGCGCCCGCCAGCTGCAGCTGTTCATGAACTACCTGAACCCGAACCGGTTCCAGTTCGATACCCAGGAGGTGCTGCAATGCGCCCGCGTGATGCACTGGACCGCGAACGACCCGGTGCTGCGGGCGCTGCAGGTCGATGTCGCGGTCGAGATCCTGCAGCACAAGATATCCGAGGTCTATCACCGCCGCTACGGCATGGACGGCATGTCGGACGTGCTCTGCACCATCATCGCCGACATCCACCACCAGGGCCGCGCCTCGCGGAAAACCGTGACCCAGGCGCTGGCCTCCAACGACCCGCGCGAGGCCCTGCTGCACGTCAACCACAGCCAGTGGAAGACGCGCAACACCACCCTCAAGGCCAAGATCGAGACGCTCGAGGCCGAGGGCCGGCTCGGAACCAAACGCTATGACGCGGGCCTGAACGAATTCGTCTGACCGCCGGGCGAGGGTGGCGGCGGTCCATGTTCCGCAACGTCACGCTGGGCGCGACCCCCGCCGCTTGCCACCATCGCCCGCCAGTGCCCCGCGAACCGGACCCGCCCCCGTGACCGACCCGATCCTCCTGTCCGTGCTCTCCGCCTTCTTCATCGCGCTGGGCATCGTGCTGTCACAGATCGGGCTGCGCGACCTCTCGGCGCTGCTTGGCGCCTCGATCAGCGTGCCAACCAGCGCCGCGCTCTTCGTGGCGCTCTCGGCGCTGACCGTCTCGCCCGAGGAATGGAACACCCGCAGCGCCCTGATCTTCGCCGCCGCCGGCATGGTCTACCCCGCCGCAGTGACGCTGCTGAACTTCGCCTCAAACCGCCGGCTGGGGCCGAATCTGACGGCGGCCATGGGCAACCTGACGCCGCTCTTTGCCATCGGGCTGGCGATCCTGTTGCTGGGCGAACTGCCGCGCCCCGGCCAGTGGCTGGGCATCGCCACCATCCTCGCCGGGCTGCTGCTGATCGCCACCGACCGGCTGAAATCCCACCCCGCCCGGCACCTCTGGCTGCTGGCGATCCCGCTCTGCGGCGCGTTCTTCCGGGGCGCCGCCCAGCCACTGGTCAAGATCGGGCTCGACGGCTGGCCCAACGCGCTCGCCGCCGTCACCATCGGTTACCTGGTCTCCTCGGCGGTGATCTGGGCCGGCCGGCTGGTGCTGCGCCCGCCGATGCCACCCGGCGGACGCGGCCCGATGCTGTGGTTCGTCGCCATCGGCCTGGCCAACGGCATCGCGCTCCTGCTGCTCTATTCCGCGCTTTCGGCCGGCACCGTCACCGTGGTGGCGCCGCTGGTGGCAACCTACCCCCTGATCACCATGGGGCTGAACCGGCTGATCCTGCGCGACCGCGCCTTTTCCCCCCGCGTGCTCGCCGGCATCGTGGTCTCGGTCGCCGGTGTCACCCTCCTTCTCACCCTCTGATCCCCCTTTCATCTCTTCGTGAAATACTCCGGGGGGCCGCCCGGAACGGGCGGCGGGGCAGAGCCCCATTTCCCTCTCCGCTCAGGAACCGGGTTTCGTCCGCCGCGCCTTTGCCCTAGGCTCCGCCCGGCTGTACCCGGAGACCTGCCAATGCCCTTTACCCTCGCCACCTGGAACATCAACTCGGTCCGCCTGCGCGAACCCATCGTGCTGAAACTGCTGGCCGAAGAGGCCCCCGACGTGCTCTGCCTTCAGGAATGCAAGTCACCGGTGGACAAGATCCCGACCGAAGGCTTTGCCGCGCTGGGATACACCCACATGATCGCGCGCGGGCAAAAGGGCTACAACGGCGTCGCCATCCTGTCGAAACGCCCGATCACCGACATCGGCGATCAGGACTTCGCCAGCCTCGGCCACGCCCGCCACATCGCGGGCCAGCTCGACAACGGCGTGGTGATCCACAATTTCTACGTGCCTGCCGGCGGCGACGTGCCTGACCGCGCCAAGAACGAGAAGTTCGGCCAGAAACTCGATTACCTGACCGAGATGCGCGACTGGTTCCATGGCGATCGGCCGGAAAAATCCATCCTGGTCGGTGATCTCAACATCGCCCCGCGCGAGGATGACGTCTGGGATCACAAGAAACTGCTCAAGGTGGTCAGCCACACCCCGGTCGAGGTCGAACAACTGGCCGAAACCCAGGACGCCGGCAGCTGGGTCGACATCACCCGCCAGGACATCCCCGACGGGCGGCTCTACAGCTGGTGGTCCTACCGCGCCCGCGACTGGGATGCCGCCGACAAGGGGCGCCGGCTCGACCACATCTGGGCCACGCCGGATATCTCCAACGCCGGCCACTCCAGCCGCATCCTGCGCGACGCCCGTGGCTGGGAAAAACCCTCCGACCACGCCCCGGTCTTCGCCACCTTCGATCTCTAAGGGGGCGGGGATGGGACAAAAGGCTGTTTCCGACGTCACCCCCGACGACGTGCTGGCCTTCTGGTTCCCGCCCGGCCTCGACGCGCTGGTGCCCGACGACCACATTGCCTTCTGGCGTAGCCGGATGCAGGGCGGCATGGACGCCGCGATCATCGGGCACTGGGCCGACGTGACCCGCGCCGCCGCCTGCGGCGCGCTGGATGACTGGGCCACCACCCCGGATGGGCGTCTCGCGCTGATCCTCGTGCTCGACCAGTTCTCGCGCTCGCTCTGGCGCGACAGCCCGGCCGCCTATGAACAGGATAACAAGGCGACCCGCCTCGCGCTGGGCGGCATCGACACCGGCCATTTCGATGCACTGCCTTACCCATGGCAGCAAAACTTCTACCTGATTGCCATCTGCCATTGCGAAGGCCCGGATCATCTCGAACGCATGGACCGGGCCATTGCGCTGGCCGACGCGCAGGTGGCGGCGATGCCCGCCCCCCTGCACGAAGCCTACGGCGACATGGGCAACCAGCCGCGCCGCGTGCGCGACATCATCCGCCGCTTTGGCCGCCACCCGCACCGCAACCCGATTTATGGCCGCCTGTCCTCGCCCGAGGAAGAGGCCTATATCGCCACCGGCGACTTCCCGCACACCCGGAAAATCGGCCCCGACGACTGAACTGCACCCCCGGCAGATGCAGTTTGCGCGCAGATCCCCCTTGGTTTCCGCGCCCGCAGCTTTCATATAGGGCGCAACCGATATGCGGAGTAGCAACATGATGGATATTCTCGGCGGCAATGGTGCCGCCCCGGCAGCCGATCTGATCAAGGACACCACCGAAGCGGAGTTCATGGCCGATGTCGTTCAGGCCAGCCAGGAGGTCCCCGTCATCGTCGACTTCTGGGCGCCCTGGTGCGGTCCCTGCAAAACCCTCGGCCCGATGCTCGAAGAGGCGGTGACCGCCGCCAAGGGCGCGGTGAAAATGGTCAAGGTCAACGTCGACCAGGCCCAGGGAATCGCCGGCCAGCTGCAGATCCAGTCGATCCCGACGGTCTATGCCTTCTACAAGGGGCAGCCGG
>ENA-OWNT01005142-OWNT01005142.1-seawater-metagenome-genome-assembly--contig:-NODE-5142-length-10989-cov-3.562408_pt1 | contig 10989 bp, 9 predicted proteins | sample MGYA00238136_ERZ651165 | MGnify/ENA primary metagenome ERZ651165 (study PRJEB26861, sample SAMN08777766) | seawater metagenome | isolation source: coastal seawater | place: USA: Florida | collected...
GAACCAGATCGGGTCGAACCCAAGCGCCAGGATCACCGGGTAGTAGATCGGCACGGTGATCACCAGCATCGCCAGCCCGTCCAGGAACATGCCCAGCACGATATAGCTGAGGATGATCACCAGCAGCGTGCCATAGGCGCCAAGGCCGAGGTAATCGAGACCCCGCCCCAGCGCGTTGGGAATGTCGGTCAACGCCAGGAACGGGTTCAGCACATGGGCGCCGATCACGATCATATAGAGCATGGCCGAGGTCTTGACCGTTTCCATGATCGCGCGCGTCAGACCGGCAGTGTCGATGGCGCGGGTAACCAGCGCCAGCAGGATCGACAGGCCCGCGCCGATCCCCGATGCCTCGACCGGGGTGAAAACGCCGATGTAGATGCCGCCGATGGAAATTACGATGATCGCGATCAGCGGCAGGGCGCGCAACAGCAGCCGCAGCCGCTGTGCCAGGGCCACGGGGGCGCCCTTGGGGCCGGCGGCAGGGTCGCGCAGCGTGACAATCCAGATCGCGGCGGTAAAGAGCGCCATCATCAGCAGACCGGGCAGGATGCCGGCCATGAACAGCCGTCCGATCGATTCCTCGGTCAGGATGGCGTAGATCACGAAACCAGTCGACGGCGGGATCAGGAACCCCAGCGTGCCGCCGGCGGCGATGGAGCCCGTCGACAGCCCGTCGCCGTAGCCCAGCCGTTTCATCTCGGGCAAGGCCACGCGGCCAATGGTGACGGCGGTGGCGACAGACGATCCAGACACGGCGGAAAACGCCGCACAGCCGATGACCGAGGCCGTCGCCAGCCCGCCCCGAAACCGCCCGACCCAGGCGTGGGCGGCATCGTACAGCCCGCGCGAAAACCCGGCCTCGGACGACACATTGCCGAGCAGGATGAACATCGGCACCACGATCAGCGAATAATTGGCCACCGCCGAATAGGTCTCGGTCATCATCACCGCCCCGGCGCGGCGCAATCCGTCCAGGATCCAGATGCCGAAGAACCCGGTCATCAGCATGGCAAAGGCCACCGGGGTGCGCAGGATCATCAACCCGAACAGGGCGACAAAGCCGAGAATGCCAATGGTCAGCTCAGTCATCGTGGCTTCTCCCCCGGATCAGAATGGCGATGGTCTGGACCGCGAACACCAGGATGCACAGCGCCATGCCGATCTCGACCAGCGCGTAGAGCGGCCAGATCGGCAGGTTCAGTATGTTGGTGGCGTCGCCGAACTCCAGCGCGTCCAGCGTTTTGGCATGGACCCGGCCACACAGAAGCCACAGCGCCACAATCGACAGCAGGCGGGTCGCGATATCTGCCAGAAACCGGCCCCAACGGCCCAGGAACCGGTCAAAGATGTCGGCCCGCACGTGTATCTGCTGCGCCGTGGCATAGGGCATCGCCAGCATCGCCAGCGCCACGGCGTTCATCTGCACGATTTCATTGATGCCCAGGATCGGATTGCCCAGGAAATAGCGGGCACCGACACCGACCGTGATCACCAGAACCATCAGTACCAACAGCACCCCCGCCGCAATGGCGAGGATGCGGGTGGCCCTGTCGACGGTTGCCGTCAGGGCCATGTTTGCTGCGGCGACCAAGGGATCACTCGCCGCTCAGCGCGCCGACGACGGCGCTGGCGTTCAACCCCTCGGCCTCGGCGGTCTTGACCACCTCGACCACGACCGATGTGGCGCGCGCATCAAAGGCGGCGATGGCCTCGGCGTCCGGCGTGATGACTTCCTTGCCCTCCATCTCGGCAAAGCCGCTAATGCCCTTGGCGGCCACTGCCAGTTGCACCGCGTTGGCCATGTCCGAGGCTGCGCGGCCAGCGGCCAGAACGGCGGCCTGCTGGTCATCGGACAGCGCCCGGAACGCGTCGCGGTTCATCACGATGAAAAACGGCGAGATGGTGGTCTGCAAACCCACGGTCAGATATTGCGACACCTCGCCCAAGTTGAACGCCTTGGTCGCGGTGCCGTCGATCATCGCGCCGTCGATCACGCCGGTCTGCATGGCGTTGTAGATCTCCGGCACCGGCATCGACACCGGCGTCGCGCCCCAGGCCTCGACGATCAGCCCGGCATTGCGCGACGGCACCCGGATCTTCAGTCCCTGGATATCGTCCAGCGTCCGTACCGGCTTGTCCCGCATGTAGAGCAGGTTCGCCGCGTTCGACCACAGGCTGACCAGTTGCACCCGGCGGTATTCGTCCTTGAACAGATCGATGTTATCCCACAGTTCCCTGGTGCCGCTGGCCTCGTCCAGCAGGCCCGGCAGTTCGCTAAGCAGGGTCAGCGGAAAGTTCGAGGCGGTGTACCCCGGCAGCCCGATGCTCAGGTCGGCCACGCCGTCAACGGCGCGGGCATATTGCTCGACCGGGCCAGGGCCCAATTCGCCGCCCGAGAACAGCTTGACCGTGACATGCCCACCGGTTTTCTCGGCGACCATATCGGCAAAGGGCTGGAACGCGCCGGCGACATAGGGATGTCCGGCGGGCATGAAATTGGCGAATTTCAGTTCCTCGGCGGCAGCGGTCGAGATGGTCAGACCCAGCGCAAGCGCCGCGCCGGTGAAGTTGGTAACAAGACCCATAAGGTGTCCTCCCTGATTGGGTGAGATGACCCGGATGACCCGGGCCGGGGCTGAAGTTTTCGAGGTAAGTGAGGGGGCTGGCGCGGCCTCAGGCCTTGTCCAGCTCCTGAACCCGGTCGCCGCCGGCAACCGAATAAGTGATGGGCACCTTGCGGGTGGCCAGAAACTCATCAAGTGTTTCTCCGCGGAAGGCGGCATAGATTTCAGGGTTCGACACGCCGACGACGGCGGCCATTTTTTCCAGAACGAAAAAGCTGACGCCGCGCCGGATCATCTCGATCCACTGGCGTTCGCGGATCAACGCCTGTTCTTCGTCGGTCAGTCGGTACTCTGCCGCCAGCGCAACGAAATCGGTCAGGAACCGGGCGCGGTGTTCGGGGATCACCAGCCGGTGCAGAAAGTCGTTGATGCGGAAATTGGCCAGGCTGCGGTCCAGCGTGAACGGGTAGGTGCCCTCCAGCTTCTCCGCGCCGACCAGTTCGTACATCATGTGGTCGCGGTAGGCCTGCGTTTCGGCGGCCTCCGGGGCATCGCCCAGATCCTCGAACACCACCGTGGCGATATTGGTGACCGAGGGCGCATAGGTGTTCAGATGCACGCGCCGGACCTTGTCGGACAGCGCGCCGCGCATGATCAGCCACATGATGACCTCGGCGCCTTCCATGCCGCCCAGTTCGACGAAGTCGGCCAGCCGTTTCTGCACCAGCTCTTCGGGGGCTTCTTCGATCAGGCGCAGGAATTCGTTGTCCCAGTCTTCGTTGACGAAACCGGCGCGCTCGCCGTGCACCTGGTGCGATAGCCCGCCGGTGGCGACCACGGCCACCCGCAGGTCCTCGGGATAGCTCTCGATCGCCCTGCGCAGGGACTTTCCCAGCTTGTAGCAGCGTTTCGCGCTGGGGATCGGCAGTTGCAGGACCCCCACCTGTAGCGGCACGATGGACCCGGCCCACGGACCACTGTCATCGCCCATCATCGACAGCGGCGACAGACAACCGTGATCCAGCGGCTTGCCCTGAAAGAACGACATGTCGAATTCATCCGCCATTAGCGCCATGCCCACATGCTGCGCCAGCGCGGCATGGCCTCGGGCGGGGGCGACGTCGCGGGGGCCACCGCCTTCGTCGGCGGGGGCATAGTGATCGTCGACACCAAGGGAAAACGCCGAGTAATGGTCGAAGAAAAAGGAGGTGATGTGATCGTTGTAGATCATGAACATCACGTCGATGTCCTTGCGCCGGACCCAGTCGCGCACCTCGTCAAACCCTTCAAAGATCGGTTTCCAGGCCGGATCGTCCCGCTTGTTTGTGTCCTTTGCGAACCCGATGGTCGGGGAATGGGATGCGCCAATGCCGCCAATGATCCGTGCCATGTCAGTCTTCTCCTGCAGATTTTGTCGCGCGTTCCCGTGTGAAAGGATGCACTGACCATCGGTTTTCCTGTGGCCGGCTCCCCCCTCGTGAACCGCGACTTTACATAGGCGCATTTTTCGGACAACAATTACTGATTGAACGAAGTGTTCGAAAATCTGAACAATGGGGGCAGTCGTTGCAGTGGAATATTGACGATGTGCCACTGTTCGTCGCCGTGGTACGCGAAAACGGATTCAGCGCTGCGGCCCGCGCCCTGCACGTGCCAAAATCCACCATCAGCACGGCTGTGTCCCGGCTGGAAACGGCGCTGGGGGTGCGGCTTCTGGATCGGAACTCGCGCAATGTCAGGATGACAGGAGACGGGGAAGTCTTTTATCGTCAGTCGCTTATGATCATGGAACAGGTCCGCGAAGCGGATGCGATGATTTCGGGGCTCAGGGCGGAACCCGCCGGGCGGCTGTCTGTCGCCCTGCCGCCCGCCTTTACCCAGGAAATCGTGGCGCCCCATCTGGCTGCGTTTCAAAAAACCTATCCCGACATCGACCTTGATATTTTGGTAACCACCCACACGATCGACGTGCTGAACGACCAGCTCGATATCGCCGTGGTGGTCGGGCCGCTCGAAGATTCGGACATGATTTCCCGCACCCTCGTATCCGGCAGGCTGATCTGGGTCAGTTCGCGCGCCTATCTGGATGAGAATGAGATTGGCGACACCCTCGAATCGCTGCAACCGCATGTCACCATCTGCGAGAAACGCTATGGCATTGCCCGAATGCCGGTGCATGCCGGTGCGCAGGCACGGGTTATCGACCTCTCGCGCGGTATCACCCATGTGAACAGCCCGTTGGTGGTTCGTCAGGCTGTTCAGAACGGTGCGGGAGTTTCCCTGTTGCCGCATCATTATTGCATTGATCAGCTGGCCGATGGCGGGCTTGTCCAGGTCTGCAAGCATATCGCCTTCGATCTGGAGGCATCGAAGCTGACAGTGGTCTACCCCAGCCGCCGCTTGATGTCGCCCCGGACACGGGCGTTTCTGGACTTCCTCAACCGGATCTGTGCCCGGCTCGGGCCCCGGGTCGCGGCGGATGTCGCGGGCGACACAGGTCAGGGGCCGGATCGCAGCCGGGACCACGACCTGATGCCCTGATCGCGGGTGCCGACCGCCCGGCTTGTCACCTTGACAGGTCGGGGGCACATTCTAACCTCTCGGCATCGGAATTTGGCCAATGTGGCCCCTCGGGAACCGGCACCGCCGTCCGGTGGAACGTGGGGAACAGCCGTTCGACCCTTTCGAGGACGACGACACGCAAGAGACAGGATCACAGGTGACACAGACTGACTCCGCAGAAACGCGCGCCCAGATCGAAGCCCTCATTTCTCGCATGGGAGAGGCGATAATCGGTCAACGGGACGTCATCGAACGGCTGGTGATCGGGTTGCTCGCCAATGGTAATCTTCTGGTCGAAGGTCTGCCGGGGCTGGCCAAGACCCGCGCGATCAAGGCTTTGGCCAAGAACCTGGAATGCGATTTCAGCCGGATCCAGTTTACCCCGGACCTGCTGCCGTCCGATGTGACCGGCACCGAGGTCTACTATCAGACCGCCACCGGGTCCGAGTTCAAGTTCGATCCCGGTCCGATCTTTGCCAACGTGGTGCTGGCGGATGAGATCAACCGCGCCCCGGCCAAGGTGCAGGCGGCGCTGCTTGAGGCGATGGAGGAACGTCAGGTCACCGTCGCCGGAAACACCCATAAAATGCCGCCGCTGTTCATGGTCATGGCGACCCAGAACCCCATCGAACAAGAGGGCACCTATCCGCTGCCCGAGGCGCAGATGGACCGCTTCCTGATGCATGTGCTGATCACCTATCCCCCGGTCGAAGACGAGGTGCTGGTGATCCGTCTGGTGCGCGGCGAGGAAGCGGCGGCGAATGCGCCCAAGGAGGACACGGCCAAGCCGCCGCGCCCGGCCCTGCCGCAAGAGGCGGTCTTTGCCGCCCGGCGCGAGATTGCCGGCATCCACGTGTCCGATGCGATGGAACGCTACATGGCCGATCTGGTCAACGCCACGCGGGTGCCGCAGGACTACGGCCCCGACCTTGGCCGCTGGATCGAGATTGGCGCCAGCCCGCGCGCCTCGCTGGCGCTGGACAAATGCGGCCGCACCCACGCCTGGCTGCGGGGGCGCGACTATGTCGATCCACAGGACATCCGCGCCATTGCCGCCAACGTGTTCCGCCACCGGCTGGGGCTCAGCTACGAGGCGCAGGGCGAAGGGGTGACGCCGGACCGGGTGGTCGAAGAGTTGATTGCCCAGGTGGCACTGACCTGAGGAGCGCGCAACGATGGACCGGGCGGCACGGATCAGAACAGGAACGCTGCGCGAGGCGCCACAGCGCGACGCCGAAACCGACCCGCGCATCTCGGTCGATCTGGCCCACCTGCGCGGTCTGGAAGGGCGGGCCAAAACGCTCAGCTTTCTGCCCCTTCAGCCGGCCCGCTCGGCGCTGAACGGCCGCCATGCCTCGCGGATGCGGGGGCGGGGACTGAATTTCGAGGAGCTGCGCGACTATCAGCCCTCCGACGACGTGCGCTCCATCGACTGGAAGGTGACCGCGCGCACCGGAAAACCGCATGTTCGGGTGTTTACCGAGGAAAAGGACCGCCCTTCGTTGATCGTGGTGGATCAGCGGATGTCCATGTTCTTTGGCTCCGAACGGAACATGAAATCGGTGACGGCGGCGGAATGCGCCGCGCTGGCGGCGTTCCGGATCCTCGACCAGGGCGACAGGGTCGGCGGCATCGTCTTTGGCGACGACACCCTGGCCGAGATCCGGCCACAACGCAGCCGCGCGGCGCTCGACCGGTTCCTGATGGCGCTGGCCTCCGCCAACGCCATGCTGCGGGCCGATGCGCCGACGGTCGAACCGATGTCGCTGAACCAGGTGCTGCGGGCGGTGTCCCGGATTGCGCCGCGCAATCATCTGATCCTTGTGTTCAGCGATTTCGACGTTGTGGACGACCGGACCCGCAAACTGATCAGCGGTCTGGCGCGGCACAACGATCTGGTTCTCGGGTTGGTGACGGATCCCTTTGCCGACGGGCTGCCCGCCGGTATCAGAATGGTGATTTCCGACGGCGAATTGCAGGCCGAAGTCGACACGGCGGATGCCACCGTACACCGCGACCTGAGCGATCTGGCGCAAGGGCGCGTGGCCGAGATACTGGATTGGAAACGGGCGCTGGGCGTGCCGGTCCTGCCGCTCAGCTCGGCGGCGGACAGTCTTGTCCAAATGCGCCGCCTGATGGGACTGGCGCCGCGATGAACGACGCAGAGCAACCGGTCTCGCTTGTCGGTCTGTTGGACCAGCTGGTGCTGCCCCCCGAACCCGCGCCGGTGTCGATGGTGCCGCAGACCGGCGGCTGGCTCGTGCTCGCCGCGCTCGCCCTGATCCTCGCGGGATGGGCACTGTGGGCCGGGATCCGGCGGTATCGTGACAACGCCTACCGCCGGGCCGCGCTGGCGGCGCTGAAACTGGCGGGCGACGACCCGGCGGCAATCGCGGCGATCCTGCGGCGCACCGCGCTGGCGGCCTATCCCCGTCAGGCGGTGGCCAGCCTGTCCGGCTCTGACTGGCTGGCGTTTCTCGACAGGTCCGGCGGCGGCGACAGCTTTCGCACCGGGCCGGGGCAGGCGCTGGCAGAGGCCCCCTATCATACGGTCGGGCCGGTGGGCGCCCTGTCCGAAACAGCCGCCCGCTGGATCCGTAACCACGACCGGGCCGCCGTCACATGATCTCGCTGGCGTTCCCCTGGGCCCTGCTGGCGCTGCCACTGCCTTGGCTGGTATGGAAGCTGCTGCCGCCGCACCGGGAGCAGGTCCCCGCCCTCCGTTTCCCGTTCTTTCGCCGGGTCACCTCGGCGGCCGGGGCCGAACCTGGGCCCGGTTCGGTGGTTCTGCGCCGCAACCGACTGCAAATGGCCACGGCAATGGTGCTGTGGTGTTGCTGCGTGCTGGCGCTGGCGCGCCCCGAACGGCTGGGGGATCCGGTCGAAGTCAGCAAATCCGCCCGCGATGTGGTCTTGGCGCTGGATATATCCGGCTCCATGGATACCGTGGATTTCGCCACCGCCGATGGCACCCGGATACAACGGCTTGCCGGGGTACAGCAGGTCGTGCGGGATTTCGTCGCCCAGCGTCAGGGCGACCGCATCGGGCTGATCGTCTTTGGCAGCCAGGCGTTTCTTCAGGCGCCGCTGACACAGGACCTGGCAACCATCGTCGATCTTGTCGAGCAGACCCAGGTCGGCATGGCCGGGCCGCATACCGCGCTGGGCGATGCCATAGGCCTGTCGATCCGCGCGTTCGAGGCCAGCGACGTGGATCAGCGCCTGTTGATCCTGCTGTCTGATGGTGCCGACACCGGCAGCCGGATGAGCCCCCTCAACGCGGCCGAAATCGCCCGTGGTGAAGGCGTCGAGATTCACACCATCGCGGTTGGCGACCCCGAAGGCAGCGGTGAAAACCGGGTCGATGTGGCGACCCTGCAGGATATCGCGCGGCGCACCGGGGGATCTTACTTCTTTGCCTCCGATGTCGAAGGTCTGGACGAGGTCTATACCCGCATCGACGAGCTGTCGCCGCGTGTGACCGAGGTGCTGTCTTATCGTCCCCGCACCCCGCTGTCGCACTACCTGCTGGGGCTGGCGGCGGTGCTGGGCCTTGCGACGCTGATGGTCCTGACCCGCCGGCGCAAACGGGCGGTGCGGGCATGACGGGTTTTGTGGATGACCTGCTTTTGGCGATCGGGGCGTTTCACCTGTTGCGCCCCCTGTGGCTGTTGCTGCTGCCCGTCGTCGCCTGGGTCTGGTGGCAGAACCGCCGCCCTGTGACCCGCCGCGCGCCGCCCGCAGACGGGTTGGCTCCGCATCTGCGTCAGGCCTTGACCGTTGGCGAAACCCGGCGCCGCCGCATTTTTCCGATCGACAGCGTGGCGGCGGTGCTGCTGCTGGCAGTCCTCGGTGCCGCCGGTCCCACATGGACTCGTCAGGTGGATCCGTTCCTTGCACAGACCGGCCCGCTGGTCGTGGTGCTCAAGGTCACACCGTCGATGACCACCCCCGATGTCGCGCCCACGCGACTGGACCGGGCCAAGTTCAAGATCCGCGACCTGCTGGATTTGCGGGCCGGTGCGCGCACGGCTTTGGTGGCCTATGCCGGAACTGCGCACCGCGTGCTGCCCTTTACCGAGGATACCGCCATCATCCGCCCGTATCTCGAAGGGTTGGAGCCCGATGTCATGCCCGTGGCCGGGGCCAATGCCACGGCCGCTCTTGAGCTGGCGCAACAGATGATGGCGACCGAGGCAACCCCCGGCGGCATCCTGATGGTGCTGGATGGTCTGGACACGGCCGACCTTGCCGCCTTTGGCGCGGCACAGGATCAATCGCTGGCCGTTCACATGGTCGCCGGACCCGACGTGCGCGACCCCGGTGTCGACCAGCTGGGGTCGATCCCGGTGGTGCGGGTCACCGCCGACAACGGCGATATCCGCCAGCTCGACCATCTGCTGAACGCGGACTACCGCCGCGCCATGCTGGAAGACGGCGATCAGCCGTGGGAAGATCGCGGCTGGTGGCTTGCGGTGCCCGCCCTGCTGATCGGGGTGCTGTGGTTCCGCCGAGGCTGGACCATGCGGTGGGGCGCAATCGTGCTGGCGCTGTCCCTCGGCGGACTGGCCCCGGCTCCGGCCCGCGCAGAGGGCATCGTCGACTGGTTCCTGACGCCGGACCAACAGGGGCAGCGGGCATTTCGGCAAAAAGACTATGCGCGTGCGGCAGAGTCGTTCGAAGACCCGATGTGGCAGGGCTACGCGCTCTACAAGGCCGGGAAATACGCCGAGGCGGCCGAGGTTCTGAACCGGCTGGACACCGCCGAGGCGACCTTCACCAAGGGGATGGCCCATATCCGCAACCGCGAATACCGCGACGGGGTCCGGGCCTTTGAACGGGTGCTGGAGCTGGACCCGGAGTATCCCGGCGCGGAGCACAACCTCAAAGTCGCCCGCGAGATCGTCGATTATGTCGAGACTGCCCGCGAACAGTCCGACACAGGCGAAGACAGCGGGATCGGGGCAGATGACGTCGTCTTTGACAACGAAGCGAACCGCGGCGCCGATACCCAGACCGAGCGTCAGCCGCGAGAGCAGGGCGGGCTGCTGACGGCCGAGCAATGGATGAACACGGTCGACACCCGTACCGGCGATTTCCTCGCCATGCGGTTCCGGCTCGAAGCGGCGGAGGCGGGCCAATGATCCGCATTGCCTTCCTGCTGGCTGCCTTCTGTGCCCTCGCTGCGCCCATGGTCCGGGCGCAGCAGACAGAGGCGCCGCTGATCGAGGTGGAGTTCGACGAGACCAAAACCATTCCGGGTCAGCCGCTCAGCCTGCGGCTGACGGTGCTGGTGCCGACATGGATGACCTCGCCCGTGGTCTTTCCCGGCTTCGAGGTGCCCAACCTGATGGTGCGCCTGCCGGAACGCGCCACGACCCCGGTCAGCCGCCGGGTCGGTGGCGACACATGGAGCGGTGTCAGCCGGCATTACCGCCTTATTCCGATGATCCCGGGCGGCTTTCGCATTGCGCCGCAACAGGTTGTCGTCACCTGGAGCGATCCGGACAGCGCCGCACCGAGGCAGGATGTGGTGATGACGCCCGAGATCTCTTTTGCCGGGGTTGTTCCTCCGGGGGCAGAGGGGCTGGATCCCTTTATCGCCGCCACCGATCTGTCGCTGACACAGGATCTTACCGGCGCGCAGGCCCCACTTAAACCGGGCGACAGCGTGACCCGTGTGATCACGGCGCGGGTCGCCGGGGTGTCGCCGATGTTCCTGCCGCCGCTGATACCCGATACGGCAGTTCAGGGCGTGGCCCAATATCCGGCGGAACCGGTTCTGGCCGAAACCGGACAGCGCGGCGCGATGGCCGGCACCCGTACCGAAAGCGTGACCTACATCGCGCAGAGCGGCGGG
>ENA-OWNT01005144-OWNT01005144.1-seawater-metagenome-genome-assembly--contig:-NODE-5144-length-10986-cov-3.903291_pt1 | contig 10986 bp, 11 predicted proteins | sample MGYA00238136_ERZ651165 | MGnify/ENA primary metagenome ERZ651165 (study PRJEB26861, sample SAMN08777766) | seawater metagenome | isolation source: coastal seawater | place: USA: Florida | collected...
TACCTTGATGCTTGGAACGTTTTCGATCTTTGCATCGTGATCGGAACAAGTGTCGGAATTCTGTTGAGTTCTCTGCTTCCTGTGGATATCCAGGCGATTGCTGGCATTATTCGGACATTCCGGCTACTGCGCATCGTCCGACTCTTGCGAGGTGTTCGTGGGCTCAAGGTCTTGCTGAACACCATAGCAGTTGCTATGCCGGCAGTGGTCAACATTTTCGTATTGTTGCTGTTGTTCTTGATGATATTTGCGATCATGGGAATTCAGCTGTTTGCAACCGTGGCGCATGGTGATGCGTTGAACGACTACGCCAATTTCCAAGACTTCTTTGTTGCGATGCTGACGCTGCTACGCGGCAGCACAGGCGAAAATTGGAACGGCATTATGCATGATATGGGGCGGCAGACGGATGGCTGTGTCGCAACGGGCGCAATGACGTTTAACGCGACGATGTGTGGGTATTGCCTCTATGCGCCCGAGAGCGAGTGGCCAGGCCAGGCTTGCGTGGAGTGCGAACCATTAAATGGGTGCGGCAGTCCGATCACGGCCAAGCTGTACTGGTATGTATTCACCTTGGTGGTGACGTACACGCTCCTGAACGTGTGCATCGCTGTTATTTTGGAAGCGTGGGAGAATGCCGAAACCACGGAGGGCGCCAACATTAAAGAAGAAGCAATGGTCGCATATTGCAATGAGTGGCAGAAGTATGACCCAGACGGCAAGCACTACATCGCACTCACGGACTTGCCGACACTATTGCAAGAACTGCCGAGCCCACTTGGCTTTCTAGAACCCCCAGCCACGATCGTGGAAGTGCACGGTACTCCGGGTGCTGAGGACGAATACTTTGTGCTGGAAACCGACGACGGGTCTGTGGTATCGACCATGGAAGGTGGCGTTGCTGTTCCACGCAAGGTGTTGCGGTCGGAGTTGAGGTTCCCGAAAACTAACGGAGACCAGCCACCGATGGAGAAGGCTACCCTCATGAAGAGAATGCGTGTACGGTACACCAAGTCTACCGCGCAGGCTCAAGCCGAGGTATTCCGCATGCAGCTCAAGTCGCAAACAACAAAAGAGGGCATGCACGTTGTGTCGTTTTTGCCAACAGCAGTGGCTTGTGCCCATCGATCTTTCAACAATTTGTCCATCAACGAGGATTTGCTGGGTCGTGTTCAAGAGCAAGTTGGCGACAAAATGGCTGGTCACACTGACATAGAATTCCATCCTGCTAAGATTCTGGCAGTCATGCTCATCGTCCGGCAAGCGCGCTGTTTGTTGTTCCGTGAAAACATGCTAGAAAAGCTCAAAGAGTACCAGAAAGACAAAGCCGGCTTCTTGAAATCCATTGAGAAGCACAAGGCAGCTGCGGCAGCGAAATTAAACCCACCGAAAGAGGAAACCAAGGGTGAAACGAAGCAAAAACCTGAAGAGAAGAAGGATGTAGAGACCAAGAAGTCGAAATGATCAGCCTCTGGTAAACCCGATGTGGTTGGGTCATGCTTCGATTATGCGATCCACAAATGCTTTTAGTATAAAATTTATAGACTATCCATACACTTTTCGGTGCTTGAATCAATGTCACTTCACAATCACATCATTTTTTGTTTTACTTGCGGTGCGTCGAAAACTGCTGCAGGCCGCGCGTAATTGCTTCGTCAAGGCGACGCGTTGTGTTGCGCCAAAACATGTGATTCCACATGACAAGGTTTTCCCTCATTCGAGCAATTTTGTCTTCCGTCATAGAGTCCAAAAATGCAGGCAAACTCGCCCACGACAACAGCTGTACGATCGGCGGATTTGTGGACCAAACGTCATCGAATGAGCCGGGACAATCTCGCTCGCCCCGAGTTGAGAGAGCGCTCGTTTCTGAAATCAAAGAAACATTCCGTGGGACGTAAATCGGGATGGAACCGGCCTCGATGGCTTCCCAAAACCGATAGTTGTCATCAGCCGTTCCAACCGGACAGAGAGTGAACGAGGATGCTTTCATCACCGACTGGTACTCATCTGCGTTTTCGGAGACGCCCATCATTTTGTTGAACACCAGCCACTTGATCGGGTAAGCCCACTCTTGGTGCTCTACGACATCTTGCATTGCCAGTCTGTCCGGCTTCACCTTCGTGATGCTTCCCATGAAGTTAAACATGTACTTTCGATTCCCTGCCAAGCGTTCTGCGTATGGAACCCACCGAAACTCGAACCGAGGCCCCAGTGCCAGGCCGGGGATATTGTATTTCGACGAGTAATACCTGCAAAACAGAGCAGGAGGTACCGGAAAAAGATTCAGTTCGTGGCGACAACATTCAAGGCAGCATGGTGACTCACTGTCGCAGTATTATGTGATCGCTGCGGAACCAGTCGACGGGTACTTGGCACAACTCGTCACCGGTGATGATGCACAATTCGCTGCCTGTGCACAAGTTCTTGACAGACTTCCACGTTGGATGCTCGGTGGCCCATTTCGTCATCAATCTGCTCACCAGCGCCAAAGAAATTGACGACTTTGTTTCACCGTGGCAGGTTGAGTCCGTCGCATTTCGCATGGTGAAATGATACTTTGATCCATACTTCTGCAACGCGCCCCGTGTGAACAATGATGCTGTGCGGGGATTGTTGCCATTGCCGTTGCTGACACAAACTCGGCTTGCGGTAGCGGCACCGGACAATTTTGACAGAAAATTCCCTGCCACTGCACCGAGCAGTGCGCCCAGTACGCACAACATGCACGCGAGGCCTCGGCTCAGACGACACAATGCCATTGCTCGACGCCACTAGCAGCTGCGTTTACCCTAACTCTACAATCATTGCTGGCCCGATTGACACAGAACTACCTGCCAACGTACGCTTCCGCAATCCCGGAGGCCGCGACACGCACATTTTTTTAGTCTTCTGCGATTATAAGGTCACCCCATATTGTGTTGTCGTCTTTTGTAGGTAGATGCAGCACGTGAGATGCTTTTGCCAGCCGTGCAAGGTCACGCCGTCACAACTCAATGTCCACGCCGAATCAAATTATGCACAAGACACTAGCCCCACACAAAAGAAGGCACAGTTACGCCAACACCACTGCCACGATGCTTGATATCTGTGTGTCACTGCATTGCTGTCAACAGTCGATACTCCTCTGAACAATTAAATCACCGGCTCATCAGCTCATCAGCTCATCGCACCATTGCATCAAGTTCTACTTCCCGGAACCTTTCCATACAACAGCAGCAGTGTATGTACTTTCCACCGACGACGACAACGGCGGCGGCGGCGACAACGACTTCAAAATCCCCACTCAAATCGAAAGATGACTCAAGCAACGACCAGCGAACGACGAACGACGAACGACGCCAACGAAAGTAACGCCGCCAACGAACATTTGAACGTTTAAACGTTTGAACGAACGAACGCAGTGACGTCAACCGACGACAACGCATTCAAACGTCGTTCAAACGTTTCACACCTTCGCTTCGCTCTCTTCTTGGTCACTCTCCTCTCCGGTGGTTCTGTTCCGTCGGGTGTGGGTTGGACACAGAAACAACGTGGCCATGCCAGCCGCCGCTGCTGCCGCCGCCGCCGCAGAAACAGCAGCAGCAGCAGCAGAAGAAGAAGCGAGGTCGCTCGGTGGGTCGTTCCAAATGGCAGAGGGTGATGGAATGCTGCGGGCGTGGATTGTGCGCGGCGGCATGGCAGCGACATTGAATAAGTGGACTGCCTCACCCGACCCCTCGCTCACTTGGTTTTGTGAAGCATGATAGAGAACTGCGACGGCCAGAGTTGAATGGCGTTCCAAACACTGCCGTATTGCTCTGTTGGGGAGGTGGAACACTCAGGTACTTGGGGATCCGGGATGCAAGCCGAGCTTCCCTGCGATCAATCGACGAGTCACGGGAATTTTCAATTGCCGGTCTATTTCCCGAAAGATCTCCGCTCGACCGCGTCCACACATCACAATGCGACGTACCATCGCCACCCTTTGGCAAACGGCGCGTGGATTGCGTGTGCGTCCGCGCTTTAATGCCTGTCGCCCGCTTGGTGGCTCAAAACCGAGTAGTGCTTGCAGCCGCCAAGCATTCTCCACCACTTCACACATCGGCGACAGGACTAGTGTAACGGGTGAACTATGGCAACTGCGGGTGAAGCACAGCGGAACGAAGAGCCCTGAGCGTTTGGTTCCGAAGTCACGGGATCAGTCTCGCGTTGAAATTATTTATGACTTCGCAAGCGACGAAGACAAAGTCCTCCACACCGCGTACATTAATCCTTGGGGCAGCATGCGCATCGGCAAGCTGCTCGAAGACATTGACGCACTGGCGGGGACCGTCGCGAATCTCCACACAGACGACGACGATCCAGACACCTTGCCGTTATCTATGGTGACGGCGTCGGTAGATGATGTCAACTTCTGCAAAAAATTGAGTCTGGAAACCGATATCCGAATGACGGGGTACGTGTCGTGGGTAGGCAAATCGAGCATGGAAATCTGCGTGAACGTGGACCAGGACGTCTCCGGCAACAAAGATTTTTCCAGCAGCGTTGCGTCAGCCAAGTTCACCTTTGTTGCCCTGGACCCGATAAGTGGACGGCCGTGCGCAATCAACCCGCTTGTTCCCGAAACTGCAGAGGAAGTTCAAGATTTTGAGCGAGGTGCGGCCAGGGCAGAAGAGAAGCGACAAAACAGAATTGCGGGAAGACATGACGATGATAGTGAGGACGTGCATGGACCGGAAACAGAGGGTGCCCTTGCAATGTTGCTGGAAAAAGGTCAAACAAAGTGTGAACTGCCGCAATCTGAGCCTAGGTGAGTACTACTCGTGCTGCAACATTGCCCTGTGGCGTTGAGCCCCGAACTTAACAAACTTTGACACCAGGTACATCTTGATGGCCGATACTCGACAGCAAAATTGTTTCATTGCGCAACCACAGCAGCGCAACACCAGGGGCCGGATTTTTGGAGGGTTTTTGATGCGGCGTGCATTCGAACTTGCTTTTTCAACAGCTTATGTCTTTTCTTCTGGGCAACCTCGAGTGCAAGTGATCGACGATGTTCAGTTTCAAAGGCCAGTCGAAATAGGAACACTTTTGAGATTGAACGCGCGTGTCGTCGCAACTCGAAGTCCTGAAGGGCCAGATCAGGATCCTATACTTGCCGTTGAGGTAGAACATGCATCTTGCCGTGCGCGCGTGGGAGTTTATGTCCTGACCAACTCACGTATTGCTCGAAGGTCGAAGCTCTGATTCTAGACCCCGCTAAAGCCACAGTGGCCGTGTCGAACTTATTCCACTTCATATTCAGCGTCAACACGGATGCTGGATCTGAGTCGCTGGCTGAAACGCGAAGGTTACCATTGATTGCGCCCACGACCAAAGAGGAAGCCAAGAAGATTTTATTCTTCAAGTCTCGGTTAGACCGCTCTCTCCAAGGTGTCGCCGGTGAGTGAGTAAATTTGTAAATTTTCTTTCGCGGCATCGGAGAAGCACCACTGCATGCCGGTACCGTACTCTGTGACAAAAAACTAATACTTAGTTCGCTAGACTCATGTAACAAGAGTAGTAGAACGTTCCGCCACAGCATGTTACAAGCGCTAGTCATGGTTCAGCGTTGCTGACGCTTGGCTTTGCTGCCATTTCTTTGGCCTTCTTCTGCTGCTTAAAGTGTTCGAGAATGCTCTGGTCAGGTTGATGAAATTGCCCACGAGCCTCGCGCTGAGCATCTGAAATGTTGTAAACTGCTTGTGCTTGCTTGGGCAGCAAAAATCGTCGACCGTTGCGGTGGTAAATTATTGGGACTGGTGTCTGGGATGAAGGCTTCGATGATTCATCCATTGATTCTGTGACTTCTTCACTTTCTGTGACCACCAAAAGAAAGTTGCCATACTTTTTGTGAGCTTCCATCCCATGCTGTTTAATGTCTGCGAGCTCGGCCTGCATCACATCAAGGTCACTATCCAGCTACAACTTTGATACCTTGATACCTTGCAATCAGTGACGCACCTGGCCAAAAGTGTCTTCGATGAACATGCCCCGACGAACATGCTGCTGTTTGCTCCACCTGATGGTGCACACGAATCCCAGATAGGTCAGCAGTGGTCAAAAATGAATGGGCGCATCAGAGACGACAGTGGCAAAAGTACCCGTGCGCTTTTCTGGCTGAAAATGGCAACACGAAAGACTTGTAATGACTGGTACGGGCAATGTGCGTCTTATCGAACCTGGAGAAACAATTGGTTGTCAGCATCACCCGCACTAGAAACTGAAGCATGGGTGGACTGTAGACTCACCAGAACAGCATGGGGACAACAGACACATCGTGTCCGAACGTTGTCTAGTCGAGGCAAGCATTGACAAACGCAATTTAGTGCCGTCGAAATCATGACAATGTGCACAGCACCGATTCAGTTGCGACGCGCGTGTACCAGCGGTTGTTGGGGCAGGCCTAAGTGTGGATATCGTGCCCGCATCTTGGCGAGGTATTCGACGCCTTTCTGGCAAGGAAGTCCGACGTATCTGCAAGGAGTCAACAGCGATAACGAGTTCAAATTCCAGTCTTAACGTACACAACACCACAATGCCTACTTGAGTGTGTCGGGATTTTCCTCCATCGCTTTTAACACGGGATACAGCGGGAAAGGCCTGAAAGTAGCAATGACTATCCAATAAGACCGCGGGCACTGCCTGCACGTCGACCATTGTTGGCGTCAGGGCTACACACCGCAAGAATATCCAATCGTGTTGAGCCACCATCATGAACTCTGTCCTAACTAGCTTCAGGGAAGCCTTCACAAGATACCCAAACCCATGATGCTGCTTCATTGGGACTACGATGCAATTTCTGAAAACGTCATCTTCATCGGAGCCCCGTCGCGCATCGACCTCGCTCGTTGACGATCCCGCGCACGCGAATTGCAGCCTTCGTTTGAACTCTTCGTACTGGTGAGCCCTTTCTTCGGTGACACGACCGAGTTTGTTAGTGTGCTTGCCATGAAGACGGTGGGTATCTTGCAACACCTTGTATCCGTCGCACATTATGATGATCGCACTGGCTCGGAGACCGGGGACGTCACCCATGGATCGAATGAGATGTTCGAGCAGGGCAGTGGACGGATTTGAGATGACCGGACTTGTGGTGACAACAATGGTCAACTTGCCATGTATGTACTCTGCCACATCGGACTTTACTCCAAAACTATGTTCCTGCGATGGCTTCCGGGCGTAGATGCGTGACAGAGGCCCATCAGCAACAGCATCGAGAAGCGCCAAGTCGTCCTCGCCAAAGTCAGCATACGAGCACGAAAATTCGTCGGGAACCCGCTCTTGTTGTAGCTCCTTCCCCGGCCGTCGGCGTAAATCGTGTTGTGCACTACCTGCAGCGTCTTCCGCGTCTTCTTCTCGAGCGGACATATTTGTGTCGGCAATCCCGAGCTTATGGGAGCTTCAGTGAGTACTTGCGAATAGCGAGCTCAAGCATCCCATCGGGAGCTGTGGCTGGCGAGGTGAATCGATCATACTCATGTGATCATTGCAGCAAACAACAGCACAACTTAACCAACTAAAACAAGTACAATACGCCTTCAAATATTTTTGGCTTCTCCAAGCAATCGGAGGAAGCAAAGAGAGAAAGAACGCACCGTCAACTTCTTTGAGTGCATGACAATAGCCGTTTCATCGGGCCACGCACCCTCCACTATCCCGTGTTCAGTCTCCCCAAATCGGTTTCTCCGGTCCACCTACCCACCACACCGACACACCGACACACCGACACAATCGCACAACCTCAACTACGGCCCCCGATAGCGCTCCAAAAGCGTACGGCGTGGTTGCCCGACCCTGTCGTCATCGTTGCTACTGTTGTCATCGTCGTTCCGTCGTCATCGTCGTTGCTGTCATCGTCGTTGTTGCTGTCATCGTGATCGTGATCGTGATCGTGATCGTGGTCGTGATTGTGATCGCCAGCGCCATCATCATCATCGTCGTCGTCATCATCATCGTCGTCGTCGTCGTCGTGATCGCCATCGTCATTGTGATCGTGGATGTCGTCGTCGTCGTCGTCGTCGTCGTCGTCGTCGTCATCATCGTCATCGTCATCGTCATCGTCATCGTCATCGTCGTCGTCATCGTCATCATCATCATCGTCGTCGTCGCCGCCGTCGTCGTTTTCTTTTGGCCATTCAATGGCCAAAAATGTGTCACTGCGGCGGTGCGGCGGTCGGCGCTGTGGTTGGCAGAATCAATGCTGTACAGGTCAGGTAGGTAAGTCACATCAGCGCAGCCATGGACGACGAAGACACAGCTGCTGCCTGCCAGCCGGTTTTTTTATCATCAGAGAACTGACAACTCTACCCGGTAACTAAAGCTTGCGACGATGAGCCCTGTCTGTATTCTTTTTATCTTATCAGTTAGTTGATTGCTTGATGAATTGACGGTGAACAGCCACAATTCATCACTACGGTCGATGGTGGGATTGCTGCTGCATCGTGGAAAAAGATACGTACTTGTTCCGATCGCTCGCGTCTCTGCAAGGTACAAAGTGCAAGAAATATTCTCCCCACTGAAAGCGAATATGTGTACTCTTTCCTTGGACCACCGCACGCAATACGCGGCCGCGCGGCCACTCACGTCACTCGCTACTTCCGCGTCTCCATTTTTCACAATTCCGTTCGTTTCGTCCTCCGAGTGTCCGTGGTTTGACTGTACGATCCGTATGTGGTTGCCCACGTCTCTGTCGGAAATTCGAACTCCGCATCAACCTCTTGCGCATCCTTAGCGTCCAGAGTGCCGAGAGTGTCGACGCTGAGGGTCGTGCCACACACGAACGCGAAAAACACCTTGCGCACTAGACGCTCTTCGTAAAAGCGCTGCGCCGTGCGCAGGCGGAACGCGTCCATGGCTGCCTCGTAGCACGCGCGATCCCACTTGCGGAAATACCGCCCCACTAAGGCTTGGTCGAACTTCTGTCGTAAAGCGAGTGCGAGTCGGTGCTGCACATTCCGCAACACATTTTCACGAAGCGCACGAAATCCGGCGCGAAGCAATGCTGCTGCATGAATTCCGTTCGCCAAGTCACGCCGACCCAAAGCGTCACAGGCTCCTTCGTCCTTCCAGGCAACGAAGGCACGGCGGAGGCGGCGCTGACGTCCGAGCTCCGCTGCGACACGTTCGTTTTGTCGCCACTCACAGTGTGAGCGAAGTGCTCGAAATCCACGGCGGAGAAGGGCAGCACTCCGGTATCGCTCAGCTATTGTCGTGCAAAGGCGAACCATAGAAGCACGGGCACAATTTCTGGCCAGTGCCTTCAATGTGCGCGCACCGGCTTTGCGGAGTCGATGCGTGTCTGCGATTGCGGCAAGGTCGTGCCACTTACGAAGATCCTTCGCGTTCGCAGCCCATTGACGAAGCGCGACGACCATGCTGGCACGCTCACATGCGCGGTTCTGACGGAGCCGCTTACGCCACGCGAGCAAGTGCGAGCTCAGCAAACGCTCACGGCGCTTCCGACCCACGGCGATTTCAGCACTGTTGCGGTTGCGCCGCCGCTCGGCTCGCGCATTCCAGCGCCGAAACAAGCGGCGTTGCACCACGCGACGCTGTAGCGCCAACACTTGTGCCATTACTCTCCAAGCTGCCAACACGTTGACCATTCGCCGCTCTCCAATATTGGATGCGAGTTGGTCTCCCCGCCTAAGAACGGCGCGGCGTCGGTGGGCCAATTTTCTCCAGCGAGTGAACATGGAGTACTTGCGCAAAAGATCGGCCCTTGCATTCAGGCAATGTGCCCTCCAAGCAGCGAACGATCTCGAAAGCTGCCTCGACCGGTGCAAGTCGACCGCAGCATCGAAGAATCTGCGGTCTTGCCACCGCGCATGCCATTGCACCAGGTACCCCGACAACAGCCTCCGACGCCGCTTGACGGCGACCGTGATCGCGCTCTCGTCAGCTCGAACTCGTTGCTGTCGGAAACGTCTCCAACGGTGAAAGTAGTGGGCACACAACCTTTTGGAACTTGTACGGTGCTTGGGCTTCCATGCCTGCTTCCCAGAACGGCCACGATGACTGCTGCTCGAGTGCCGTGGAACTGCGTTCTGTGGCTCGTCGATTGCGTTCAGAATAGACTGCAGCACCCCGAACCCTGCTTGATTGACAGGAGTGGGTGCAGTCCTCCTGTCTTGGCAACTGCGAGCCCACCGTTCGTTGAACTTCCACTTCCCATATTCTGACCGTTCGGTGGCGGCGGCTTGGATGGCCAAAGACCGCAACTGATCCTGCCGCGCGTCGCGGGTGACAGAACTCCAACTTTGAAACGTCTTTGCGCACAGTTTGGTCACATAGAAATTGTTCGCCGTCTGCACTCGTTTTTTGTATCGGCTCCGTTTCTGTGCAAACCTCTTCCACTGCAAGAAGATGAGGGCGGGAGGGAGGCCGTCCTTTAAGTGCAGCTGGAAAACCATGACTGCTCACGTGAAATGGCGCCACATCGCCACCGGGCTGCTACCTTCGTACCATGCAACGGTTCTGCACGTTCCTTGCTGTGTCGCTGGCGTTCCAACAACGAAGCGCTATTGCGAAGAGATCAAACAGATTCACTAAATAAATAAGTCAAAATTCTTCACAACGTCGCCGGCCGATCGCAACGCCATCGGTGGGTGCGCAGTCAACTACGAATTCGCCGCCACCGCCGCCTCCTTGTCGACAGTCGTTGTCAATCAAGAAGCCAAAGCGTTCCAGTGTCAAGTGTTGAAGTTCCAGCAGGCAACACACATGCAAAATACAGCCGGGAAGAACTTGACTGGCATCGCAAGTCAAGTTGTTTGTTTCAAGTCTCTGTCCTATCAATGCAAGCCGCTGCTCGCCGCTCGCCGCTCGCCCGCCATTTGCCCGCCACTCGAAGTGACGAAGTAACGAAGGAACAACGAAGGAACAACGAAGAAACAACGAAGTAACGAAGTAACGACGAAGGAACGACGAAGTAACGACGAAGGAACGAAGATCGGAAGAGCACAC
>ENA-OWNT01005145-OWNT01005145.1-seawater-metagenome-genome-assembly--contig:-NODE-5145-length-10985-cov-2.796938_pt1 | contig 10985 bp, 6 predicted proteins | sample MGYA00238136_ERZ651165 | MGnify/ENA primary metagenome ERZ651165 (study PRJEB26861, sample SAMN08777766) | seawater metagenome | isolation source: coastal seawater | place: USA: Florida | collected...
CGTCTTTAGCCAGGTTGAATTGGGTTATAAATAAATCAACTTCGCCAAGACATGATGAGACCAAAAGACTGCATTTTCTTACACTTAGAAGATCTTTGCTGTAAACCCCATTGGGGCCGCCATCATCATAAATAACACCCTGTTGCTCATTTAACTGACTTGCTGGCGAGCAGAATAGTACGGCTCTTCTGGCGGTGATGAACTTTGTTTTGAGCAAGGAGTCCTCGCCAATGGCGTTCCCTGCCTTTAGTTGAACATCATATGTACCAGGTACTAGAAATGAGATGCTTGGGTTAGGAGAAGTAGAATCTGAAATAGAATAGGTCTTCTCCCAATAGCCCAGGTGAGAATTGTACTTAGTGGCAGGTTTAACGGTCCAATTCCATTTACTCGCTCCGTTTTCTACAAGGCTCACCAAAGCAATTTCCTCATTCAGGTATACCAGATTCTTATCAGTATTGAAATCTATGGCCGGTTTTCTCAAGGGCTTATGAACATGAACATAGTCGGTTATGCTGTCTTTATACAGGCAATTCTCTCTAACCAGCTTTATAGTGTCAAAGCCGGTCCTCATAGGGTAGTAATCAAGATGGTGCTCCTTGCTCGCCCATTGATTGTTTAAGTACCAGTAAGTACCTTCTTCTCGTTTGGGGCTGGCAGCATTTAGCACCAGGGTTCTACAGCCTAACCAAGCCGTGTCAGGAGCCAGAAAAAATGAACTACTTAGTGAATTGATTGGTGTTCTGGCAAAAGGCCCCATACTGGTGATAAAGCTGCAACGAGCCATGCTGTCATTATCTACAGCTAAGCCCGGGTTGGGCACATTTAGGTATGGAGAAGTTTTGGTGAATTGGTGATTGGTATCAACCGAAACCCACCTTGGATTAAGGTCACTATTGTTTTGATTAAAACCACTATGCCAACTTTGCAAGGTTTTTACGTCTTCATACAGGTTTCCCCCAATACTTGCCACATACCCGGCAGGTGTGTAAAAATTATTGTAGTCAAAGGCGGTGAATTTGGGTTGATCATTGATAGTAAGCAGCACGTCTTTGGCTGAGCTGGAATGGTGAAAAATGTTGTTTCGCAAGTCAATACTATCCAGGCCACCACCCCATATAAGGCTTGTTCCCTCTCCATAGAACGAGTTGTTGATAATAGACACGTTTTTCAGAGAGGACATTTCCAGTGCAAAACCAGAGTGAGTGCCGGCAAATACATTATTGGCAATAATTGAAGGGAATGGAGCTCTGTTATAAGATGCCTGGGCAGACCATAAACGGTTTATATGGCGAATGTCCAGAAGCGTATTGCGTTGAAAGCTATAGCCACTTGAGCTTAAGATAGAAATTCCAGTTGGTGCATTGTTTATTGAGTTGTCTTCAAATACGCATCGTTCAGTCCATCTAACATATACAGCAATCGAAAGTGCATTTATAATGGAATTGCCAACAAACGAATTCCCTTCAATAAGTTTTGGGAAGCCTCCAACCATGTAAATCCCATGCCAGCCGCCAATGAATTTATTGTTAATGAAGTGATTAAAGCTTCCCGAGTAGGTATTGGCTATATAGCTCGTATTATTGGGATCACTCGCAATACAAAGGGCATTAGCTCTGGTCCATGTGGTTCCAACTTCAAAGAGGCAATTTTGAAAAGTATTGTGGTCTGCATTGCCTGTTAAGAAGACGGCACATCCGGAATAGGTTGAATCGTTGTAAAAATGTATGTTTTTGAAGGTAACGTGATCGGTGCCTTCCAGTATTAATGTTGATTGCCTTGAATTTGACAGCTTGACACTGTCAGGACTCGTTGCAACAAAACTAATAGTGTTGGTTGCTGATGAACCAACTATTTCGGGCAATGAAAAACCTTCGTAAAGCCCAGGGCGAATCACAATTTCAACGGGCCCACAAATACCAGATTCGGCAAGCTCTTGTGCGGCAATCTTCGGTGTTTTGAAATCTCCCTTTTTTCCAACTAAATACTTACCCTGCATTCGCTTTTTTCTCAGTACCACCAATGTGTCATTGCCAGTATTTGGATCTTTGCTATTATTTGGTGAGTTCGTCCAAACTTTGATGTGTCTTGTTTGGTCGAATGAAATGGTCCCCAAGTTTAGCTGAACATAGTGCTTCCCTTTGCCACCAACAGTATCAACTAATCCATAGTATTTCGTTGTGCCTTGTCTCACACCGTCAAGTTCCCAGTTCACCGTAAGGGTGTCAATCTGATTGGTGCCAACGTTGTATATCCTGGCCCAAACCGGCTGATTTCCACCACAAAAGGTTTGAAGTGAGTCAATTGACTCAACTTGCAGGTCATTTTTACCATACGATATGTGTAGGGCTTGTATTTCGCGCCATTTTGGGTTTGAATTATTAATGCCCGCAATTTTGAACTTTGTAATTCGAAGACGGGTAGTGGCCACCAGTGGGAAGTTGTAAATGACTTCAACACTTTGCTCTTCAACAAAACTTCCGAGCACCTGCCAATCACTACCATCCCACCACCATACTTCAGCCCCGATCATACAGTTGGCAAAATCCTGCAAGTTGTAAAAATGCAGGCGATTGATTTTTACGGTATTCTTCCAGTCAAATTGAATCCAGGTAAACGTGTCACTGCCATTCAGGGTTGTTAATCCTCCATAGGGCTGGACTGCCGGATTAGGAATAGTGTCGTCATTATAATTTGAAGGCCCATGTTTTGCAAATGTGCTGGCTGGATACTGACTCGCAATAGCGTCTAGTCCAACATTTTTGATAATGTGGCCAAATAGCGGAGTTGAAATTCCACCGATAAAGAAGATGAACAGAAAAATAGCATAGTTTCTTTGCCACATAGAAATATTCGTTTGCCGTGAAAAGGCCCAATTCACCTTTGGCTTCCCAAGGTATGAAAAAAAAGTAGCTGATTTTCAGGTCGGTTGCTCAAAAGTGTTTCAGCAAACCACGGCTTTTATTTAGAGAAGTTACTCTTTGAATAAATCAAAGTTCTCCTCAAAATACTCTTTGGATATAAGCCATTGATCACTATGATCTTTTGGGTTTCTGGCAATCATATCACCAGGCTTTGGGCTACCATTTTCTAAGTCAAATGCCGAAATTGACACCTTGTCACTAAGAACTTCACCTGCTTTGAAAGGTCTTAACTCAGCTATTTGCCTTCTAATGTATTTTTTGAATGGTGTCATGGACAGTACCAATTAAAGCATACCAACACCAGCCAAGTTTCATGTATTACTAACCTTTTGAATTCCCAAACCCAACATGCACAGTTCCCAAACCGCTAAAACGTGCCTCAAAATGATCACCCGGTTTCACAGCTGCCATTGGCCCCAGGGCTCCGGCCAAAATCAATTGACCTGCTCTTAGTGGTGAGCCTAAAGAACTCATGGTTTTGGCCAGCCACCACGTGGCATTTACGGGAGAGCCCAAACAATCAGCACCTTTACCTTCTGATACTTTTTCACCATTCTTAGTCAGGGTCATTTCACTTGTTACTACATCTACCTGATGCAGCCTTTTTACCTGATGCCCTATCACAAAATGGCTTGCAGAAGCATTGTCAGCTATGGTATCGGCAATCCTGATATTCCAATCCTTAATGCGGCTTCCCACAATTTCTATACATGGCACTACATAATCAATAGCCCCTATTACCTGCGCAATGCTGATATGACCACCCGTGAGGTCTTTTCCCAGAATGAAGGCAATCTCTGCTTCAACCTTTGGTTGCATGGTTTCTTCCCAGGGAATAATGCCACCTTCCATCACCTCCATGGTGTTGAATAAACTACCATAGTCCGGTTGATCAACGCCCAATTGCTTTTGTACGGCAGGAGAGGTGAGTCCTATTTTTCTACCTACAATAGTGTCACCGCCTTCAAGCCTCTTTTGCGCTACCAAGTCCTGAATCTTATAGGCCGCATCTATATTGGATTCACCAATTGTCTCTCTTATAGGATCGCAGGCCACTCCACTTGCAGCGGCTTCAACAAGAATTCTGGCGGTTTCATGCAATTGACTCATAGGACAAATTTAATCCTGCCTATTGGCTTAAATAGGATAAATGCCATTCTTATCAGCAATAGAATATCCCGCTTCAATTACACGAATGCCTTCAGGAGCGGTGATATTGAGAAGAGGATTGGTGTGGTTAAAATGTATGAAATGGATTTTACTCTTGTCTATCTGCTTATTAGAGTCAAACAAGCGCATGCTTTCTATGATGAATGGATGTGGTATTTCATTCATATTACGTCCCGGCAACTCATTGCCGTCAAAGAAGGTGCCGTCCAAAAAGGCATATTCACAATCAATCAAGAGTTCTGCAATATCTCTGTCCCATCGCTCCCATTTGTCTATGTCTGGTATAAAAAGCGCGGCCGAAACGGGGCCCTGAATTTTGAATCCAACGGTTTCTGAAAACTCGTCACGATGGGGCACCTGGTAGGGGGTAAGACTTATATTTTCGCTAAGCTCAAGAGTAGAATCGGCAGTCATCACTTTCAACTGGATATTTGACAAATCCACCAACTGACTCCACGGACCGTTTTCTGATAGAAACTTAGTCATACGAGGCATTGCATAGACGGGTATGTCCATTCCGCCCATAGCTTCTCTGCCCAGGTGCATGAGACCGGTATAGTGTCCAATATGTGCATGAGTAATTATGATCCCCGAAAACTCACATTCCGGGCAATCCTGCTCAAGTTGTTGCCATTGGCTTGTTATGTCTGGTGTGGCTTCAATCAGCCATGATTTTTGTGCCTTTCGATCGACAATTCCCAGGCATGTAACTTCTTCTTTATCCCTTTGACCTGCCCAATAGGCCTGACAGCAGCTCTTTTTGCAATCAATCTGAGGATAGCCCGCATCCTGAGCCGTGCCAAGCACTACAATTTCTGTTTCAATGGGCTCAGCTATGTCTTGAGTACTATTACTATCAATTAATGGTTCATCACCTCTTGCATCAGAATGTGATGTTTCTCCACAGGAAATAAAAAAGAACAGAAGCGAACAGAAAGTAAGAATCTTCATTTCCCAAAAATAAAGAAGCCACAATTTGAATGCACCTGTAAGGGGGAAGACATCAATGTAGAGAGCCGCTGGAGAAACCAGGTTTCTGACAGACTTGTTTTCCTTAAGACATTGTTGCTATTAAAAGGGATGGAAATGTTAGTACGAGCCTTCTCGAATGAGTTTTTTTGACAACTTCGCAGTCCTAAAAACTACCGACACTTGAATCTGAAAAAGAGAGCACAACTTTATCCCAAGGCCCTTCCGGAAAAATTGGGTTATGACCGGGTAAAGGAAAGAATTTCAACACTTTGTGACAGTCCGCTTGGCAAAAGAGAAGTTGAAAGGGTAGTGGTATATACAGATGCAGAAACTATTGGCATACTGCTTCAACAAGTACAGGAGTTTAAAACCATACTCAGTTCTGAAGAGTTTGAGAGGCCTGATACAGGTTATGATGATCTGCAAAAAAGTCTTGACGCGCTTAAAATCAATGGCTCTGTTTTAAGCCATGAGCAATTGCTGGCTATACGTTTGTTTCTGCGTCAATTTGCCCAAAACCTACGGGTGTTGAGAAGGTATAGAGATGACTTTCCCGCACTTAATGACCTGTCTGCCCTATATCCTTACGAAAAGGAAATACTTGTTTCTTTTGAGGCCGTATTTGATGATCAGGGCATTATAAGGCCTGAAATATCTCCTGAGCTGAACCGAATAAGGCTAGAAATAAAGAAAACTCTCAGGGTTCAGGATAAGAAGTTTGACGCCATACTGAGAAGGTGCAGGCAAGAGAAATGGCTGAGTGAAGAAGAGCAAACTATTAGAAATGGCAGGAGGGTTTTGGCAGTACTTTCAGAGCATAAACGAAAGATCAAGGGTATTATTCATGATGAGTCTTCCACAGGTAAAACCACATTTCTTGAACCCCAAACTTTGGTTGAGCTGGGTAATGACTTGTTTGACCTGCGTCAAAAAGAGCGAAAAGAGATACACAGAATTTTTCTTGAGCTATGTGACGAAATACGCCCCTTTATTGAACATCTGGAGCAATATCAATTATTGGCCGGGAAGTTTGATTTCGTTAAGGCGAAAGCCAGGCTTGCTATTGAATTGAATGCCACCAAGCCCGTTCCATCAGCCAGGGGTATTCTGTACCTGGAAAAAGCCTACCACCCTTTGCTCTATTTGAGCTATAAAGAACAACAACGTGATGTAGTGCCATTGCAGCTTGAAATGACACAAAAACAGCGCGTTATCATTATTAGTGGACCAAATGCAGGTGGTAAGTCTATTTGTCTAAAAACTATTGGGCTTATTCAGGTCATGTACCAATCAGGGATGCTTGTGCCGGCAGGTGAGAAAGCCCAAATGCCTATTTACAACAAGATATTTCTGGGCATGGGTGATGATCAGTCGCTTGATAATGACCTTTCCACCTATTCATCGCACCTAAAGGGACTCAAGCACTTTGCCAACTTCGCCGATAAGGGCACACTCTTTTTGCTTGATGAGTTTGGTACCGGAACTGACCCTCAATTTGGCGGGGCTATAGCTGAAGCCGTTCTTGATCATTTGGTTGAGAAAAAGGCCTTTGGTGTTGCCACTACTCACTATACCAACCTCAAGCTGTACGCTGAGAATAAGGCGGGCGTGGAGAACGCCAGCATGATGTTTGACCAGGAACACATGAAACCTACATATGAATTGCAGGTGGGTAGGCCGGGAAGTTCTTATGCATTAGAGATGGCCTATCGCATAGGGTTGAATAAATCAATCATTCAATATGCCAAAGACAGGATAGGTACCAAAGTGGGATCATTTGAAGAGCTGGTTAATCAACTTGAAAAAGAGAAGCTGGTGCTACAGCGCAAACTCACCAATGCCCAGGAAAAAGAAAACCGGTACAGGCAATTGAGCGATGAATACAAATCGCTGAAACAAGAGCTCAAAGAGAACAAACAGAAGATGGCCCTGCAATACAAAACGCAGCTTGAAAATGAGCTTAAAAACTATAACAAGCGTTTTGAGCGAACCCTGGCAGATTTACGAAAATCAAGCAAAAGCCAGGAAGAGATTGCCAAAGAGCTAAGGAAACAGTTGAGAAAGGATACTGAGCGCGTTTCAGCAGAAGTAGAAAACCTCAAAGACAAAGTGGTTTACGGTAAGGCTGAAACAGCTCCTTTGGTGGCAGGTGATTCCGTTCGCCTTATTGAAGGAACTGAAACGGGCATTCTTGAGCAGATTGAAGGAAAGTATGGCATTGTGGCCTTCAATCATTTGCGCACCAAAGTAAAACTAAAAGAGCTCATAAAGTCTGAAAAGAAGGCCCAAAACAAAGTGAGCAAGGGCGTGAATGTCAATAACTATATCATGGAGTTTAACTCTACGCTTGACGTGCGAGGCGAACGGGCCGATGAAGCTTTGAAAAGATTGGAAGAATTAATTGATCAGGCACTTATTCTCAACTACAGCCGGGTAAAGGTCATTCACGGCAGGGGCGATGGCATTCTTAAATTGAAAATCACCGAATTCTTAAAACATCATGGCAGTGTTACCACTTTTGATTTTGAACATCCTGAAATGGGAGGTGATGGTGCCACTGTTATTCATCTTTAGTGTATGAGAAATCCGCTTTCTGCCTTACTATTGGGTTTAACACTCTTCGCTTGTAAAGAAGAGAAGCCTGTTGTTGCCACGTTTGATATGCCTGAAGGTGTCTCTTCAGAGCAGATGAAGGAAAATCCATTTCTGGGAGTTTGGATCAATTCGTTTTACACAGTCCGCATTCTTGCCACCAAGTCACCTTATGAAGCCAATGAAAAGGCCGGCAAAGTATCAGAGCTGTCAATTGATGAAAAGGAAATCATGTTGGTTTATAATAATGCAGAGGGAGAGAGATTGCCTTATACAGTGAGTGAAAATGATGAAGGATACATCATAGAGCTGCCTGGAGGGATGAGTGTCTCAAAACGCAGTTCAATACCGCAACTCATTGTAAATGAAGGTAAAGATCAATCAGTCATGACGCGAAGCTTCAGCAATCTGGATGGTGTGTCGAATGTTGAAGTTTTTGTAAGATCAGAACTCATTGTGGGCACCTATACAAAAGATGGGCTTGAGCAGGCTCCGGTTGAGTTCAAATTGAGTGGAGAGCTCATTGGTATTCCAGGTTATAGTGCTTATAGCGTGGTTACCCGTTTTGACGATTTGTGTGATTTTGATGCCATAGAACTTATAGGCGATGAAGGCTCAACGTATGTAGGCTGGGAGCTTGATGGCGATGATTTGATATTGTATAAAACCGAACCTGGAACAGATTACATTTACTCTAAAGGGCGGGAGTGGTTGAGGTTATCACTTATTGAAGCCATTGGTTAGGCAGCTCAACCGCCGATCATATACTTTGCTTTTGTAAGGTGAAAGATGTGCCGCGTGGTTATAATTGCAGCGGATTAATTTAAGATCATGAAACGCATTTTATTGATGATGGCAGTGGTAATGCCAATTACCTTACTGGCACAGAAGAAATTAGAAGTCAAGGGTTTTGAACTGAGACAGCTAAAAGATGTTGAAGCCCAGGATGTTCAGAACCAGAACAGAACCGGTACTTGCTGGAGTTTCTCAACGCTGTCATTTCTTGAGAGTGAAGTAAAGCGCCTTAGCGGAAAAGAAGTGAAGCTGTCTGAAATGTGGATAGTTCGCCATACTTACATTGAAAAGGCTGAACGCTATGTACGTTTTCATGGAAATGTAAACTTTGATGCAGGTGGTGCCTTTCACGATGTGACCGCTATGATCAAGAAATACGGAATTGTTCCACAATCAGAATATACAGGACTGGGATACGGCCGTGACAAGCACTATCACGGAGAACTCAACACCGTGCTAAAAGCCATGTGCGACGCTATTATTAAGAACAGAAATGGCGAATTGACCACTGCCTGGCAAAAGGCCATTGCCTCGGTGATAGATGCTTATCTAGGCGATCCGGTAACGGAGTTCACTTTTGAGGAAAAAACGTTCAACCCTATGTCATTCAGAGACTATCTCAAAATAAATCCTGATGACTATGTGGTACTTACCTCCTTCACACATCAGCCCATGAATGAGCCTTTCATATTGGAGCTTCCTGACAACTGGATGCATGAAGTTGCCTATAACATCACATTAGATGATTTTATGAGTACTATGGACTATTCAATAGATCGTGGCTATAGCATTGCCTGGGCGGCAGATGTATCAGAAAGTGGCTTTAGGTTCAGAGATGGCCTGGCACTTGTACCGGAGAATGGTTTTAAAGGCATGAGCAAAACACAAGTGGATTCAGCCTTGAAATCAGGAGCTGTAAAAGAGAAACAGATTGGTGTAGGTGAAAGACAAGCCGGCTATGACAACTATACCACTACTGATGATCATGGTATGCACATTACAGGTATGTACCGTGATCAAAATGGAAACCTTTTTTTCAAGGTGAAAAATTCATGGGGTGACCAGAATGAATGTGATGGATATTTTTTCGCTTCAGAGGCTTACGTAAAGTATAAGACCATTGATATAATGGTGCATAAAGATGCACTTCCCAAAACCCTGAAAAAGAAACTGGGAATTCAATAATTTGCTTCGATTGTTGAGGATGGGAGGCTACCGTTGAAAGATGGTAGCCTTTTTTGATACATGACCATTTGGAGGCACCTGCTACCTAAATTGCGCGCAGTTTGACTACATCTCATCACGCACATTCAGAAACCCACCTGGTAGAGAGCCGGGAATATTGGTGGAACCCCGATTATATAGAACTTCTTGCTCAACGCCTTAACCTGGAAGAATGTCACAACCTGGCTGATATAGGCTGTGGCTATGGCTTAATGGGATTTCTCTTTGCCCAACATCTGCCTGAGCACGCTAAGGTAACAGGTGTTGACAGGGAAAAGCGCTATGTGAAACGGGCTGAGCAGAAGGCCAGAAAAGCTGCGAAGAAAACAGGTGTTGATTTCGAATTTCTGGTAGGTGAGGCCTCACATCTGCCCCTAAACGATGACAGTCAGGATATAGTGATGTGTCAAACCCTGCTCATGCACGTAAAGCAGCCTGATAAGGTGATAGAAGAAATGAAACGCTGCACCAGGCCAGGTGGGCAGGTTGTTGCTATTGAGCCCAATAACCTTGCTTCAAACCTCATGTTTGACAAATACTCACAAACCGACTATGATGTTGACGACATGATGGAATTTCTGGAAGTACGGCTTCGTTGTGAAAAGGGTAAAAAGAACCTTGGTGAAGGTTTCAGCTCTATAGGTGATTCGCTGCCCGATTTATATCACACGGCCGGACTGCAGAATATCCGGATGTATATCTCAGATAAGAGCCTGAACCTCATTCCGCCTTATGATACCAGGGAAAAGCGCTTGCGGGCAGCTCAAATGATTGATTGGATTGAAAACCAAACAGGTGGCTTCGGTTATGATGAAAACTGGCGCTACTACCGGGCGGGTGGCGGCGGTAAAAAGACCTTCAACGCCTACTGGGAAAAGGTGAGTCGTTACCAACAACAGCTCTTACGTGATCTCAAAAACCAGGAATGCTTCCTGTCAGGAGGTAATTTGATGTATGTGGTGGTAGGGGAAGTTGGAGGGGAATAGTCCTTAAGGTGAAATGTTAAAAGCGAAAAGCCGTAAGGGGTTAAATGATAAAGCATAGAACAGATTTATTGAAAATGGGTGCTGCCCTGAGTTTCAAATGGAGCGAGAAGTATTGACCATGTGCCGCTAAAGCTTCAGTGATGGCGCAAGGGCTGGTACAGACGATAAGTATTAAATGAAACAGGAGAACTGATGTACTTCTTCTTCATTTTTCATACGCGTGCCCCGGTAAAATGCCAGGGCATGTTCATCAACCTTGTCAGCCTGCACATAGGCTTCCTCAAAACCTTTTTGCATACAGTATTCCAGTAGAAAGTTTATG
>ENA-OWNT01005148-OWNT01005148.1-seawater-metagenome-genome-assembly--contig:-NODE-5148-length-10980-cov-5.481702_pt1 | contig 10980 bp, 7 predicted proteins | sample MGYA00238136_ERZ651165 | MGnify/ENA primary metagenome ERZ651165 (study PRJEB26861, sample SAMN08777766) | seawater metagenome | isolation source: coastal seawater | place: USA: Florida | collected...
CACGACTAACTCAGAGCCGTTAAATTGCGTTTGTACCATCCTCATTCCTCGGTGCAATCGTAAAATTAAACAAAAAAAAACCCCGCAATTGCGGGGTTTTATCGTAAATCAAGTTAATACGTCCCCGCTGAGCTTATTAAAAAGACCAGTACGAGCACGACATTTACAAATAAATTTGAAATCATAACCTGAAATAAAAATTCTATTAAAATTTGAACAAAAACATTAAAGGTTTTTTATATGCATAAGTCAAGGCAGATTAAACTAAAGTTGCATAAATTTTTCATCTAATAAATTATCTGGATGGTGGAAATGTTTTGTTGCGCTATTTTTAGTAGAGGGGTGAATAAAGTATTTTTTAAAAACAAAGGGTTTGTGTTTAGGACTCAAGCTAAAAGTAATGGTAGTATTTTGTTTCTAAAATGGTTTTGGTGATTTTATGAATTTTAAATTAATGATTGTGCTCTCCATTGTGTTTCTCGCCACCTTGCAAGTCAATGCTATGCCTGACTTGTTACGTTTAGATGAAGAAAGAATAATTTATTGGCAAGAGAAAAAGCTTGGAAGGAGTTTAAGTACCTACGAAAAGCAACAATTGTTGAATTCATATATTTATAAAAGTGGACGGCGAAAAGTCTCACTTTTAAAAACACCACTTAAATATTTAAAATCAGATTACAAGCGTTCATTTAATTATGCTCAAAGCCCAGTATTAGACACTCTTAGTGAAGTAAAAATTCTTACAATTTTAGTTGATTTTCCTGATCTAAAATCAACAACCCCCGGACTTGATGAAAATGATACTGACATGTTTTATGACAACTATGCACCAAGTCATTATGAGAACTTACTGTTTTCTGAAACTGGCTTTGAAGGTCCGAATAATCAAAAATTAAAAAGTGCTCGACAATTTTATCAAGAGGTTACAGGACAGAACTTTGATTTAACAGGAAGCGTTTATGGCTGGATAACAGCTAAAAATAATGCTGCATTTTATGGTAAAAGAAATGGTGATGAACGCGATGTAAATGTGGGTAGTTTAGTTACCGAAGCAGTAGAGGCTCTAGTACAGCAGGGCGTTGATTTATCTCAATACGATAATACTGATCTAAATGACATTGATGGCGATGGTAATATAAATGAACCCGATGGTGTAATTGATCATATCTTATTGTTTCACTCTAGTATTGGTGAAGAAGCAGGGGGAGGAATTTTAGGTGAAAATGCAATCTGGTCACATCGCTTTTTCGTAACTGAAAATAATCAGCCTGCATCTATTTCTGGTTCTTCTATAAAGGCCTACAACTACACTATTAATCCTATAGATGCAGGAATTGGCGTTGTTGTTCATGAGTTTGGACACGATTTAGGTCTACCCGATGAGTATGATTTGAAAAACACAAGTATTGGTGAGCCCGTAGCTAATTGGTCTGTTATGTCCAGTGGCAGTTGGATGGGCGAGCTCAGAGGCTCGAAACCAGTCATGTTTAGTCCAAAAAATTTAGATTATCTACAAACTCGTTTTGGAGGAAATTGGACAAAACAAACAAAAATTAATCTACAAGATATTGTTGGAACTAAAACATTAGAACTTGCTCATGCAGGAATTTTTTCAAATCAGTCTAAGCAAATTAAAATTCAATTACCTCCAACTTTAGAAGACTTCATAAAGCCTAACTCAGGGAATTTGCAATTTTATTCTGGTGAGGGTAACAAGTTAAATAATCAGATGTCTTTCAAAATAGATTTACCTGAATCAACTAACATAACATTAAAAATGTTGAGCCAATTTAATATTGAGTCAGATTATGACTTTTTCCAAGTTTATGCTAATTCACAACCAATCGCTGGTAATGTGACAAAAGCTATTCATCCAAATTATGAAAATGTTAAGCATTTCATAGATGGTAACTCATTTTCTGGAGATGGAATAGAGGGGGAATTTGTGGAGCTATCATATGATTTATCCACATATTCAACTGAGCAAGTGACGATAACTTTCGTATATCAAACAGATGAAGCGGTATCTGGGTATGGCATCGTTATTGATGACATAAAAATTCACGCAAATAATAGCGTTATATATTTAAATGATACTGATTCAAATGAATTAGTAAATCTTAATGGATTTAGAAAAATAGGTCGGTATAAATCAGGTGCGGAACATGCCTATTATCTACAGTTAAGAAGCCACCTCGGTTTAGATGAAGGCTTGAGACTAGCACAATATGCATCTGGCTTAACTCTGTGGTATTCAAATGAGAAATATGATGATAACAATACATCGGAACACCAAGGGTATGGTGACTTGTTAGTTATAGATACAGATCAAAGACCAATTTATAAAGCGAATAATGTCTCGGTCGCAGACTCTACAATACAAGTAAGAGACGCAGCACTAAGGCTAACCGATCAATCAGAAGGGCTTGGCGATAATGATTTATCACCTATCACTGCATTTGAAGACAATAAAGATTATAGTTTTGCTGTGCAACCTGAATCTGGAGTAAACATCCCCAAATATGGTTTGAAAATTGATGTTATAGATATATCTGATAATTTCGATACTGCACAAATAGCGCTTTCTTATCAACAAAAAACTGGTATTGACTATGTCATCAACGATAAACAGGTTTCTTTTGAAGTGAACGGATTTATTTTTGAAGAAACTGATAGTTTTTTATGGAAGTTTTCAGACGGTCAAACAAGTAAAGAGCTCAAGCCGGTAATTCTGTTTGAAAATTTTGAGAATGTTTCAGTAACTTTTATACAGACCAAACTTAGTGGGCAAACATTTTCAGAGTCGATAGAGCTTAATCTGACAAAACCATTAACTATTTCGGAGCTGAATGTTAGCCATGCAAATGGAATCGTTACGGGGTCAGTAGATGTCAGTGCTGGCGTTTCTCCCTACACAATAACTTGGGATTTAGGTGATGGTAATTTCATAAGTGGCCAAAGTATTACTCACAAGTATGCCCAAAATGGCACTTATACGATAAATGTGTCTGTTAAAGATAACAATGGTGACATGGTGAGTCAGAGTAAACAGTTCACTATTAATGTACCAATTGAAATTTCAACCGATATTAGGAGTACCGATTTATCACTTACAGCTTCAGCTTCAATATCAGGCGGTAGTGGTAGTTTTGACATTTCTTGGGATTTCGGTGATGGCAACGTTGGTAGTGGCGCAAATACAACACATACCTATACAGACCCGGGTACTTATATGGTTACTACAACAGTAAATGATAAAGATACCAATAAGTCGAATTCTAAGAGCGCAACAATCACGGTTTCACAGAAACAAGAAAGTAACTCTAGCTCTGGAGGAAGTTTGTTCTTTATTTTACTTGCAAGTGTTTTAGGAATTAGAAGGCTAAGATGAAAAATAAAGAGCTGTCGTAACGACAGCTCTTTATTTTTATAGTTTTGAATTAGTACAAAAATATTACAGGCGTTCAATTACCGCTTGAGTGAAGTCTGTCGTACCGTGGCTACCACCTAAATCACGCGTAGTTCTATCACCTGTTTTGATCACATCAGCTACCGCATTACGGATACGGTCAGCTGTTTCACCCATTTCTAAGTATTCAAGCATTTGGATTGACGCTAAGATTACTGAAGTTGGGTTTGCAAGGTTTTTACCTGCAATGTCAGGCGCACTACCATGAACTGCTTCAAAAATAGCAGCATTTTCACCAATGTTTGCACCAGGCGCCATACCAAGACCACCAACTAAACCGGCACATAGGTCTGATAATATGTCGCCAAATAAGTTAGTTGTTACGATGACATCGAATTCTTCCGGTGTCATAACAAGCTTCATACACGTCGCATCAACAATCATCTCTGCTGATTCGATATCTGGGTAACGCTCACCGACTTCACGTGCAACTTTAAGGAATAAACCTGAAGTTGATTTCAAGATATTCGCTTTGTGAACAGCTGTTACTTTTTTACGACCTTCGCGACGTGCTAACTCGTATGCAAATGTTACAATTTTCTCTGCACCATCACGTGTGATTTTTGACATTGCTTCTGCTTCATTACCATCTTCAGAAACAACCTGACCAAGACCTGAGTACATGCCCTGTGTGTTTTCACGAATAGTAATAATGTCAATGTCGTCGTAACGCGCTTTTGTACCTGCAAAAGATTTTACCGGACGAACGTTCGCGTATAAGCCAAATTGCTTACGTAGTGTTACATTGATTGAAGTGAAACCTTCACCAACAGGTGTAGTTAATGGACCTTTTAAAGTGATCTTATTTTTTTCGATTACTTCTAGTGTTTCTTTAGGTAGAAGCTCACCTGTTTTTTCTAGTGCAGTTAAACCTGCATCAACAAATTCATAATCAAAATCACAGCCTGCAGCGTTTAAGATCTCAATTGCTGAATCAATAATGCTTGGACCGATACCATCGCCCTTGATCACAGTGATAGTTTGCTTTGCCATTATGGTTTCCTTTATCAATATATTTTTCACACCTAGCCACTTGGGCACTAAATACAGAGTGTAGTAAACAAAGAAGGAAGGTGTGTGTTCGCTTGAAAAATTAAGCGCGTTTTATAACAATTTATGCAGTCTTATGCCAGCGAGTAATGAAAAATAGGCATAATCACAGTTTATGTTTGTCATTGATAATATTTATAGAATAAATATTACTCAATGACACAATGGGGTGATAGGTCTAGCAGAGCCACTTTAAACATGTCAATATTTTCCCACTCGAAGTGTTTAAGGACATCCGTTGTGGTTTGCTTTTGCCATGGTGTTCCTAAATCAATATCGAATAGTGTTGTCATTGCCAAATACTTAATAGCAACGAATTCTTTGTCTACATCATTCAACTGACTTTTAGTCTTTGTTTCAGTATTTAACAGTGCGATATGTGAAAATGACTCAGAAAAGTAATTGCTCACATAATCTATTAATGAATCATGTTGGTAATCCTTGAGCCCAAATAATTGTGCAATTGAAAGCGGCTTACTCGAAAATTCATCCTCATCTATTTGAATAAAACGCATCACTTTTTCAGGGTGCTGATGAAGTAAGAAGTAAATAAAAGCGGCGAAAGGACAGAGATAGAATTCAAACTTTTCACTGTGCTTTTTACTTATTAATAAGGTAATAACTTTATTAATATGCGCGTATTTATTAATAATATCAGAGGCAAAAGGGTGGCTAACATTTGTAATCATGGTTTCTAGTAATACACGCTGACATAGTAAAGCTGCAGTATCTAACCCGACCATTGTTAAACTATGCCTCAAACTCCCCGCTTTTTGTCCTTGACGATTATATTGCTTAGCTGCAGTTCTAAGTGCTTGCTCTATATGTTCAAAATTAGTGACTACTTTTTCTAACTGTTTAAAGTCAGGGTACTTAGTGTTACCCAGCTTTGCAATAGACTCAAGGCTTTCCCTGTCGTCTAAAGCTTTAACTTCGATTTCAGGTAACTGTTCATTAAACCAAATTTTATAAAGTAGAATAGGATCACTGATAATTTGAGTTCGATATTCACCAAAGATTGGCTGAGATGTTCTGATGATCCTTCTGGCTTTATCTTCTATCATTAGCGCCAGGTAATGAATATTGCCATTTTTTGCTAAAACAATACATTGCTCATTCTTATAAGACACTGAAAGCCCAGAAGGGTGGGTAACAAGTTGCCCACTTAATTCACACAATGCATTTTGTGCAAATTCGTTATAACAGCTTAAATAAAGTGACTTTATCGCTTGATTAAGGCTAAAGGTTTTTACTTTTGGTCTAGGTGTAATTGCTTTGGCAATGCGCATTGCGATTGCAACGATAATGCTCGGATTATCATAAAGCGGTATTGCATTAACCCCAGTAATTGCTGAAGCATATTTATCCAAACGTGCCAGTATTCTTTGTACTTGTCCTGTGGGTACATTGCCCTTGTTGAGCATCTTTACTGCAAGAGCGTGCCGGTTTTGAACTAACCTTTGTGCTTGCTCAGATAAGGGGTGTCCTGATGCAAGTTTATTTGTTTCATTAGTGGTGCAAATTTGGTCTGATATGGCAGCGATAACTAAAGACTCTGTGAGTTCTTTGTTATATTTTAAAGCCTGACAAATGGCAGTCACTAAAATGCATTGATTAACGACAAGATTTGTTGTGTAACCTTGTTGCTTTGCATAAAAATGAAGGTGAGCGTGTAATGCGCCTGGTTGAAGTGTATAGCACTGAACAAACCTCTCGGCTAACTGCGTTATACTTGGGTATATTACAGGCCATTTTTCTTTGTTGTAGTAAAGCCTTAGAACTTGATGTGAATGCTCGAAAAGTTTTTTTAATTGTGTAGGAGATGCTTTCACGGTTGCATTATTCTCCACTTATTTTTGTATATTCAAGAGTTGCATTATCACCCCAAACTAGCAAAATACCATTCTTAAATAACAGGCCTGTGCATTCGTCTTGAGTTGTAATACCATCAGATTTAACAAGTTGTGTTCTATAGTAAACTATTTGAAAAACATTACCTTGCTGCTTAGATACATAGGTCAGATCAGGGCTTCCCAGTGTTTCAAGAACTTCCTCTAATGGCATTACTTCAGATTCATCAAGTTTTGAAATAAAGCGGTTATTGAATGCCTCTCTATCTTGCCAGATCATAGCTTGAGGGTCATCTTTATAGAAATTGATCACTAGCATGACAATACTTGCATAAACAGCAAGGCCTAAAATTATGTATTGCAGTACTTTTTTGATCATGACAAGTCCAAGAATTAAATCCAAGTCAGTATATCAAAGTCTTCAAGAGTTAAAACTTTCTTAGACAATTAACGGGTAACTCTCAAGTCTTGTAGATTAAACCCTAAATGTATATCTATTCTTAATGAAACCAAGTTCTTGCTAGTAATAAAATCGTCCACACCAGAGAGGATCTTTTGCTTTTCAGCGGGTTTTAGCGATTCGTAAGCTAAAATATTTTCAAAATCACCGCATTCGTTTAATAATCTTTGCGCTGTCTTTAAACCAATTCCAGCTATACCTGGTACATCGTTTGTTTTATCACCTGCCATAGCCCAAAGTTCAGTAAGTTGATGTTTTTCGACTTTGAATTTATCTCTTATCTGCTTTGTATCAATCCAGGTTTTTTTAAAATAATCGTATATTCTAATGCTTGGGGTAAGGTGAGGGAGAAAGCCTTTATCTGTTGAGGCTATCACTACATTTACGTTTGCAGCAGCTGCCTTAGTGGCAAGGGTTGCAATGATATCGTCAGCCTCATCGTGATCTGGTCTATAAACGGGTATGCCAGTTTGTTCAAATGCCTTTTCAATAGTATCCATGTTGCTAGATAAGATTTCAGGCATAGGTTTTCTTGTGACTTTATATTTATCATAGTAATGATACCGCCAACTTCCATCACCATCGAATACAGCTATCGCATGAGTTGCTGAAGTAAGGTTTAGTAACTTATTAACGGCTGAAGAAACCCGTTGAGCGGTATTATTTACGGCGGTAATATCTTCTTGGTTTGGTTCAATTGCAAAAATGCGCCGAACGAGGTTCAGCGCATCTATTAGTACTAAAGTTTTACTCATTTATTCACTACATAACACGGCGTATATTTACTACCTGGTAATTTCATACGGCCTTGCTCTACAAATGCTTGTAACAGGGTGTCCATTTTTTTCATTAATGTGGTTTCACCATGAAGCTGATAAGGACCATGCTTTTTGATTTCTCTAATGCCTTCATCTTTAACATTACCTGCGACAATCCCAGAAAATGCTCTACGCAAATCAGCAGCCAGAAGCTCTTTATTCTGATCTAAAGACAGGTTCAAATTCGCCATGTTTTCATGAGTTGGCTCAAATGGCATTTGGAACTGGTGCTCAATTTTTAGCGTCCAGTTAAAGTAATAAGCATCGCCCTGAGATTTTCTATATTCTCTAACCTTAGGCATAGCTTGCTTTAGGGTGACCGCCACTTTTTGTGGATCGCCGACAATCACTTCAAATTTACTTAAAGCTTCTGCACCGAGCGTATCTTCAACAAATTGACAGATTTCTTTGAAATAATCAGCTGAGGACTTAGGACCAGTTAAAATAACGGGTAGGCATTGTTTTTGATTATCAGGATGTAACAGTATACCTAATAAATATAGAAGCTCTTCAGCTGTACCTGCACCACCAGGGAAAATGATAATGCCATGCGCTGTTCTGACAAATGCTTCTAAACGTTTTTCGATATCGGGTAATATTACAAGCTCGTTGACGATGGGATTAGGTGGCTCAGCCGCGATAATACTCGGTTCTGTTAGGCCTAAATAACGGTTGTTTGTAATACGTTGTTTTGCATGGCCAATAGTCGCACCTTTCATAGGGCCTTTCATCGCGCCAGGTCCACAGCCTGTACAAATATTTAGCCCACGTAAGCCTAGTTCATATCCCACTTCTTTTGTGTATTTATACTCGACTTCACTGATTGAATGGCCGCCCCAACAGACAATCATATTTGGGTCTGTATTAACCGGTAACGCTGAGGCATTTCTGAGCATATCAAATACCATATGTGTAATTTGATGTTCGTCTTCAGTAGGTTCATGGCGTTGGTAAATAAATAACAAATCACGGATGACAGAAAAGATATGCTCGTGAATACCTGTGATTATCTTCCCATCTACAAAGGCGGTTTCTGGTGGGTTATCTAACTCAATTTTTATGCCGCGCTCTCGGGCGATAAGTTTTACATCAAAATCCTGGTATTTGTCGTAGATTTCACTGCTAGAATCAGTATGACTACCTACGTTTAATACAGCTAATACGCAGTTTCTAAAAAGTTTATATCTTTCTGTGCTTGAAGAGGCTTGTAGTAGGTCGACTTCAAGCTTTGAAAGTAAATTAAGTACGCCAGTTGGATTTAGTTGGACTTGCATAGGCATTCTCCTTGTTATTTACGAATGCAAAGGCGATCTCTACCACTGTTTTTTGCTTCGTAAAGTGCATCATCAGCTCTATCAAAAGCTGCCAAAGGTGTGTCACCTTTTTTAAATTGCGTCGCTCCTAAAGACACAGTTATTTGTACTTGCTTATCTTTAAACTTAAATGGAATTGCTTTAATGGTATTCCTAATTTTCTCTAGTGGTGCTTTAGCATGTGTTAAAGGCATACCAGGCATTAATAAAACAAACTCTTCGCCACCGTAACGGGCAATAAAGTCAGATTTACGTATCGCTTTCTTTAATGCTCTTGCAATCACTTGCAGTGTTTTGTCGCCTGCACTGTGACCATATTGATCATTGATTGATTTAAAGAAATCCACATCAATCACCACCAATGTCGTTTCACTGTCATGCTGTTCAAACATATGAAATTCTTGATTGAATCTATCATCAAAAGCCGCTCTGTTCGGCAGTTTAGTTAAACCATCAAGTAAACTCTTAAATTGTTGTTCAGAAAGACGTTTCTTATATTTATTAACTTTAGTCTCTAAAATTGCAATACGTGAATTAATTTGCTCAAAACTGGTTAAAAGTGCTTCTTTGTCTTCTTGTTCTAATTGCTCTCTTTTAACCAAGTCTTTTCTCAGAAGCTTTAATTCGCCGTCAACGAGTTCTTTTAACTCAGCGATTGATGTGGCTTTTTGAGTTTGCTCGTTTAAAAGCTTAATTTTAGTTTCAATTTGTTTATTAAGCCCAGATAGCTCTGCACTCATGTGCTTAGTTGAATTAGTTGTACTTAAAATTGAAGCGTGTAATTCTTCTAGTGTTTGGTTTAATGAAACCAAGAATCCTTGTGCTGACTGTCTTTCACGGGCAATGCTGTTAGCGATAATTCTGATTATTGCTATTGCACAATCAAGTAAAGAATCAACATCGGCTGTTTGTGACAAGGTCGTTTTAATATCAGTGACTTCTTTTGCGACATCTTCTTCAAAAGTAATTTCATTTGTTAGTGTAAGAAGTTCACTGGCAAGTTCTGGTTTAGCAATGTTTGTTTTGTCAATACTTGAATTGCTTTTTGCGTTTAAAACTTTTTGATAAATAACGATTAACTTTTCAAAAACCGGTAAAAATTCATAACTAACATTTACTTCCTTTAATTCACTATCTAGCAAATGACGCAGCTGTCTTCGTGTATCGTCTGGAATGCCTTTAAGTTTCTGTAGTTGTCTCCCAGCTTCAGAAATACTTGTAGACAACTTTTGATGGTTTTCAGCGTTTACAGATTCTTGATTCTTTAAAGTTTGAGTAATGGTATTAATGAGAGGGGCTAAGTCGTCAAAGCTGACCCCTTTACTGAGCGCTTGCCTGAATTTAGCCAACAAATTGTCAAGCGCAACATCCTGGCCTTTGCAACTTACCGCAAGTCTTGCAGCAAAATTGCTGAATGTGGATATTTGATCTTTATGCGCGTTTTCAAGCTCTGTTCGAGCTTTTACAGCTTGTTGAAGTTTTTTTTCTATCAGCGCATCTTTATTAGTCACAAATTCTGCCATCTTTAAATTTATTAACGCTTTAAGTTTACAACAATTATCTAATATTTGAAGGCAAATTGTTTGTTACATATCATAACAAGCGAATGGTTTCGCAATTTAACTCTTTTTTTCTATTTTATACTCAGAGTTTGCTAGCCTTGTGTATTGCCTTTTTTTGACAAGTAGTAAGTATGAATAAAATTACACTCTCTCTTCTGGCTGCTTTTGCAGCTCTTCCTGCATTTGCAGATGTGGAATACAAATTATCAATTGATGAACCAGCTCATCATCTAGGTGATGTTAAAGTTACTTTTCCCAAAACAGCTCAAGCGCATTTAGATGTGCATCTTCCAGATTGGCGTACGGGTCGTTATGAAATTTTAGACCTTGCTAATGGTATTCGTTTTTTTGATGCAAAAAGTGAGAACGGCGAAAATCTTAAATGGAAAAAGATTGATAAAAATACATGGCGCGTACATTTAAATGAGCCAACAGAAGTCAACATTTCATACCAAGTC
>ENA-OWNT01005150-OWNT01005150.1-seawater-metagenome-genome-assembly--contig:-NODE-5150-length-10979-cov-4.284994_pt1 | contig 10979 bp, 7 predicted proteins | sample MGYA00238136_ERZ651165 | MGnify/ENA primary metagenome ERZ651165 (study PRJEB26861, sample SAMN08777766) | seawater metagenome | isolation source: coastal seawater | place: USA: Florida | collected...
GCGATCTGGAACATCGACGGCGCCTCGAGGATCGACGGCGACCGATCGCCTGGCGCCTTTGTGCGTTCGTCGATCAGCCCGACTACGGCCTGTGTCGTTGCCAGGTTGCCGGCGGTCATCAGGGTGATGACCCGCTCGCCGGGTACCTCCCACGTGTGCATTTTCCGCGCGGTTGCAATATTGTCGAGCCCGGCATTCGTCCGGGTATCGGACATGAACACCAGCCCCTTGTTCAGAAGCATCCCAACACAATACGTCATGGTGCCCGCTGCTCGCCTTTATTGTTGATTGCTTCGCAGTCTACCGGCGAAGCATTGCGTATTCTTTACGCTATTGCTGTTCCACCTGCAATTTCACATGCAGCTTTTCCCCCGCCGCGCCAAGCCTTAGCCCCGACACAGGCGCGGCTCCGGAATAGTCCAGCCCGGTGGCCACCCGGACATACCTGTCATCGGGTGAAATGCCGTTCGACACGTCAAAGCCGACCCAGCCGAGGTCGGGGAGATGCGCCTCTGCCCAGGCATGACTGGCGTTCTGATCAATCTGACCATCCATGCTGAGATAGCCGCTGACATATCGTGCGGGATAGCCGAGGTGCCTGGCGACGGCGATGAATACGTGCGCATGGTCCTGGCAGACACCGTGACCCTCGGTCAGCACCTGTTCCGCGCTCAGTTCGGGGTCCGCCTGATCAGTGGAATAGGGCACTTTTTCAAGGATGTCGGACGACAGCCGGTGCAGGTCGTTCAGTGCATTGCCGGTTTGCTCCAGCGCCGCGGCCATCACCCGTACCTGGGTGCCCGGCCGTGTCAGGCTGGTCGACCTCTGGTACAGCCACAGCGGAACAAATCCGGTCTGGCGGCCTACGATACCGTGCGTGTCGGTGACTTCGACCTCGCCCTGGCAATGGACGGTGACTTCGCTGGCGCCGGGATCAAAGCTGATCAAGTCGACCGTGTTGCTGTGCTCATCCTCGAAGGTCAGCTGTTTCTTGCCGCCTTCGATCGTGATGTCCCAGTTTTCGACCACTTGATTGGCGCGCGATTTTGGACGCAGCCGCAACTGCTGCAGCGCATAAGGCACCGGGGTGTCGTAGTGATATGACGTCGTGTGGGAAATCTTCAGTCGCATGTCCGGCTACTCGATGAACCTGTAATCTGTCTCGATCTGTTTCCCCAGCATATGGCTGTCTGACAGAAACTCCATGATGAACTCATGCAGGCCACCATCGAAAATCTCGTCAATGGTCGTGTTTTCTAACCTGTCGCAGATTTCCTGAACCCTTTGATGGCATGGCATCCGTTCGCCATAGTCGCGAGCCAGATAATCCAGATTGTCCGATATCTTGCGGTAACAGAACGCCAGCGAACGCGGCAGGCGGTGGTCGAGGATCAAGAACCGTGCGATGTCGCGCGGATTGTATTCGTTTTCATGCAGCGTCTGATAGGCGCGCGTAGCCGAGGTCGAACGCAGGATGGTTTCCCACTGTACGTTGTCCGTGGCGCTGCCGACATGCATGACCGAGGGCAGCAGGATATAGTATTTCACATCAAGCACGCGCGCCGTGTTGTCGGCGCGTTCAAAGAAGGTGCCCAGCCGGGCGAAATTATAGATGTCGTTGCGCACCATGGTCCCGGCCAGCGCGCCGCGGACGTAGGCGCTGCGCTGGCGGACAATCTGCAGGATGTCGGGCAGGTCCTGCTGTCCAACCTGCCGCGCAAGAAGCTCTTTCAGGTCCATCCAACATTCGTTGACCGCCTCCCAGACTTCGCGGGTCAGCGCGGTGCGCACCATCCGCGCGTTGGTGCGCGCGGATTCCACCGATGAAATGACGCTGCCAGAGTTGGATTTGTCCCGCAGCAGAAAATTGACCACCCGTGCCGAATCCACGCCATCGTACCTCTGCTGGTATTCGGCCAGCAGGCCCAGCGCAGTCAGAATAGAGGTCCATTCGCTTTCCGCCGCGCTGGAGCGGGTCAGCGACATCCGCATGCCCGCGTCGATCATCCGAGCGGTGTTTTCGCTGCGCTCCATATAGCGCAGCATCCAGAACATGCCCCCTGCGGTTTTGCCCAGCATCGTTATTCGTCCTCCAGCACCCAGGTGTCTTTGGTGCCTCCGCCCTGGCTCGAGTTCACCACAAGCGATCCCTTTTTCAGCGCGACCCGCGTCAGCCCGCCGGGAATGATCTCGACCCCGTTTGGCGAGGCCAGCGCGAAGGGGCGCAGGTCCACGTGCCGGGGCGACAGGCCCTTGGACGCCAAGATCGGGACCGTCGACAGCGACAGCGTCGGCTGGGCAATGTAATTCGACGGCTTGGCCTCCAGTTTGGCACGGAACTCGGACAGTTCCTTTTTGCTGGCGGCCGGGCCCACCAACATGCCGTAGCCACCGGATCCGTGCACCTCTTTGACCACCAGTTCGTCAAGGTGGTCCAGCACATAAGACAGCGCCTCCGGGTCCGAACAACGCCATGTCGGAACGTTGTTCAGGATCGGACGTTCGCCGGTATAAAACTCGACGATTTCGGGCATGTAGGAATAGATCGCCTTGTCGTCGGCGATCCCGGTGCCCGGAGCGTTGGCGATGGTGATTCCACCGGCCCGGTAGACGTCCATGATGCCCGGCACCCCGAGCATGCTGTCGGGATTGAACGTCAGCGGATCCAGGTATTCGTCATCGACGCGGCGATAGATCACGTCGATGGGCTGATATCCCCGTGTCGTTCGCATCGCGACCCGCCCATCGACGACGCGCAGATCGTGGCCTTCCACCAACTCCGCGCCCATCTGATCGGCAAGGAAGGCGTGCTCGTAATAGGCCGAGTTGTGAATGCCCGGCGTCAGCACCGCCACCACCGTGTTGCCCTGCGTCATGGCGGGCCGGCAGGCGCTGAGAGACCTGCGCAACGCGCGCGGGTAATGGCTGACCCCCCGGACCCGGTTCTGGCTGAAAAGCTCGGGGAACATGTGCAGCATGGTTTCACGGTTTTCCAGCATGTAGGACACGCCGGAAGGGGTGCGGGCGTTGTCCTCCAGCACGTAGAATTCGTTTTCGCCGGTCCGCACCAGGTCGGTGCCAACGATGTGGGTATAGATATTGCCGGGCGGCGATACGCCGATCATTTCAGGCAGAAAGGCATCGTTGTTCGCGATCATCTCGACCGGCACGCGACCGGCCCGTATAATCTCTTGGCGATGGTAAATATCATGCAGAAAAGCGTTGATCGCCCGCACCCGCTGTTCGATGCCGCGCGACAGGGTTTGCCATTCCCGCGCGGTGATGATGCGGGGCACGAGGTCAAAGGGGATCAGCCGTTCGGTCGCCTCTTCGACACCATAGACGTTGAACGTGATGCCGGTCAGGCGGAACAAGCTTTCCGCGCGGGCCGATTTACGCCTGAGATGCGCCACCTCTTCCTTTGAGAACCACTCGCTGTATTTCTCATAGGGCTTGCGGGGCTGACCGGAAAAACCGGTCATCTCATCAAAAATCGGCCGCGGCTTAGTCATTCAATCACCTTGTTTAGTAACGCCATCGTTACAAGTCTACGGATCAGATGTGAGAGCCCTCGTGGTGTTCCGCGACATTTGTCGCGTTCCCCCGGCTCACACCGCCCAAAGTTTGGGCAATACCCGGGGTAGTCCGGTGGTCAATCGGGTTCGCCCTCCATCTTGGCGGCACACAGGTCGCCCAACAGGTCCAGCAATTCGTCATATCGGTCTGCCCCCATCCGGTCGCGCACCTGATTCATCAGCGCGACACTGGTGGCCAGGTTGGCGTCTATCACCGCGCTTCCCTGTTCTGATATCGACACGATTTGCTTGCGCCGGTCGGTGGCGTCAGGACTGCGGGCGATCAGCTCCTTTTCCTCGAGTTTCTGCAGAATGCGGGTCAGGCTGGGCAACAGCAGACAGGCAGCATCGGCAATGCGTGTGGGCTCCATCGGGCCGTCTTCCTGCAGCACCCGCAGGACACGCCATTGCTGTTCGGTGATCCCGACGTCCGCCAGCATGTTTCGGATCGGCCCCATCACACGCTCGCGTGCGCGCAACAGGGCAATCGGCATCGAACGGGACGTGGAGAGAGGCAGATTGGTCATGCCACAGTTTTGACCGGCTTCCGGTCAATGCGCAACAACGATCAGAAAACAGGCGGCTTGACAGCTGTTCCAAAATTTACTACACATGTTAATTAAATGAGGAGGAGGGAATCGCGATGCCGCATGTCATCGTCGATTATTCGGCAAATGTGGAAGACTGGATCGACATGCCCGCTTTCTGCAATGCGCTGAGGCTGGCGGCCATCGAAACCGGCGCATTACCGCTGGCCGGTGTCCGGGTCCGCGCGGTGCGGGCCACCCATGTCTCGATTGCCGACGGCGATCCGCAGCACGGCTATATCGATATCTCGCTGCGCCTGCGCGGCGGCCGCGACTTTGACACCCGCCGCGCCGCAACCACCCATATCTTCGAGGCCGCCCGCAGCTTCCTGCAGCCGGTTCTCGCCACACGCTCGCTCGCGTTGTCTTTCGAGATGCGCAACATCGACCCAGACCTGTCGCCGAAAACCGGCACCATCCGGGATCACCTGAAGAAGGCAGACCAAACATGACGGACCTGACCGCAAACATCGAGAAACTGAACGGCTACCTGGGCCGGTTCCGTGACACGGGAATTCAGAACCTGATCGGGGGGCAGACCCGGCCCGCCCTGTCCGGCGCAACATTCGAGACCACCACTCCCGTTGACGAAAGCCTGATCTGCACTGTGGCGCGCGGTGGCGCCGAGGATATCGACGCAGCCGCGGCCGCCGCCAAGGCCGTGCTTGCCCGCGTGGACCGGTTGAACGAGGTCTTGCCGGAAGGCCTGACGCTGACCGGCCTTTACGACCAGTCCGTGTTCATCCAGAGCGCCATCAACGGCGTGACCCAGGCCGGGCTGTACGGCGCCCTGCTCGCGGTACTGGTGCTGTACCTGTTCCTGCGCGAGGCGCGGCCGACGCTGATCATCGCGCTCGCGATTCCGATCTCGGTGATCGTGACCTTCATGCCGATGCGTTTCGCCGGGCTGTCCCTGAACATCATGTCGCTGGGCGGCATGGCGCTGGCGATTGGCCTGCTCGTGGACAACGCCATCGTCGTGCTGGAGAACATCGCGCGCCGCCGTGAAGCGGGGGCATCGCTGGTCGATGCCGCGGTCGCCGGGGCCGGTGAGGTCTCGGGCGCCATCGTCGCGTCCACGCTGACCACGGTCGCCGTGTTCTTCCCGATGGTGTTCGTCCAGGGCATCGCCGGGCAGCTGTTCGCCGATCAGGCCCTGGTGGTCACCTTCGCCCTGCTCGTCTCGCTGGCGGTGTCGCTGACGGTGATCCCGACGCTGGCGGCGCGAGGCGGTCAGCGTCACGAGATCGCGCCCCGTGAGTCGCTGGCGGGCCAGGCGCGGTGGCGCCGCGGCGTCTACGGCGTGCTGCGGTCACTGGAATGGCTGCTGACCTGGCTGGTCCGCATCCCGGTCACCGTGATTGTGGTGATCGCCCGGACGCTGGGCGTCGTGCTGCGTCCCGTCGTGGCGTTGTGGAACCGTGCGTATGGGGCGCTTGCTCGCGGCTATGCCCGCCTGCTCGATGCCGCGCTCAAGGCCCGCGCGCTGGTGCTGATCGTCGCCACGCTGGCCTTCGCCGGCAGTCTCTGGCTGGCCACGCAGCTCGGCGTCGAACTGATCCCGCCCATGGATCAGGGCGAATTCTCGCTGGAGGCAAACCTGCCGCCGGGCACGCCGCTGGAAGGGTCGGACCGTTTTCTGCGGCAGGTCCAGTCCGCGTTCCAGGATGATCCGGCCGTGCGGACCGTGTACGGCGTGGCCGGCACCGGCAACCGCCTGGACTCCAACCCGGAACTGGGCGGCGAGAACGTGGCGTCGATCAGCTTCGCGATGGCCGACGGCACCGACGAGATGGCCCTGCGCCAGCGCATCCGTGAGCGCGTCGAGCACACGCCGGGTCTGGAATACCGCTTCGAGACACCGACGCTGTTCAGCACGGAAAAACCGCTGGAAGTCGAGATCGCCGGTTATGACCTGGCGGCGCTGGAACGCATCGCCGCTTCATTGCAATCGCGGCTGGAGGATTCCGAGCGCTTCGTGGATGTGGAATCGACCTCGGAACAGGGCCAGCCGGAAGTCCGCGTGGTCTTCGAACAGGAACGCGCGGCGGCACTGGGGCTGCAAGTGTCCGACCTCGCCGCGCGCGTGGTCACCCTGGTCCAGGGTGACGTGGCCACGCGCTACCGCGTCTCGGACCGTGAGATCGATGTCGTCGTCCGCGGCAAGGAGGCCAACCAGACCAGTTATGACGATCTCAAGCGGCTGGTCATCAATCCCGAGTCCGAACACCCGATCCCGCTGGAATCGGTGGCCTCGGTGCGGCTGGATCGCGGCCCGGCCGAAATCCGCCGCACCGCCCAGCAGCGGGTGGTCGTGCTGAGCATGGACCTGGCCTACGGCGATCTGGGCTCCGCGGTCGAGGAGCTGGATACGCACCTGGCCGACATCCATGTGCCGCGCGGCATCAGCACCCGCATCGGCGGTCAGAGCGAGGAGATGGAGGTCAGCTTCCGCTCGTTGCAACTCGCACTGGGACTGGCGATCTTCCTGGTCTATCTGGTCATGGCCTCACAATTCGAGTCCCTGATCCACCCGTTCGTGATCCTGTTCTCCGTGCCGCTGGCCGCGATCGGCGCCTTCACCGCGCTGTTCATCACCGGCACGGAGATCAATGTTGTCGCGCTGATCGGCCTGATCGTGCTGGCGGGGATCGTCGTCAACAACGCCATCGTGCTCATCGACCTGATCAACCGGCTGCGCGCGGACGGTCAGACGGTGCTGGACGCGATCCGCGAGGCCGGACAGACCCGGCTGCGACCGATTCTGATGACAACGCTGACCACGGCACTGGGCTTGCTCCCGCTGGCCCTCGGTGGCGATGATGGCGCCGAGGTGCGGGCTCCGCTGGCGATCACGGTGATCGGAGGGTTGATGGTGTCGACATTGCTGACACTGGTGGTGATTCCGGTGGTCTACTCGCTGGTCACGCGCGACCGTCCGGCGACGGGAACCGCCTCCTCCGAGACGCCCGCATGAGCCTGACCGAGCTGTCGCTCAAGCGACCGGTCACGGTCACGATGATCTTCGTGTGCCTGGCGGTCATCGGCACCATGTCATCCCGGCTGCTGCCGCTGGAATACCTGCCGGAGATGGAATTCCCGGGCATCTGGGTCGAGCTGCCGTACCGGAACTCGACGCCGGAGGAAGTCGAGCGGCGCATCGTCCGCCCGGTGGAGGAGGCCCTGTCGACACTGTCCGGCGTCAAGCGGATGTATTCGGAGTCCCGCGAGGACGGCGGCGGCGTGTTCGTCCAGTTCGACTGGGGGGCGGATCTGCGCATCAAGGGCGTGGAGGCCCGCGACAAGATCGACGCGATCCGCGACACGCTGCCCGAGGAATTGCAGCGCATCCGCTTCCAGAAATTCAACGCCTCCGACCAGCCCATCCTGGTTCTGCGCGTCTCCGCCAACCGCGACCTGGCTGACGCCTACGACATGCTCAACCGCAACCTGCGGCGGCGTGTCGAGCGGATTCAGGGCGTCTCGCGGGTCGAGCTGTATGGCGTGTGGGCCAAGGAAGTGCGGATCGAACTGTCCGCGGACCGGGTGGCGATGCATCAGGTGGACCTGCGTCAGGTCGCCGAGCGCCTGCGTGCGGCCAATTTCGAGTTCGCCGCTGGCGAGATCACCAACCGCAGCCGCCGCTTCACGGTCAAGCCGGATGCCCGATTCGAATCCCTGGCGGAGATCGAGCAGCTCGTGGTTGGTGACCGCGGCCTGCGTCTCGGCGACATCGCCGACGTGCGCTACACCGACCCGGTGCGCACACGCGGCCGCCATCTGGACGGCAAGTACGCGATCGGCCTGAACGTGTTCAAGGAGAATGGCGCGAATCTCGTCGAGGTCGCCGACGCGGTGATCGCCGAAATCGACGTGATCAGCGATTTGCCGGAAATGCAGGGCGTCACCCTGTTCGCGATGGACAACCAGGCCGACGGGGTCAAGGACTCGCTGAACGAGTTGCTGATGTCAGGGCTGGTCGGCGCCCTGCTCTCGCTGCTGGTGCTCTACGCCTTCCTGCGTGACTGGCCGATGACGCTGATCGTCGCGCTGTCGGTGCCGTTCTCGATCCTGATCACGTTGGGGTCGATGTACTTCCTCGGCTTTTCGCTGAACATCCTGTCGATGATGGGCCTGATGCTGTCCATCGGCATGCTCGTGGACAACGCGGTCGTCGTGACCGAGAGCATTTTCACCAGCCGACGCCAGTTCCCGAACGACCCGGCCCGGGCAACCGTTGCCGGAGTGGACTCCGTGGCGCTGGCGGTCACCGCCGGCACCCTGACCACCGCGATCGTGTTCCTGCCGAACATCTTTGGCCAGAAGGACGAGATCACGATGTTCATGAGTCACGTGGCCATCACCATCTGCATCTCGCTGGCGGCGTCGCTGGCGATCGCCCGAACGCTGATCCCGCAGCTCGCCTCGCGCATCCAGGGCCGCATCTCGGAAGGCGGACGCGTGATGCAGGCCATCCTCCGCCGCTATCCGCGCATGATCTCGTGGACGCTGCGGCACCGCTGGGTCGCCGTCGTCGGCGCGCTGGTCGTCGTCATCAGCGTCATTCCGCTGTTCGCAACCGGCCTGGTCAAGATGGAGATGTTTCCGCGCAACGATACCGAGCGGCTGTTCCTGCCCTACCACGTGAACGAGGTCTACGCGCTGGACAAGGTGGAGGACGCGGTGAATACCATCGAGGCCTACCTGTTCGCGCACAAGGACGAGTTCGAATACGACAGCGTCTACAGCTACTTCGACCTGGGTCGCGCCGAGTCGACCATCATCCTCAAGGACGCCGAACAACGCACCAAGTCCATCGAGGAGCTCAAGGACGCGATCATGGAGAACCTGCCCAAGATCGCGATCGGCAATCCGACCTTCAACGAACAGCGCAGCGGCGGAGAGCAGCTGTCCCTGTTCGTGACGGGTGAATCCACGGAGCGCCTGAACGAGGTGGCCGAGCAGGTGGCGCGGCTGATGGAAGGAGTTCCGGGCGTGAGAGACGCCCGGGTCGAGGCGGATGCGTCGAGCTGGGAAGTCCGCGTTCGCGTGGACCGTGACCGCGCCCGCAAGGTCGGGCTGACCAGCCAGCAGGTCGCCGAGAGCGTGGCCACGGCGATTCGCGGCGTGGAGCTGCGGCCCTACCGGGCCGAAACCGGTGAGATCGACCTGCTGCTGCAATTCCGTCGCGCCGACCGACTCAACCTGAACCAGCTGAGTCAGCTGCCCATCCGCAGCAGCAGCGGCCAGACGGTCATCCTGGACAACATCGCCGAACTGTCCATCGGCGACGTACCAGCGACCATTCGTCGGCAGGACCGGCGCACCGGCCTGCGCGTGAACCTGTTCACCGAGGACGACGCCACCGCCGACGAACTGCGTGACGGCATCAAGGGCATCATGGAGCAGTTCCGCATGCCGGCCGGCTACAGCTGGAACTTCGGCCGCGCCTTCGATCAGCAGGACGAGAACATGGGCTCCATGGCGATCAATCTGCTGCTGGCCCTGGCGTTGATCTATCTGGTGATGGCGGCGATGTTCGAATCCATTCTGGCACCGTTCGCAATCATCACGGGCATCCTGTTCTCGTTCATCGGCGTGTTCTGGTTCTTCGCGCTAACCGGCACGACCTTCCAGTTCATGGCCATGATCGGGATGCTGATCCTGATGGGCGTGGTCGTGAACAACGGCATCGTGCTGATCGACCATATCCGCAATCTTCGCCTGTCCGGCATGCCGCGCGAGCGGGCGATCGAGACCGGCGCCCGTGACCGACTGCGGCCGATCCTGATGACCGTCGGCACCACCGTGCTGGGGCTGATCCCGCTGGGCATGGGCACCGCGGCGGTGGGCGGCGACGGCCCGCCCTACTTCCCCATGGCGCGCGCCATCATTGGTGGTCTGACCTTCTCCACGGTGGTCAGCCTGCTGTTCCTGCCGGCGATCTACAGCCTGCTGGACGACTTCGGACTGTGGCTGCGGCGCCTGTGGCGCGGCGCCCGTGGCGAGCGCGTCACCGGGTTTGCACCACGAGCACGCGCTGACGCCGACGGCTGATCCCACCTCAAACCAGACACTTGGGGACTTCGCCGGCCGATCGCGCCCCGTGATGGTCCTGCGGACGCGCCAGTCTGGCGCGACCGCCGGGCTCGGTCCGCTCCCGGCCTCGTTTCACTACCGGCACAGTCCGTGCTTCCCCGTTGACGGAAAGGAATCCATCACGACGAGGGAGAACGACCTTGGCCGAATACGCCAACTGGCTATCCAGAGTGCTGCTCGCCCGACAGTTCGCGAACCAGCATCTCGTATCGCTGGATGTGCCGGCATGGCGCACCGCCGCCATCCGGATCGTGAGCCATTTCCTGCGGCCGAGCATCGACGACATCGCGATCAAGGCACCGATCTTCATCGTCGGCACACCACGCTGCGGCTCGACGATGATGCAGGAGATCCTGTCCTGCCATGAGCGCATCGCCTACGTCACGCACGCCATGGACAGCGCGCGCGACCCGCGCACCTTCTATGCGACGGAAATGCTGCGCAAGCGGCTGAAACTGAACGTCGAGGGCGAGCGCTATCTGAAGGACAGCATCATCGTCAACGCCGGCACGCCGGCCGAGGCGATGCGGTTCTGGGCGGAATCACTGAAGCTCGACCCATTCGCGCTGACCTGGCCCGAGCGCACGCTGGCCGATTTCACGCCCGAGGAAATCGAGCACATCTATTTCTATATCAAGCACGTGATCAACTGCTTTCGGGACCGCGGTGGTGACCGCTTCCTGAACAAGTCGCCCGCGCTGCTCACGGTCATCCCGCT
>ENA-OWNT01005151-OWNT01005151.1-seawater-metagenome-genome-assembly--contig:-NODE-5151-length-10972-cov-6.482607_pt1 | contig 10972 bp, 9 predicted proteins | sample MGYA00238136_ERZ651165 | MGnify/ENA primary metagenome ERZ651165 (study PRJEB26861, sample SAMN08777766) | seawater metagenome | isolation source: coastal seawater | place: USA: Florida | collected...
TCCCCGGCCTCGGCGAGCGCCGCCACGTGCTCCAGGTCCGCCTCCAGGGCGAAGGCGTGCTCGTCCCGTGCTTCGGCGAGGTCGGCGACGAGGGCCCAGGCGTCGGGCAAGGTGGAGTCGCTGCTCCAGGCGGCCTGCAGGGCGAGCGCCCAGGCGCCGTCGAGGTCCCCGGCCGCCGCGTGCAGCTCAGCGCGACGAAGCCGCAGGTCCGCGACGAAGTGGCGGCGTCGCTTCAGGGCTTCCGGGAAGGGGAGCGCGCCGTACCGCTCCCAGGGGTCCCAGCCGCCGCCGAGCACGGCGTCCTCGGCCCGGACGAGCGCATCCAGCGCCGGCTCCTCGGGGAGCAGTCCCGCCAGCTCCATCCAGCCGCGCGCGTCGTTCGCGTCGTGCCTGGTGATCAGCTCGAGCTGCTGCCGCGCCACGACCTCGTCGGGCGGGTCCACGGCCAGGGCCGCCTCGGCCACGCGCCAGCGCCACCGCTGCACCATCGCGTGCCCATCCGCCGGATCCGCCTGGATCACGAGGAGCTTCTTCAGCCGCTCCGCCGGGTCCTGCGTGTTGTTCGCGCGGTTCGTGTCGGCGAACAGCTTGCGATAGGGCGGCGGCACCACGAAGGAGCCTCGGTACCACCGGCTGTTGTCCGCGAGCTGGAAGTCGGGGAACGCCGCGCGCACCTGCTGAAGCCAGGCCGCGGCCGCCTTGTCGTCCTTGCGGCGCTTGTGGAACTTGAGCAGCTCGTTGGCGAGCACCGGGTCCTTCAGCGCGCGGGGCGCGAGCTTGCTGACCACCCGAAGGACGTCCTCCCGGGCCTCCTCGACGCCCTCGCCCCAGGTGCCCGTCCACAGTCCGGAGCACACCTCCGCCGCCCAGGGGTCCGTCCGCACGATGTCCAGACACGCGACCTTGAAGGTGGCGACCTCCTGGTTGGCGCGGGCGCGCTGGACGAGGCTGATCCGCCCCTGGAGCTCGCTCGGGACGACCGCGTTGGCGGCGACGCCGTCGAGCAGCGCCTCGGTGCCCTGGCCGACCCGGTAGCGCAGGTCACGCCGGGCGATGAGGGCGGCGTACTGCAGGTCCGCGTCCGTCGCGCCGTCGAGCACCTCCTCGATGAGCGCGAACGACGCCTCGACCCACGGGGTCTCGGCGCCGGTGAACTTGTCGCGCCGCGCCGCAGCCATGCGCGCGCGCACCACCCGCAGCCGGGCGTGGCCGTCCCCCGTCAGGGTGGCCAGCGCCTCCCAGGACGCCTCCACCTCGGGCCCGTGCCCGCGGCCCCAGACCAGCGCCTCCGCCATCAGGCCCCAGGCGTACCCCTCGGTGGGGTCTCCATCGAGCGACCGGTCGAGCGACGCGATGGCGTCGTCGATGTCCCCGCGCGCGAGCTGCTGCTGGGCGAGGTTGAGGAGCCGTCCGGGGTGGTCGGCGTCCTTCGGCGCCGCGTTGGCATCGGAGGCAAGCAGTCCGAGCATCAGGGCGATCGCGGGGACCAGCTTCATCACGCTCCTTCGGCCCACAGGGCGTCGAACCACTGCTCGAACGCGGCCACGGGAGCCTGCAGATCCGTCCACGCGCCCACCTCCTGGTTGTCCTCGAAGCCGCTCGTGGAGATGTTCGCCGACTGCACCTGCAGCCCGTCGTCGATGAGGAACGCCTTGGCGTGGCTGATGCGGTCGGCCCGCTCCCACCGCATCTGCACCCCGCGCTCCTCCAGCCAGGCCTTTGCCTCTGCGTTGCGCTCGTTGTTGTCGAACTGCCAGTCGCTCCACTCGGCGACGCCCCGCACGGTCACGCCCCGGTCCACCGCCTCGGCCAGCGCCTGGTACAGCTGCATCGCGGGGGCGTCGAGGTTCCAGGGCTGCAGGAACGTGCCGTACAGCGTGAAGTCCACCCGCCGGCCCGCCCGCGACAGCTGGTCGAGCAACCGCTCCAGCAGCTCGCCGTTGCTGAGGGCGCGGACGTGGGGCGACGAGGACTGGTCCACGTTCGGCACGCCCCGGAACGTCACGTTCTCCCAGACGGCGTCGAACCAGCCCATGGCGTACGCCGCGGGGGGCCCGTTGCGCAGCAGCAGGTTGCACTCGTGGTTGCGCTCGATGGAGGACGTCGACCAGTTCGTGCTGCCGACGATCGCGACGTCTCCGTCGGCCGCGAGCATCTTCGCGTGCATCGTCGTCTCCGGGAGGTTGTCCAGGCGCGCGGTCACCCCGAGCGCCTCGAGCCGCGTCACGGCGTCGGCGTTGTCGTCGATCTCGTCGTCGAACAGCACGCGCACGGCGACTCCCCGGGCGGCGGCCTCGCCGAGCAGGGTGACGATGGCGTCCGTGGGCTGGCCCGAGAACAGCTCGAACTGCGCCGCGACGAGCGACTCCTGGGCGCCCGTGATCAGACCCTCCACCGCGCCGAAGTAGGCGTCGTCGCAGACGAGCTCGGCGTTGGGGTCGTCGGGACCGGGCGTCGCACCGGGCTCGCAGCCCACGGTGGCGCAGCCGCAGAGCAGGCCGAGCAGCAGCAGGCCGAGGAAGCGCATGCGGACGGCGCGGCTACTCGTCGATCGAGTCGCCCGGGGGGCGCGAGTGGTGCGTCGGCACGTCGCCGAAGACGTGCTCTTCGTCCGGGTCGTCGAGCTCGAGGTCGTCCTCGTCGGGCGGGGGCGCGCCGTGCTCGGTGTGGGGCGGCGCGACGGCCGGGTTGGAGCCCGAGACCGGGGCGAGGCCGGCGCCGGAGTCGGACAGCGGCGGCGCGGCGGGGCGTGAGGCCAGCTCGGTGCGGATCTCGGACTCCGGCGTCTCGGTGTCGAGCAGCTGGTACTCCGCGAACCCGTCCTTGCGGGAGGTCACGGCCTCCGCGCGCAGCTCGACGGCCTGCAGCGTCGGGTGGGTCGTGATCTGGAGGTACGCCCGCGCCAGCGCTGCCAGCGTGGCCTCCTGGAGGGTGATGACGTCGCCCGCCGCGGTCTCGATGCGGGCGCGCAGGTGCTGGTGCCCGTCCGGGACGCCCACCAGGACGCGCAGCACCTCGCGGTTGCGAAGGAGGAGGTTGAAGTCCATCGTGGGACGGTACCAGCGCCCTCCCCCGAGCATGAACGAAGCACTGAACCTGCCCGACGGCGCCGTCTGCGCGCTGCACCCCGACCGCGCCGCGGCCCGGGCCTGCGTCCGCTGCGGGACGTTCGCCTGCGGCGGCTGCCTGGTGGGCGAGGACCTCTGCACCGAGTGCAAGCGGCGGCTGCTGCGCGAGGGGACGCCCTGGACTCCCCAGGAGAAGGCGCGCGCCGTCGCCCGGACCCGGATTCGCCGGGCGGAGCGGCTCCTGCGGTTCGAGCTGATCCTGGGGGCGCTGGCCACCGTGGTGCTGGTGGCCGTCGCGGGAGGCGGGCTCCCCGCGGGCCTGCGGCCGGTGGGACTCGGGATGTGGCTGATCGCCGCGAGCCTGGGGATCGTGGTCGCCGGCAACGCGCTGTCGAGCTACCAGAACGCCCAGCGGGGCCGGCCAGGGCCCGCGGTCAGCGGCGTGGTGTCCCTCGCGGAGGCCGTGCAGTTCGTCAGCCTCGGCGCGCTGCCGGCCGTGCTCCTCGTGGGGCCGCTGGTGGCGCTACTGCGTAGTACGGGGGTCTGAAGCGGGCGACGTCGCAGGTGCGCCCGACGGTTGCCCGTCGTGGACCCGCGAGACCGTCCAGCTCGCCGCGCCGCTGGAGCGGCTGTGCTTCTCCCCGTGTTCCGGGAGCGTGGCGATCACGTGAGCGGAGGACGAGCTCTCCTCGACGACCCGAACCGGTGAGATCCTCGAAAGATCGAACTCCGCCGTCGAGCTGCCCGAGGACTCGTAGCGCACCATCTCCACAGTGGTGCCCTTCGGCAGGCGCGCGACCTTGAACGACTGGTTCTCGGCGAGTCCGGCCTCCTTGATGTCCACGGTCCCCACGCCTCCCTCCAGGGCGGTCAGCGTGAACGTGCGCGTTCGGGTCGTCGTGACGCCCACGTTCTCGAACGTGTCTGTGACTTCCCACTGCGCCCCGACGCCGACGGGCTCGAGCGGGAGCGGGATCGGGAGGGTCTCGATCGACTCCCAGATCCCCTTGACCCGGTAGGCCGCCATCCGATTGGGGATCCGCGAGAGCCGAGGCGCGATGTTCGTCCCCTGGCCACGGTTGCTGAACTGGCCCTGGCCTGTCCCGCCCCGCAACGCATCTGCGGTGGCTTCTGCCTCTGCGCTTGCTCCCACAGGGCCGCGCACCTCCACCGTCACGTCCAGGAGCTTCGCCTCGAACTCCACCAGGTGAGGGCCCTTCTTCCGGCGTGACGTGATGATCACGTCCAGTTCGATGCTGTCTGAGCCCTGCGTGCGGGAGCCGTCGTAGTCCGTGCCGCTGCTCTGATCGCGGAACGTCAGGGTGGAGCGCTCGGGGGTCCCCAGCTCGAACGTGTAGCGGAGCGTCTCCCGGGGGTCTGCGCCGGGGCTGAGCAGCCGGGTGGCGACCCCGGCCAGGTCCGGCGAGTCCGGGCGGGCCGCCTCGTCCGCGTCCAGCTCGAGGTCCACCGGCTCGACGACAATGTCTGGTCCGGTGAGGACCTCGCAAGACGAGAGGGTGATCAGCAGCACCCCGAGACCGAGGACACCGAGGCGTCCACTGACATGCCACCTGCTCGCTGCTCGCTCGCGCATCCCCGCCCCCCGGCCGCCGAGTCTATCCGAGATGGGCTGGCCGCCTCAGTCCTCGGGCGTGGGCAGGACGGCGCCGGTGGTGAAGCTGAAGCTCACCGGCTCTTCCGCCGTGACCCAGTCGATCACCACGCTGTGCAGTGCCTCTTCGGCGAACTCGTCGTCCGGCACCCAGGCCCACACGTCGCCCTCCTGCACCTGGTTGAGCTGGCCGGACAGCGCGGCGCCGTCGTGCAGGACCGTGATCGCCACACCCTCCACGGGGGCCGTCCACTCGGCGGTGATGTCCGTGGACGGCGGGACGCCCTCGGCGCCGGCGGCGGGGATGTGCAGGACGAAGGTGCCGGGCCCCTCGCCGGGGTCTCCCGTCGGGCAGCCGATCAGCAGCAGCGTCGCCAGCGCGAGCGCGCGCATCAACGCTCCTCGGGCACGTACTCGGGGCAGAGCTCGTAGACGCCGTCGCCGTCAGCGTCGTACCGCGCGTCATCGCCTTGGCAGATGAAGTCGCCCATGGCGCTGTCGATGATGTCCGCGCAGGTGCGGATCCGCAGGTTCGTGCCCCGGGGCTCGCCGATGATGTTCGCGGCCTCGGCGCGCAGGCAGCGGGACTCGCGATCGAGCGACGGACAGGGCTCGCACGTGCCGCCCGCGAACTCGGTGTAGAGGTCGCAGAACGTCGTGTCCGGCGGGAACTGCCCGTTCTCCGGGACCAGGCCGTCCAGCCCGGTGGTGTCGATGTACGCGCCGAACGCGTGGATGAAGAGCCCGTCGTGATCCGGCAGCACCGTCGCGTCCAGATCCCAGTCCCGCAGCGCGAACTGGTTGGTGGTTTCGTCCGTCCCGTCCGCCCCGCTCTCGTTGCCGGGGGCGAAGCGCGTGCCAGACGCGGTGATGTCGGGGTTGTCCCAGGTGGCGGGTCGGTCGTCCGAGGTGCCGGGCACCAGGTCCTTGCCGGCGGTGACCACCGCCGTCTCCACGCAGGAGTCCTGCAGCATCGAGCCGGGCACCGTCTGGGCGAGCACGAGGTGCAGCTCGCCGCTCTCCGGATCCGAGTCCTCGTGGACGGCGAGGAGGAACGCGATGTCCGGGCCGTTGGGCGCGATGGGCAGCTGGTCGAGCCCTGTCAGGTCCACCGGCAGGACCGCCCAGGTGGCGCCGGGGAGTTCGTCGAGGTCGTCCTCACTCAAGGGGAAGCCCAGCATCGAGGTCTCGAACTCGAAGGCGTGCGTTCCGTCGACGTTGCTCCAGGTCACCTCCACGTCGTACTGCGTGTCCGGCTCGAGCGGCGCGTCCGGCTCGAACCGGCGCGCGACGCTGCGGTCCTCGCCGACCACGGTGCCGGGCAGCGCGACGTTGCCGGGGCCGATGAGCGTGATGGTGACGTCCTGGGGGATCCGATCCCACTCGATGGAGATCTCGGTCGTCCCGGGCACGTGGCGGTCTTCGTGCTCGGGCACGGTGGACACCACGGAGGCCGGCAGATCGGGCGTGCCGGTGGGCTCCTCCCACGGCGTGCAGGCGACCAGGAGGAGCGGCAGGGCGAGGAGCAGACGGCGCATCGCGCGCAGCCTACCGCGCGGCCACGGGAGCGGAACCGGGGAGATCGCCGCCCCTTGCGGATGGACATCATGTACGTATGGTTTGTTGGAGGAACATACGTATGGCTGCACGGAAGCTGACCCTGAGTGTCGACGAGCGGGTGATCGCCGCGGCGAAGACCTACGCGCAGGAGCAGGGAACCTCCGTGTCGCGGCTCGTGGAGGGCTTCCTGCGGACGGTGAGCGCCCCGCCGGTCGGCGAGGTGACGACGCCCGTGCTGGACCGGCTGCGAGGGAGCATGAACGTGATCGATCCCGCGCAGTACGGGGATCACCTGGCGGACAAGTACCTGTGAGGGTGCTGGTGGACCTGAACGTGGTCCTCGACGTCCTCATGGATCGCGCGCCCCACGCAGATCACGCCGCTCGCCTGTGGGCTGCGTGTGAGTCGGGCGAGGTGGTGGGCCTGGTGGCGGCGCACAGCGTGACGACTCTTCACTACCTGGCGACCCGGGCCAACGGCAGGCGCTTCGCAGAGCGGTGCCTGAGCGACGTGTTGTCGGTCTTCGACGTCGCCGCGGTGGATCGGGCGGTCCTCGAAGATGCGAACGACCTCGGGTGGGCCGACTTCGAGGACGCGGTGTGTGTCATGGCCGCGGCGGCGGCTGGCTGCACGGTGATCGCGACGCGTGATCGGGCAGGGTTCCGGCGCTCCGCCGTGCCGGCGTTGACTCCCCGCGAGGCCCTGCACGCGGCCCGCGCCGGGTGACTACTGGGGGGCGGGCGTCTCGTCCCCGGCGTCGCCCTCGGAGCCGCCGTTGGCGGCCTGCTCCTGCATGCGCGTCCAGCGCTTCTCCCACAGCGTCTCGCCGCGGTAGCGCACCGAGTCCGCGCGGAGCTCCTTCATCTTCTCCGGCGGGACGCCGTCGTACGTCTGGCCCTTGAGGTTCAACTGGGTCCAGATGGGCCCGCCGGGCAGCTCCTCCTGGCGCGTGCGGTACGCCAGGTGCCGCTCGTTGCCGAGCACCGCGCTCATGTTGTGCTGCACGAAGTCGTTGCGGATCGACACGTCAATGAGGCCGCCGTTCCACCCGCCGAACGTCTTGGCGCGGTTGCGCGGCCACCACATGAGGTCCTTGTCGTACTGGCTGAGGTGCTCGTGGCGGATGGTCTCCTGCAGGAGATCCCAAACCCACTCGCACTCGATGTCGGCGACGCGGCAGGTGTCCATCACCGCGACCAGGCCCTCGCCGCGGGTGGCGGCCGGCGTGCTCCGCGGCGGGTCGTAGTAGCCGCCCTGGAAGTCCTTGAACTCCTTCGCCGTCTTGAGGTTCTTCTTGTACTGGTACTCGACGGCGCGGGCGAGGTTCAGCGAGTGCTGGAGGTACTTGTCGTCCTTCGTCTCCGCGTACAGGTAGCTCAGCGCGATCATCAGCCAGTGGTCGTTGGCGAGGCGCTTCTCGTCCTTGCCGGCGTCGCGCACGTCGATGAGCCAGTCGCTGGCGCGGCGCGCGGCCTCGAGCCACTGCGGGTTCGGGTCCCACGCGTGCAGGCGGATGAGGCCCAGGATGGCCTCGCCGGGGTAGTACGCCGAGTCGTCGGTGTCCGTCGGCGGGCCGTCCGGCGTAAGCGCCGGGAAGTAGATGAACTCGCCATCCTCCTTCAGGGAGGCGACCAGGAAGTTGCCGAACTTGCGGGCGTCCTCCCGGAACTTGTCGTAGTTGCCGGTGGACTCGCCGTACGCGTCCAGCATCACGAGCGCGAGGCCGGCGCCGCCCAGCTTCACCTTCTTGCCGGGAGACAGGATCCACTTCGTGGGGCCGCCGCCGTAGGGGCCCTGGCGCACGTCCTCCTTGCACTTCGCGAACAGGTACTCGATGGCCGCCTCGGACGCGAGGCGGTACGGCTCGTACTTGGTGCGGTCGTAGGCCTGCAGGATCGAGTAGGTCGTGCCGCCGTGGCGCAGGAGGTTGTAGGAGCTGCTGTCCCGGTCCGTGGACGGGTAGTACTGGTAGCGGATCTTGCCCTGCGAGCTGATCGAGCTGATCAGGTAGTCCGCGGCCCACACGGAGCGCTGGAGCATCAGCTCCTCGGTCAGGTCGTCGAACTCCCACCGGTGCAGGCGGTAGAGACGCAGGATGTCCGGCGTGTCGACGCCGTAGGGGTCTCCCTCGACCCAGGGGATTGTGTAGAAGCGGTCGTACGCGAGCTCCTCGGGGAGGGCGCCCAGGTCCGGGTTGCGGTTCTTCAGCGCCTTGACGAGCCGGTCCCGCCGAATGCCGCGGTACTTCTTCTTCTCGTCGAAGATGTGCCGCTCGAGCAGCTCCGACGGGAGGATGTAGCTCGTGTTGCCCTCGTTCTCGACCCAGTAGCCGTACAGCGCCACGCGCCGCTTCTTGGGCTTCTCGACCTCACGCTTGAACGTCTTGTTCGTGACCCGGGTGACGACGTCGATCTTGATGCGGACGTCCTTGCCCTGCTTGCGGGCGTCGCGGATGGCCGATCCGTGGGCCTCGTTGACGGACTCGGCGGCGAGCCGGACGGAGCCGGTCAGGTTCTCGCCGGCCCCGGTCCCGCACAGGTTCGGGTGCTCGACGCCGTAGACGCACACGAAGGCGCGGCGGCCGGGGAGCGCGTCCGTCCCGCCGGTGCTCGCCGGGGACGGCGCGTCGAAGAGGACGCTGCGGGCCACGTCGAACGCGGAGCGCATCGTGGCCTTGTCGCCGAGGGCGGGCGCGGCGCCCTTCCACAGGAGATCGTCCTGGCCGGACGCGCCCAGAGCGGTGCCGGACACGCTCTGTTTGCCTCCCCCGCCGTTGCAGGAGATGGCGCTGACGAGCAGCAGGAGGGCGAGCAGGAATCGGAGGTGCTTCACGGGTCGGCACGATTAGCGACGCGCCGGCACCCGGTCAAGGGATTCGGCGACGAACCGCCAGCACGAACAGGGCCAGAAGCGCGACGAGGACGGTGGGCTGACCGGACATGGAAGTCGTGCAACCGCAGTCGGGTGTCTGGTCGTCGTCGTCGTCGCCGACGGGTGGCTCGGTCACCTCGTCGCTCCGCACGGTCAAGGTCCAGGGATCCGCGAACCCGCTCGTGGTCGTCCCGTCGTCCGCCTGCACGCTCCACCAGGTCGTCCCGCTCTCCATCGGGGCCGCCAGGGGCCACGACACCTCACCCGCGCCGTCGGTGACGGTGTTCCCGCCGGGCACGGTCACGCTCATGATCACGTCGGTGAGATCGGCGTCGCGCGCCAGGACGATCGTGTACTCGAGCACATCCCCGTCCGGGTCGGCGCTCCACGCCGCCGTCAGGACGACCTCCGTCTCCGTCACGTCCATCCCGTCGCTGGGATCGAGGAGCACGGGCACGCTCGGCGCCTCGTTGGTGGCGTTCACGAAGAAGCTGATGGGCTCCCAGGGAGACCAGACCGCGCCGTCGCCGGCGCGCACGCGGGCGTAGGCCGTCTCGTTCTCGGTGAGGGAGATGCCGTCGCCCGCGAGATCCCAGGAGGCTGTGCCGTCGCTCGCAGGGCTGATCGGGGGGCTGATCCAGGACGAGGCCCACCCGGCGTCTTCAGCGAGCTCGAACTCGTAGACCACGTCGGCCCCCTCCGGATCCTCGGCGCCCGCCGCGCTCAGGACGGGCGACGTCGTCGCGACGTCGTCGCCGTCCTGGGGGTCGATCCAGACGACGCCCACCGGCGCGCCCTCGTCGTTGGACGCCTGGAACGACACGACGGCGGACCAGTCGCTGTCCAGGCCGTGCTCGTCGGTGGCCCGGGCGCGGAGCCAGCCCCACTGGTCCTCGGCGAGGGCGACGTCCACCGTCCACTCCAGGAGGGCGCCCGCGACGAGGCCGTCGGCGGAGGTGTGCAGGGTGGTGAGGGCGTCGTCGGTGTACACCTCGATCGTGTAGGTCAGCGCGTCGCCGTCGGCGTCCGTGGAGGGTCCGAACTGGACGGCCGGCGTCAGGCTCGCGACGAGCTCCCCATCCTGGGGGGAGGCCGGGGTCGGCGCGGTCGGGGCCTCGTTCGTCTCGTTCACCACGAAGGACTCGGTGACCGACCAGGGACCGTCCGCGAAGGCATCGCTCGCGTGCGCCCGCCACCAGTACGGCGTGTTCTCGCTCAGGGCCACGTCGACCTTCCAGGTCGTGGATCCGGCCGCGTCCTCGGCCACGCCCGTCACGTCCGTCACCAGCGCGGTGAGCGCGGCATCGCTGTAGACGGCGAACGTGTAGGTCAGGGCGTCCCCGTCCGGGTCCGTCGCGTTGTCGATGACCAGGTCCGGCGACGCCTCCGTCTCCGCGTCCGCCACCGGCTCGATCGGCGTAGGCGCCGTGGGCCCGCCGAACGCGTTGGGATCGGTGCCTGCGAGGAACTCGTCCAGGTTCGAGACGCCGTCGCCGTCCGGGTCGCCGGCGGCGTCGGAGGGATCCGTGGGATCGAGGTTGTTGGCGGTCTCCCAGCCGTCGTCCATGCCGTCACCGTCGAGGTCCAGCGTCCCGATGGTGACGGTGACGGACTGGGCCGCCGTGCCGCCGTCGCCGTCGTCAACGAACAGCGTGAAGGACACCGGGCTCGTGACGGCGTCCGCGTAGGTCGGCGTCCAGTCGAGCTGGCCGGTGGCGGTGTCGAGGGTCACGCCGGCCGGCGCGGACGAGGAGACCGACCAGGTCATGACGTCGTTGACGCCCGGATCGAACACGGTGGGGACGTACTGCCAGGCGCTGCCCTCGAGCGCGTTCCCGCTCGGGGTGGACGTGATGGACGG
>ENA-OWNT01005154-OWNT01005154.1-seawater-metagenome-genome-assembly--contig:-NODE-5154-length-10964-cov-4.593919_pt1 | contig 10964 bp, 3 predicted proteins | sample MGYA00238136_ERZ651165 | MGnify/ENA primary metagenome ERZ651165 (study PRJEB26861, sample SAMN08777766) | seawater metagenome | isolation source: coastal seawater | place: USA: Florida | collected...
GACGAACGAGCGACAACGAACGACAACGAACGAACGAGCGAGCGAACAACAGCGAACGAACGAACGAACGACAACGACAAACGACGAACGACAACGAACGACGTCGACGACAACGAACAACGACGAAGTTCGAAATCGTCATCAGACCGCTTCTTGAGATGAAAGACGACGCCACAACACGCCACCGACAGCCACATAATCCTAATTATAGATATATCATTTGTACTGTTATCAGCGCATATACGTATCTACAAACAGTACTAAAGCCGACGTGTTTCGAAAGTTCCATAAATGCATTAATCCTATTTGTAGATATGTATATGTAGGTTGTTATCAGTGAAGTGGAATGTATCTTGAATCAGTACTTATGTGCTTTTCTGGTCAACGGGTGAGAGTGAGTGCGCCGTGTTGGGTGGGTGGTTGGTTGTCGTTCGTCCGTCCGTTTCTTTTTCGTCACCGTTTGTCGCTTCGTCGTCGTTCGTCGTTCGTCGTTCGTCGTTCGTCGTTCGTCGTTCGTCGTTCGTCGTCGTCGTCGTTGTCGTTGTCGTTGTCGTTGTCGTTGACGACGTAACAATAGCACACAACCGAACGTCGCATGATGTATGTCTGTGCGGTTGTGTTGGGCCGTGGCGTTCGCTGTTGCGGTAGGGAAACAAGAACAAGGAGCGTGACAGACAACCAATTCAAGCTTGGAAGTTTCGACGACGAGTGTCGCGTCGATGACGGCACGCAAATGCGTCTCCACGTTGCCGGGATGGCAAGCTTGTTGTGTGTGAAGCTGGTGGATTGAGTGACAATATTGCATGTATGCGAAGCAGCTTGGCACCATTGACACGAAAATGGTGTTTGGTGACAGACACCCAGTCGCCTTCTAGCTCGCGAATGCCGGTCGCTCAAAGGCACTGTTCGTGCCGGCGAACTCTGTCGATGCTATGGGCAAAGACCTCCCCCACTCTTGTCACATACGCGGGCGGTGCACTTTTGCTTTGAGAAAATAAACAAGGACCACAAAATTCCAACACACTTCTCCTACCGAAATGACCTAATCTGTTCACTATCCAACCAACGAGGGTGAACCTCGGCAGCGGTTGGATGCTTGCAAATTGATGAGCATTCGCAGAAGGGAGCGGAAGTCGATTCTGGTGCGTCCTTCGTTTTTCTTTGCTTGTGTTGATAGCGTGCCAGCTGCTCAATCGTGGTATCTCTCTGCGCAGTCAGGTGCCGCGACTTCATTGTTGATGGGAAACAGCGTGGGAATTGCAAGCCGCTCTTACCATGACAGTGGAAGGCCTTCATGTTCGTGAACCGCACCGTGCTTGACGCGCGATGTCACTGGCCACAGTATTTAGTCTCCTGTGATTCTGTCCAGATCTCGACCAAACTTCTGCCGGTTGGAAACCTCGGACGTCGGGTTCAATCGAAGCGCATGCTCCATTGACACGTGAGTCGAGCCGTGGGTCAAGTCGCGGATCATCATCTGCCAGTAGACGCGAAGGACGAAGCCCGTCTCGAGGATCTTCTGCTGCGTCTGCGCATTCTCGCTCGTCAACCTCATCATCCAGCCGGTTCGTTTCGTGTGATGCTGTTCATGAGGACTCTGTTGCAGGGCTGTTCGTAACTGTTTGCCGACATTATGTGTTGCAGTAGCAGGACAGGTAGCCGCAGTAACGGAAGCCGCAGCCCGAAACCAGGCACACCCAACCGCTCTGCGGGAAAAGCCATCGTTGGTAGCGCAGCAGCCAAAGACAAGAAGAAACTGTGCTGTGACAAGTATGTTGTTGCTTCCCGCCCTTGAACACGTATTTCAAAACTCCTAATCGGTGTGGGTTTTCGGTGGTCACGATATGTCAGATGCGACAAAGCACATCGAACAGAAGAGTGCCCGTACTACAAAAAAGGACGCGACAAGCACCCAGACGCGCAGCGGCGCCGTCACCACGACTTCGGCGAGGTGTGTTGCGGACAAACTGGTGTTTCCGTGTGCCATTGTCAATGTCAACTTGCGACTTTTGACGGTGGCAGGCCGGAGGAAATTTTTTGCTTAGAAATGCCCGTGTGGTACGGCAACCCGGCGACGGGAGGTGCGTCGTCTCTCCATTCTGTCTTTTGTCGAGTGCGTCACGATTCGCTGTTGACGGAGACATTGTGTACGCCTCTGTTCGTAGCTGTCTCTTCCATTCGATGGCTTACGGGCTTCGCAAAGCCGCGGGAATACACTTATCAGCTGTTCAAGTATGTGTCATGTGTGTTGGCTCAGCGTCTTTTTTTGCGTCGCTGACGTGTTTACTGTTGTTGCTCGTCCAACCAGCTCCGGCGAGACATCGCTCAGTTTCTGTTGCGCAATGCCAATATGAAGATTGCTGAGTCTCCTCTCGGAGACTGGGTTAAGTGGGACACTGGTCAAAATATCGCAGCCTACTGCCGCAAAATGATGAATGGCCGTCATTGGGGTGGCGGCATCGAAATTGCATGTTGCGTGCGAATGAAGAAGGTCAATATTCACGTGTACGAGGTGCGCAGATCAACAGTAACTTGCATGATGCAGAGGATGTGATCCATAATGTGTGGCGATGTTCACTTGCAATGTATTCGAGTTCTCATTGTTTCGTTGTTGTCATTGCTCGTATCAGGCGTCGCGAAAGACGAGAGGCGCGTTCAAACGCATCTCGTGCTTCAAGACACCAGGCGCGAAGAAAACTGCGCACATTCTTTACACGGGCGGCATACATTACGATGCTCTGTCCGTGCCGTAGACTCCATGGCGCTGTGTAATCGTAAGGTAATTTCGTTTTGAAGCTGTTGGTTCCCTAGGAGACGCAACGTAAAGACATGCATGCCAGAAGAACGTTTCGCGATTTGCAGTCTTTGCTGTTCAGGCAAGGGGTAATAGCTCCAGGGCTGTTATGACCTCTTGGTTCAGGGGTTGACGTGAGGTCGTCGACCAGCTGTCCCATCTTTTATCTTTTGTCGATTCCGAATTTCTCATTCCTTTGTCTGTCTCAGCACCGTAGTTGCGGTCATGAAGTGACATCACCACGATCGCAACCGTAAACTGTAAACTGCAAGTGTCATGGTTTGTGGGGGTTCTGCAGTCGTGTAAAATGCAAAATGTAAAAATTGAAAAAAGTTGCAAAAGTTGTAAAAAATGTGCTGGGCGGAAGGCTGGATCAGACCAGAGACACAGAAAACGGACGTCTCCCAATTCGTTTTCACAGTGTGAAACGTGAATGAAATCGCTGTGGCCCCCTGGCGACTTATTCCTGATTGCTGAAGGTTATCGCAGTTTCTTGAGTGGCATGACCACTTCAAAAGAACACTTCATCGTCCGAGAAAACTGCGCGTGTGGGTCTCATCGTTTTCGCGGTTTGAGGACAGTGCTTGAAATCTGTAAATACCTATCTGTCCACTCCGCGTTCAAGTCATAGCATCCCCACCACCTGTCAGCCAGTTCGTGGTCCGTCAGTCGTCAGTGCCGTCAGTCGTCATTCGTCAGTCGTCAGACAGCTGTCGGTCGTCATCAGTCGTCAAGTCGTCAGTCGTCGGTCGGTCGTCCGCAGAAGTCGCTCGAAGCACGGCATTGAAGTCGCGCGTTGACGTAAGTCATGCAAAGTTAGTTCTCGGTATTCTATCTGTACCTCAAGGACTGGGGATGTTTCCATTTCCAACCACGTCAACCAACAACTTTACAACTTCACGCCACAGACCACACACAGACAACAACCGAAGCAGAGCAGAGAATTGAGAATTGAGAATTGTTCGCGACCCGCGACGGAGAAAGTCTGAGTGACGTAGAAAAGTCGCAAACCTCCTTGGCTGCTACGTGCACATTCGTTTTCGCACTTGGGTACAGTATTTGGTCCACCTGTCCACCTTGAATACATTTGGGTCCGCGCGGTCGGTCGTGCACTGTCACCGCACAACATACGCCACGACAATTCAACAACGATGACGATGCTTCTCTGCAGACAGGCGGACAGTTTGCTTCATTGTCTGTTCTCAGCGCACACAGTCGCTGGTGCTGCTACTTCGCTGCTGCAACGTCGAAGGGAAGGTTGTTGACTGCTGATGAGCTCTAGCTAGCTGTCGAGGGCGGGGCGGGGCGGGGCGGGGCTGGGAGCTGGGAGCTGGGAGCTGAGGCTTCGTTGACTGACTGCCGGTCGCAGTCCCTCCCTCTGCCACCATCGCTCTCCCCTCCCACACCCTGCAGACGAACCAACTTCAGCGTTGGGAAGTGAGAATGCGTAACTGGGCGAGGGATGGGTGTGACGGGGTGGAGTGGTGGGGCAGTGGGATGAAAGTGGGGATGATGGGATTGAGTGAGTGAGGGAGGACAGTGATCAGTGATCGATGCTATGCACGTGCTCGGCGCAAGATTGCAACAACTGCTGCTCTGTCTCCACTCTTACCCACTCTGTACGCCGCTCCGCTGACTGACTGCGACCGCACGGAGTCCTTGGCTCTACCGTCGCTCAAGCGATCGATCGATCTGCCGTCAAGTGAGCATGGTTGTGTGTGACTGGTGGTGGACGAGATTGACTGATTGAGCAACGTTGTGCCTGTCAGCAGTGAGGTGGGAAGAATTAGCCTCTTAAGTGAGCCACTGAGCCGGTAAGAAGACTACGGCTAAGGCCACGTCCTGCTGCACAGACAACGCGCTCACGTTCTCAGTACTGGGAGTTGTAGTGCACTTGTGTGCATGTGTGTGCGGGTGTGGATGAGGGTGACGTAGCCCGTGTGTGTGTGCGGGGAGAGCTTGCTTCACTGTCAGTCGCTCTACCGCGAACGGAGTAGTTGTTGAGAAGGAGCAGTCGTCCACACTCTTCGCCAGTCAGGCTCCAGCCAGTGTTACTGACTGGAGCCAGCCCACGACCCAGCAAACGTCGTTCGTTCGTTCGTTCGTTCGTTCGTTCCTTCCTTCGCTCGTTCGTTGTTACAAGGCGCGTTCATTGTGAGTCAGCAGTCAGCCAGTCAGTCAGTGTCCGTCAGTCAGAGTCAGTCAGTCAGAGTCAGTCAATCAGTCAGTCAGTCAGTCAGTCAGTCAGTCAGTCAGCCGTCAGTCCTTCTTTCCACGACGCTGTGTTGCCCACGACGTCAGTCAGTCAGTCAGTCAGTCAGTCTGTCTGTCAGTCAGCCAATCAGTCAGTCCTCCAACCAACCAGTCAGCCATGCAGTCACTTCACTTCGCAGCTAGGCAGCTGTAGGCTGTGTGTTCATGCCTACTTGTCGGTCTGTTCGTTCCGTCTGCATCAGGCAGGCAGGCAGGTATCATCAGCGAAGCGGGAAACTACGTCCGCTGGGGCGGTGACTTACTCGCGCATGAAAGGCAAGAGGTGTTGTGTTTTGTCGAACAACGGAGGCCGCCATTGAATAGTTCAAGCCTTCCGATAGTTGTGCCTTCCAACAACGCCATTGGTGTCACGTGAGCAAAAGCATCGTGTCTGTCTTCGAAGCGGAGTTGGAGTCATCACGCGTACGATGCACAACGTTGTGGGCGACATGGCAGAGGACAAGAGTTTGCTCGGCAACGTTGTCTTCTGCACGCGCGACAGCCCAGAGCAGACCTAACAGTGGGAAGGCGGGGTGGAGGAACACAAACAAGATGGGTCATAGCCACTTCCTCGGCTGATGGAGCGCCTGGCACATGCCGCAATGGAAACTCAGCTTCAAACAACCTGTGCCGTCGTCGAGTATTCATGGGTCGCACACAACTAACCGTGCTGCGACGTCGAGAAGGGTTGGTTGACGTTTGTTGCTTGGAGATACAACACCGTCGTAGCAGCGCGGCACCGTTTGGTTGAACAGAGAATGCGAATTTTGCTTGCGCTGCTTGTTTCTGCTTTTGTGGTTGTTCTGTCTGTTGAAGTGGGAACAAGTGTGAAGTTTTGTGCTGAAGATAAAACGACCGTGGACTTTTTCAGGAGGAATTAGCCAGGCCAATTCAAGCGTGGCACCCTGTGCCGAATCTGTATTGTGGTACGTTGTTGAATTGGGTCGGTGGGTACTTCCTACTTTTGGAGCAGGATGCGCGGCTCCGCGCTGCTTGGAGCACTGGCCGCGATCTTGGCTCAAGTAAACCTGATCCAAGCCCAAGGAAGTTTTGAGTATTGCAGCTACTACTACAGTCAATATTGCTACATTCAGAGTGGGGCGGCTTACAGTTTCATTGGCGGCTATGGATATAACTTCATTTACACCACTGCTGCCGATTACTCTGTAATCGGAGGTGGCTGGAGCAATTACATTTACGATGGTATGGCTACGATTTCCGGCGGAATGTACGGAACTGCCTACCAATACCAATCTACTGTCAGCGGCGGCGGCTACAACCGAGCTGTAGGTCCTTACTCAACCGTGAGCGGGGGATGGACAAACTATGCCGGCGGCTACGCATCTGTTGTGCAGGGTGGCTGGACCAATGGCGCCTACGGAAGTTGGAGTAATGTCGGCGGCGGAAAGAGTAACATCGTGTACAACACGTAAGTGGCGACATTTGCATGGTCTCATTGGTAGCAGCGCTGACGTTCTGTTTCGTGTTTCGATGTGTTTGACGATGTAGGTGGGGAACCATTTCTGGCGGCTACGTGAACCGAAACTACGGCATCAGGGCCGCGATCAAGGGTGGATCGTACAACAGCATCATGGGCAACTGGTACGGTACTATCACCGGTGGTACAAAGAACAAACTGTATTCCGCGTATGCGTCCACAGTGACGGGCGGAGTTTACAACAGCGTGTACGTGTCATGGGGCGGAATTCTTGGTGGCAATGGCAACAAAATCACAAGCAAGAAACACGGCTACATTAGCGGTGGTGCTTACAATTACATGACTGGCTACGTTGCCACTATTGGTGGCGGTCTGTACCACAGCGCTGGAGGCCACGGGTCTACTGTTACCGGCGGCTATGCCAACTCTGCGCTCGCCGCGCACTCGTTGGTCAGTGGCGGTCTTGATAATCTTGCCTCGGGTTACTCTTCTTACGTTGGTGGCGGCACTTATAACACGGCTACGGGCAGTTACTCAACTGTTGGCGGTTGTTCAGACAATAAAGCCAGCGCTCCATATGCAACCATCGGTGGAGGCCATGCAAACTACGCGACTAGCTACGCAGCAACTGTCACAGGTGGCTATTACAACGACGCATATGGATCGTATTCGACCGTCAGTGGTGGCAAATCGAATTCTGCACTTGGCAGCTATGCCACTGTTGGTGGTGGTGAAGGCTGTCGCGCTTCTGCTCCCTATTCTACGATCATGGGCGGACGTTACAACTACGCATCAGCATACGCGTCAACCATCCAAGGTGGATTGAGCAACAGTGCGCGCGGCTCGTATTCCACCGTGCGTGGTGGCTACGCCAACCGTGCGACCTCTAACGCTGCGTACGGTTCTGTCGGTGCCGGCTACGGCAATTATTTGAACTCTGAGAAAGGTGTGATTCTGGGCGGAAACAGCAACAGCGTTCTCAGCTCCGGTGATTATCTGTCCATTGGCGGTGGCGTGTCCAACTACGTGTATGGATACAATAATGCCATCATTGGGGGTTCTGGCAACTACATTTATGGTTCATACAGTTTCATTGGAGGCGGTCAAGCTAACACCGCCAAAGGCGCCTACTCTAGTGTCCGAGGCGGCTACGGCAACAGGGCTGTTGGTGATGGTGCCATCATTCAAGGTGGCTACACCGTCTACGCTAGTGGTGCGTATTCTCACGTCGGCGGAGGATACGAGAACACCGTGACTGGTGCTTACTCCAAAATCGGAGGAGGTCAATACAACACCGTGTATGGTGCGTACAGTGGTATCGCTGGGGGAGAGTACAATACCGTGATTGGCGACTACGCGCATGTCGCCGGTGGTTCCACCAACAAGGCCAATGCCGATTACTCGTACGTCGGCGGCGGTTACACCAACATTGTCTACGCTGATGCCGATTACTCCTACATTGGAGGTGGCTACGCCAATCGTGCGTACTCGGAGTACGGTGTGATTACCGGAGGTGGCTGGAATACCGCCAACGCCGATTACGCTTCTCTGGGCGGAGGTCACTACAACACCTGCAGTGGCTCTTACTGTATCGTGCAGGGCTCCACGAGCAGCCGCAACCATGCAAGCCGCGGCGTTATCAGCGGAGGTCACAATCACTGGGTGTATGGCTACGCTGGCACCGTCACCGGAGGAATGTACAACTCTGCGTTCGGATCGTACTCCACGGTTCTGACGGGGTACTACAACCACGCCACTGCTCCGTTTTCAACCGTTGGAGGCGGGCAGTACAATCTTGCATCTGCTTACGCGTCTGCGATTGTTGGTGGCTCCGGCAACCAAGCAACGGCATCATACGCTACCTCAGTCGGCGGAGACGCTAACCGCAACAGCGGAGTCGGCGGAACCGTGAAGGGCGGACAGTACAACTCTGTGTACGGATACGCTGCTATGATCGGCGGAGGCTGGTACAATCGCGCGTTCGGCTACGCTTCGTCTGTTGGCGGTGGCTGGGACAACTTTGCGAAAGGATACGCTTCCACTGTCGGTGGTGGCTACTTGAACACTGCAGCAACGGAAGGCTCGAGCGTTGGCGGCGGTACATACAATTACGTGTATGGTACTCTGGGCACCATCAGTGGTGGCCATTCCAACTACGTGTACAGCTACGCTGGTACAATTCAAGGTGGGATGTCGAACCGAGCCAAGGCAACGTACGGCACGGTTGGTGGAGGATACCAGAACACTGTGGCGGCCGGCGCTTACGCTGGCTCCATTGCCGGTGGCATGTACAACTATGTTGCTGGATTCGCTGGCACGATTGGAGGTGGAGGCTACAACTCTATTCCTTCTGACGGTGTGTCGACGACCATTGTTGGCGGGGCCTACAACCGCGTGTACGAAGCGGGCCAGGTCATCGGTGGCGGTCAAAGCAACTACATGTATCTTCCTTACGCCACTATTTCTGGTGGACACAACCACTACGTGACCGGCTACGCCGGTTCGATTGCCGGAGGCATGTACAACACTGTGAGCGCATCCCTGGGCTACGTTGGTGGTGGTTGGTACAACCACAACCACGGTTACGTGTCCGTAATCGGCGGTGGTTGGCAGAACACCCTGTATGGCGTGTCATACGCTGTCATTGCTGGTGGCAGTTGGAACATCAACGATGTTGACTACGGAACGATTGGTGGTGGTGATTCCAACCTTGTGTACGGCTACGCTGGTACCATTGTTGGTGGCAATTCCAACGGCGCTTATGCTAGCTATTCACTCAGTGGCGGAGGCTACATTGTGCGCCCCGCGGCCGCATACGCCACTGCGGGCGGTGGTTACTATGTCAACGCTGTTACTCCGTACTCTGCCATCGGCGGTGGCGGTTACAACTACGCTGGCGGGTACGTCGCTACGATCGGTGGTGGCGCTTACAATGGCGCGTACGGTGCGTATTCAGTGGTCGACGGAGGGCAGTCGACTTACATTTATGCTGCATACACCACCGCAGCTGGTGGTCACAACCATTACATTTACGCATATGGTGGCTCTGTTGCTGGCGGCATGTATGGATCGGTTTATGGTGAAAACGGTGTTGTCGGCGGTGGATGGTACTTGCACAACTTCGGCGACTACTCCACCATTGCCGGGGGCTACAACAACTGGGCATATGCTGAAAACGCAGTCATCGGCGGCGGAAATGCGCACTATATTTATTCCACGGGTGACGGTGGTACGATTGCAGCTGGCCACAACAACTACGTCTACGCTTTTGCTGCTACTGTTGGCGGTGGTATGTACAATAGCGTGTATGGCGTTTACTCGACCGCTGGCGGTGGCTGGTACCTTCACACGTACGGAGCGTACAGCACATTCACCGGTGGCCACTCCATGCTCATCACCGGAACTGCTCACACCGTGGCGGGCGGCATCAGCAATTACTTGTACTCAGGCGACTACAGCACCATCGGCGGGGGCACTTCGAACTATGTCTACACAGGTCTCACCTCCATCACTGGTGGACACAACCACTACATTTATGGCTATGGCGCGACTATTGCTGGTGGCATGTACAACAGCGTTTACGGATCCTTCGGAACTGTTCACGGCGGCCAGTATGCCAAGGCAATGGCACCATTCTCGTCTGTTGGATCAGGCTATTACTCGTGGGCTGGGGGCTACGGCTCCTTCTGCGCTGGTGGCGGCTACAGCAGTGTGAGCGGCGCGTACGCAACTATTGCTGGCGGTTCTTACAATGGTGCTTACTCAACTGGCGCCACTGTTGCTGGCGGACAGTCCAACTACATTTATGCTCCATTTGACACTATTGCCGGGGGACACAACTCCTACGTGTACTCTTACGGCGGAACCGTCGGCGGCGGCATGTACAATACAGTTTATGGCTACTGTGGCGCCGTGGGCGGAGGCTACTGGAACCGCGTGTACGCGCAGTATGGTGTCATTCAGGGCGGATACTACAACTGGAACTACGGCGACAATGCAGTCATTGGCGGCGGATCCAATCACTGGATCTATGGCGCTTGGTATGGAACTATCTCAGGAGGCAACAACCACTACATGTACTCATATGCTGCAACCGTTGCTGGCGGTATGTACGGCACAGTTTCCGGCGCGTACGGCACCGTCAGTGGAGGCTACTACATTAAGGTTCATGGTGCACACTCCACTATTGCTGGAGGATACTCTCAATTTGCCTACGCAGCATACCAATACATTGGTGGTGGCATCTCCAACTACGTCTATGGAGACTACGCAACAGTGGGTGGTGGTACCGGCAATTACGTCTACAGTTCGTACGGCACCGTCTCCGGTGGCTCGTCCAACTATGTTTACGGATTTGCTGCTTCTGTTGCTGGTGGTGCGTCCAACTCCGCTTACGGCTCTTACTCCTCTGTTGCCGGTGGAACTGGCAACCGGGCGTTTGGTGCATACGCCTCAGTTGGTGGGGGATCAACGAACTAC
>ENA-OWNT01005156-OWNT01005156.1-seawater-metagenome-genome-assembly--contig:-NODE-5156-length-10958-cov-5.005974_pt1 | contig 10958 bp, 6 predicted proteins | sample MGYA00238136_ERZ651165 | MGnify/ENA primary metagenome ERZ651165 (study PRJEB26861, sample SAMN08777766) | seawater metagenome | isolation source: coastal seawater | place: USA: Florida | collected...
GCCCACAGCAATCGCCCCCGGCTCCGCTACGTCGCCGTCAACATGGCCGCCTTCGCCAACGGTACCGCCCAGAGCCAGCTCTTCGGCCACCGCAAGGGGGCGTTTACCGGCGCGGACCGCAACTCCGCGGGTCTGTTTGGTGACCACGACGGCGGCACGGTGTTTCTCGATGAGATTGGTGCGTCGACCACCGACGTGCAGGCGTTGTTGCTTCGGGCGCTCGAGAGCGGGGAGGTGCAACCCGTCGGAGGCCGACCAACCACGGTGGACGTTCGCTTGATTGCAGCCACAGACGAGCTTCTCGACGATGCCGTGCAGACCGGTCGCTTTCGACGCGCACTCCTTCACCGGCTGGCGCACGGCACCATCACCGTGCCGCCCCTGGCAGACCGCCCAGCCGACATCGCCACTCAGCTCGTGGCCTTCCTCCGAGGTGCCCTCCTGTCGATGGGGGCCGAGGAACGACTCGCGCCAGGCCGGGACTGGCTCCCCCGCGAGCTGGTGGAATCTGTCCTCCGCATGCCTTGGTCCGGCAACTCAAGGGAGCTCCGTGCTTTCGCGGACAACCTTGCGTTCCAACACGCCAACGACGCACGATGCGATGTCCCCGCGTCGGCAGCCAGCGTTGTCTCGCCCCCACCGGAGGTCACCCCGCTGTCCGAGCTCGAAGGCGCGCTCGCAGCGTGTGCCTGGCGCATCGATGCCGCGGCCCGGATGCTCGGCGTACACCGCAACACCCTCCGGCGGCGCATGGCGGAGGCGGGCCTGCCCCGGCCGGGCCAGCTCACCTCAGATCAGATCGAACAGGCGCGGGCGGCAGCCGACGGGGATCCTGGCGCTGCAGCCCGCGCCCTTCGCGTGTCGGTGCGCGGCCTCCGGCTTCGGACCACCCAGCTTGGCCTGCCCCCGTGGTGAGCTGCCCCCGGTCGGGCCGCCCGGTGCCTGCGGCCGGGAACCGACCTTGCATCCGGTGCAGTGGAGACTCCGACGCCGACCAGTGGTTCTGGTGCGGTGCCCGACCAGTGCCGCCAGGCGACCAGACGCTCGATGAGAGCCTCGACGAGGCAGAGCATCCGGGGAAGGGGGCGGGGGCGACCGACGCCCTGTCCAGGATTCCCGGACACGCGTTGGAGCTTCGTCTGGGTGCAGGCGGTGGCGGGGAGGTGTACCGCGCCCGGCGTTCGGACGGCTCGGCCGTCGCGATCAAGATTCTCGGGGAACGGGGTGGCGATGCGGCCCGGCGCCGGCAGCGCTTCGAGCGCGAGATCGCTGCCCTCAGCTCGCTCGACATCGACGGCGTCATCGGGGTTGTCTCGAGTGGACAGACGGCAGACGGTCAGCCGTGGTTCTCCATGCCGCTCATGCACGGCCCGTCTCTCGCGCAGGTGCTGGCGGACCGCAGACCCCTCCCGGTCGCAGAAGCTGTGCGAATCGTCGAGACCGTCGCGCGCACGCTCGCTCGGGTGCACGCGGCGGGACACGCCCACCGAGACATCAAGCCCGCCAACATCCTCCTCACCACGGCCGGAGAGCCAGTTCTCGGCGACTTCGGGTTGGTGGTCGACTTCGATGCGGGCGACCGGATGACACGGACCGGGCAGATGCTTGGCACGCCCCGCTACATGCCGATCGAACAGGTGACCGGGCGCGTGCGGGACTGGCCTCGGGCCGATGTGTATGCCCTGGGGGTCGTCTTCGCGGAGGCTCTGGGGGCCCTCCACGAGCGCAACCTGGAGACGCCGCTGTCGCTGCCCGATGGAGCGCCCGGCCACCTTCAATGGATCGTCCGCCAGGCCACCGCGCCGCTGCCCTCCGACCGCTACCCGACAGCGACCGCCTTCGCCGACGACCTGCAAGCGTGGCGTGAACAACGCCTTGTGGGGCCTGGCTTCGTCCAACGCTTCACGGAGTGGAGCCGGCAAGCCATCCGCGCCCGGCCGGGGGTGGCCATCGGCATCGCCACGCTGGCCGGGGCCGCCGTCCTCGCCCTGGGGGCGCAGGTGCAGGACACACTCCACGACCACGAACGCGAGGCCCGCGCGTCGGCGGCCTGGGCGGACACCGTGGACCGCATGGCCGCCTTCGAGGCGCGTGACCAGCATGAACGGGCGCAACAACACTTCGAGGCCTTCGTGGACGCGCCTGCGAACCGGGGGACGGTCACGCTCGCGCAGGTCTGGCTGACCATCGCGGCGGAACGTCGTGCCGAGGGCGACCTGTCCGGCAGCCGCAAGGCCCTCGGACAAGCGCTGCGAACCACGCGGGACCCGTCCATCCGAGACACGGCGATACCGGCGCTGGTCGAACTCAACCGGGCCGAACAGAACTGGGGCGCACTCGCCGTCCTGTCGGACTCCCTCGGGGTGGGTGGGGTGGAGCTGGAACGGGACATCGCCCTCGGACTCGCCGATCTTGCGTCGGCCATTCCGCTGCTCGACCCCGATGTCGCTCGCCTGTTCACGCCGCTGCGCCAGGCCACCCCCCTCGGCCGCGACGCCACCCTTGTCGTAGACATCGACCGAGATGGCCGGGACGAGCACCTGCCCTACAAGCTTCCGGACGGCACATTCGGGCTGGAGCAGGGGCACCCCGACTACACCACCCGCAAGGAAGAGGGCCACGTCGTGTTGCTGCGCCGCGACACCCACGAGGAGGTCGCCCGGCTGGACGTCTGGCCGCGCGGCCTGGTGGAGACCGACGGGCGCCTCTTCACCTTCCACAAGCGGCGTTTGCATGAGATTCGCGAAGGTCGACCCGAGCCCCTGGACACCGGTCGCCCCCCCCTCGACACCTACCCGATGGGCCTGCTGGCGGCCGACCTGGACGGCGACGGCAACGATGAGCTGGTCGTCAGTCAGGGCCCCCCATCGGGCTTCCTCATCGAGGTCTTCGACATCGAACCCGAGCGTCTGACCCGCCGGGCCTGGTCCCGCGGCGGCGCCTACGCCGCACTGGCGGCTCTGGACGGACCCCAAGGTGCCCGGCTGGTGGCTGTGCACGCACCGGAGCAGGCCGCCTCGGCGTTGCTCGGGGAAGAGCAGCCCGACGGCGGGCCGGTCCGGGTGGATGTGTTTCGTTTACACGGGGACGCGCTCGACCGCGTGCAGCAGTTCGTGGTGGGTCCGGACATCCAATGCAAGTTCACACCGGTGCGCGCGGCTGGGGTGGACCTCGACGGCGACGGCGTGGACGAGCTCCTGGCCGGCTTTCACGGGTGTGGTCGGGCTGGCACGGCGGTCTTTCGGCAGGACGCCACCGAGGGCCTCGTGTCGGCCGGGCTTCTCGGGGGCTACGCCTTCATGGGGGCCACCCAGGCCGACGAGGACCCGGCCCCAGAGCTCCTGATGCGCCACTGGGAGCTGGGCGTCGAGGTGGCCACACTGGTGGGCGTGGGCACAGAGGTGCTGGCTCCCCTCCCCCGTCCACCCGCCGCCGTGCCCGACGGTCCCGGCTGGTTTACGGCCCTCGGTCTGCACACGGCTGCCGCGCAGGCCTGGGAGGACCTGGCGCGGACCGACCCCGACCACGCCGCGCAGCACCTCGACGCAGCAGCGACACAATGGGCCGCCGCAGGCCGGGTGCAAGAAGCGGCCCTCACAGCGACAGCCGCCGTCCGGGCAGACTCGAGCAACGCCACCCTTCGCGACCAGGCCATCGACTACGCAGTGCAGGCCCTGGATGTCGACCTGGGACTGTCGCTGGCCACCGGTGATGCGCCCGACGAGCGGACGGCCTGGCTGGAGGGAATGGCCACTCCGACTGTGCAGGAGACCTTCGACGCGCCCCTGGGTCCGAAGTGGACCGTGCTGCAGCCCACCGCAGTCGCCGTGGATCGGGGACGGCTCCAGCTGAGCCTGGCCACCGGAATGGGACCCATTTTGGAGATGGACTTGCGACGGGTTGGTGAGGGCCCCGTTGGGATTCGTCTGTCGGGTGGAGTCACCCGGGCAGAGTGGGGCAGCGGCCTGCAGGTCGACCTGTCCTCCGCGGGCCGCGATTCCGTCCGGTTCGTGACCCTGCTCCGCGCTCGGTCCGGGTCCTGGCATCCGTGGCGATACGGCTCAGCGACCGGCGGTTGTCGGACTCGGTTCGACGTGGCCGAGGTGGAGCGCAACGACCCCTTCCAGGTGACGATGGTGAGTGCGCCTACCGAAGGAAGAATGTGCGCGCTGGCCTTCGGAGCGGAACACGACCGCGGCGGGTCGGGACCGTCAGTGCCCGACGGCCCGGAGTGGACGCTCACCTTCTCACCGTTGGGCGTGCCCGGCCAGCTCGCCCGCGTGGAGCTGGACCAGATCGAGCTGTTCGGGCTGGAGCCCATCGTTCGTGGGTCGACGTCGCCCGAGCCTCGGCCATCCGAACCGTCGGAGCTGGCCGCCTGGATTCGCCTCGACCCGGGGATGATCGATGAAGTGCGGGAGAGGCAGGGTCCTGGGGCGGCAGGACAGGCGTTTGCCGCCGCCTGGGTCGGAGGTGCTGCCGTGCACCCCGACGACCCAATGGTCCGCACGGCGCTTCAGGAGCTTCCCGACCTGGACGAGGTCGACGCCGAGAGCCGCGGGTGGCTGCTGACGACCCACGCCGAGGCACTTTGGGCTGCCGGCCAGAAAACGGCCGCACGGGATGCCCTCAACCAGGCGCGGGCCGCCGGAGCGGAGAGTGACCAGTGGCGGCTGCGCACCCGTGTGGAAGCGGTGGCAGCCCGGTTTGCCCACGAAGACGGGCAGCAGGCGGAGGTCGCGGCCCGCTTCGCCGCAGCGGTGGAAGTCGCCCCCGACCCGGGACTGGCGCGCGCGGTGTTTCGGGCTTGGGCACCGTCTGCCTTGCCGAGAGAATCGAAGGAGTGACACAAGGTCTCAACGGAGTCTGGAGGAGTGGTGACCCAGCCTGGACCAGGATGGTGGGGCCCGCCGACGCCGGCAGAAAGCCGATGGACGGCACGACCAGCCCGCCAGCGCCCTCGCATCAGCGAGACGGGAAACCTCGTGCCGCCCCTCGCCCACCGAATGGGCCTGGTCCGCCCGCACCGCAGTGTGACGGGAGGGTGCAGGGTGACGGCAGCCATCAGCATCGGGCCGGTCGAGACGGAGCGTGAGAGCTCAAGAAGGCTGTGGTCACAGCGTTCTGCGTAGTCGAGCAGGACCTCGACGCGCTCTGGGAGCAGAGGGTCGCAGGTTCGAAGGAAGCGCGCCATGGCCCCCGCGCTACAGCTCGGTCAGGTCCATGGTGAAGTGGGGCGGCTTGAGGCCGTAGTCACGCATCTGAAGGGAGACCTGGTCGGCCCCTCCACCGGTGCCCCAGCCATAGGCGGAGATGGACCACACCTCGATGGGGAGGATCTGGGCGAGCTCTTCTGGGTAGTAGGGGTTGATGCCGCGGGTCCAGACCCACGCGTCCCCCGGGCAGGAGGAGATGATGCCCAGGCCGTACACCTGGCCCGGCTGGAGCAGCACCCCCACCCGCTCGGACCGGAGCCAGTTGGCCACGGGCGCGGCAGGGTCGGACTGCCAGAGGATGTCGAAGTGCACGTCCTCGGTGGTGGAGAGGGGGCTCGCGAGGCGCAACACCATGAGCTGGTACTCGGCACAAGTGTCGTCTTCGACGACCGCACTCAGGGCCTCCACGGTGACCGGTGAGGCGGTGTCGACGAGGGCCACGAGGGGACGGTCCGCGTGGAAGGTGATGTCGTCGGAGTGTCCGCTCCGCACCGTCCTCGGGCTGCCACATCCGTCCGACCCACACTCGACCGTGGTGTCCAGGCCCCCCGCATAGGACAAAGTGGGCCCGTCGGTGAGCACGAGGATGTCAGCCAGGCCGTTGTCGTCGACCGTGAGGGCCTCTCCGAGGTCGACCGCACTGCCCGAGAAGGTGCTGTCCTGCAGGGCCATGCCGTAGTCGTCGTGGCCCTGTGTGCCGGCCTCTGCGCGGGCGTTGCCCTCCCACACCACATCCGCGCCAGTGAACACCGCGCCGGCGACGAGGTCGGCCCGGTTGCGCCGTAGGTCGGTCCGGTCCATCCACAACTGCGCCCGGTCGGCCCGAGCAGCAGCCCACAGAGCGCCCCCCGTGCCCGCGGTGTTGTCCTCCACCCAAGAGCCGTCGAGCACACTCTCCCCGCCGAGCAGCAGCAGGCCGCCGCCCCCCCGGTCGGCCGCGTTGTCCCGCACCACGGTCCGCTCGAGGTCCACGGTGCAGGCGTGGGCCATCACCCCGCCACCCTCCACCGCGTGGTTGTCGGCCACCACCACGTTGAGGGCCGACACGGCACCAGACTCGCACTGGACGCCGCCCCCCGCTCCGGCCCCGGCGCTGTCGAGGTGACGGCCCTCCCCGCCGGTGAGCGTCACGGTGTCCAGGCTCACCGACACGCCGGGCTGCACGACGACGACCGAGTCTCGGCCCCCGGCGTCGAGCACGACCCGGGCGGGGTCGTCCGCCGCACCCACAATGGCGAGGTCGGCGTAGGCATCGATGTTGACGTTGTAGTTGCCGGGGCAGACATGCAGGGTACCCGGCCTGTCCGCGGTCCAGGTCTCGCCTTCCGCAAAGGCCTCCGTGACGCTCACCTTGCCCGACTCGGTCTCCCAGGACACCGTGCCCTCGTCGGAGGTGGCCGGGTCGCAGTCGTCGTCGCGGCCGTTGCACAGCTCCGGTAGGCCGGGGGCCAGGGTGGGGTCGGTGTCGTCGCAGTCCACCGGACCGTCCACCGGCGCGTAGCCCTCGGGTGCGACACAACCCTCCACCGCTGCGACCCCGTCGCCCGCTCCGTCTCCATCCGCGTCGACGGCGAAGGCCAGGAGGTCCGCCTGGGGCTCATCGTCCACCCACCCGTTGCAGTCGTTGTCCAAACCATCGCAGGCCTCGACGCCCCCGGGATGGGTGTCGGGGTCCAGGTCGTCGCAGTCGTCGGCGTTGTCCACGTAGGCAGCAGGCGCGGTGCAGCCCCCCAGCGTGACCTCCGGGTCGCCATGGCCATCGCCGTCGGCGTCCAGGTACCAGGTGGCCGTAGGACAGTTCCCGCGACCCTTGGGGTCGTCGCAGGCAGCGGAGAGGAGGAGGAGCAGGGGCCAGAGGCGACGGTTGGGCATGGAGACTCCGGGGCTTCGCTCGGAACGAAGGGAGACTCCGGTCGACCACTCGGCCAACCGGGAGCCGGGTTCGCCGAGATGCAGGACCCGTGCCACGCCGACAAAGGACGGTGGTGCGCCGTCTCGGGAGCGGGACGTGCGCCGGCATGTCCAGGTCCCAGACAGGGGTGACGGAAACCTGTACAGGTGCCGCGTCCGGATTCGTGGGAAGGAAGCCGCGTCGAGGCCCGGGTGCAATCAGTCCTGCAGACCTCAGCGCAGCCCGTGCTTCTTCAGCTTGGTCACCAGGGTCATGCGGCTCACCTTCAGCCGCCGGGCCGTCTCGCTCTGGTTTCCGCCGCACTCCGCCAGCGCCGCCGCGATGAGCTGACGCTCGAAGGCGTCGACCCGGGCCTTGAGACCAGGCTCCCCCGCCGAGCTGCTGGCCGACGCCGCGACACCGGCCTCCAGGTCGTCCAGTCCGAGCGTGGGTGGGTCGGCCAGAGCCACGAGGCGGTGGATGAGGTGTTCGAGCTCGCGGACGTTGCCCTTCCACGGCTGCCGCTCCAGCCAGGCCTCCAGCTCCCCCGTCAGTCGCAGCGGCTCCTGTCCGAAGCGGTCCGCGGCACCTCGAGCGAAGTGGCGGGCCAGCGGCACGATGTCGCGGGGACGCTCCCGGAGGGGCGGGATGTGCACCGACAGCACATGGAGGCGGAAGTAGAGGTCGTCGCGGAAGGCGGACAAGCTCGGGAGGTCGCGGTGGGTGGCGGCCAGCACCCGCACGTCGACGGGCAGAGCGCGGTCCCGACCGACGGGACGCACGGTGCCTTCCTGCAAGGTGCGCAGCAACGCCGCTTGAGCGGACGGGCGCAGCTCCCCCACCTCGTCGAGCAAGACCGTCCCGCCGTCCGCCTCACGGAACAGTCCTTTTCGGGCCCGCTCGGCCCCCGTGAAGGCGCCTTTGGCGTGGCCGAACAGCTCCGCCTCCGCGAGCTCCGCGCCCACCGCCGCACAGTTGAATGGAAGGTAGGGGCGCTCGGCACGGGCCGACCCCGCCACGATGGCCCGTCCCACCAGCTCCTTGCCCGTCCCGCTCTCGCCTGTGATCAACACGGGCAGGTCCCGCCGAGCGATTCGCTGGACGCGCTCCGCGAGACGCACCATGGCAGGCGACTCGAACACCATGTGGCGCCGGAGGGCGTTGACGGCACTGAGAGAGCGCACCTGCATGGAGAGGCGTGCAGTCTTCAGGTTGCGCTGGACGACGCGCAGCAGCTCATCCTCGCGAAACGGCTTGGCGAAGTAGTCGAGGGCCCCCGCCTTCATGGCCTCCACGGCGGTGCGCTCCGAGCCGTGGGCCGTGATGACGACCACCGGCGGGGCATGGCGGCGCTCGGCCAGAGCGGCGATGAGGCCGTGGCCGTCATGCAGCGTCCGAATGGCGAAACCGTTGAGGCGCGTTCAGAAATCCTGATCTGCGCGGATGGCATCCACTCTGCGGCGCGTGAGCAGATGTATCCGGATCAGGGGCTGCCACGCTATTCAGGACGCGTGCTCTGGCGCGGTGTGACATGGGCCAAGCCTTATCTGACCGGCGCAAGCATGATCATGGCGGGGCACCAGTCAGAAAAGTTTGTCTGCTACCCGATTTCACCGGTTCGTGAAGATGGCAAACAGCTGATCAACTGGATTGCAGAGCTTAACGTGCCAGAGCTTCTCGACCGGGAAGACTGGAACCGGGAAGGCCGCCTTGATGACTTCTATCCTGTGTTCAAACAGTGGGATTTTGACTGGTTGGATGTAGCCGGTCTGATTGAAGACGCTGAAGGAGTTTACGAGTTTCCTCTGGTCGACCGCGACCCTGTCGAAACCTGGGTCGATGGCCATGTCATGCTGCTGGGCGATGCCGCGCATCCGATGTACCCGATCGGCTCAAACGGCGCGACGCAGGCGATTATTGATGCGCTTTGCCTGACGCGAAATATTGAAGCGGGTGGCAGTGTTGCGGATATCCTCGCGCGTTATGAGGGCGAGCGCCTGCCCGCGACGGCTGCGATTGTCCGCGCGAACCGTCAGAATGGTCCCGAACAGTGCATGCAGCTGGCGCATGAGCGCGCACCAGAAGGCTTTGACAGGCTGGAGGACATCTTCGCGGAAGGCGAACTTCAGGACATTGCTGATCGCTATAAGCAGCTTACCGGGCTGAAAAAGTCTGCCTAAGCACCGCGTTTTAGCTTCACGCATACTTCGTGGAGCGCTTGCAGGAATAGAGACCGGTCGCGCTGGCTGAAAGGCGGCGCGCCACCAAACTGTTCGCCGGTAGAGCGCAGCTGTTCCATCAAAGCGCGGGTCGCGATAGCCGAGGCGATATTGGATTTGGTGTAAGCTTTGCCTGTCGGCTGCAGGACGCGGGCATCATTCATCAGGCAGCGTTCGGCGAGCGGAATGTCATTTGTGATGACAATGTCAGCCGCCGTCGCGCGCTCGGCAATCCAGTTATCCGCTTCGTCGGGACCAGCATCTACGACTTGCTGCGTGATATAAGGCAGGGCGGGAACGCGCAGAAAGCTGTTCGATACGACGAACACATGTGCGCCGTGGCGTTCCGCAACTTTGTAGACCTCATCCTTCACCGGACAGGCATCTGCATCGATATAAATCTTCATGAGCCCTGTTAGCATGGCATTTCGTTGAGGTGCAGGCACTATTTCGCCCGCGCGTATTGCCTGTGACGGCATTCCTGACCAGTCTGGAACGTCTCGGGTTTTCAGGGGTATGAGTATGCTGGTCAGGCGACATTTTCTTCAGGGTTTAGTGGTTGCAGCAGGTGCGCTCGGTGGATGCGCTTCGGCGAGTGGTAGTCAACCATCTGCGCCTTCGCGCCTCTTGTCCGGGCGCGGCCTCACGGCTGAAAACCTCGATGATATTCTGATCGGCAGCAGCTATCTCGGCTGTGGCGGTGGCGGAAGTCTCGCCGAAGCGCGCGAGTTGATCCGTTCCGATCTCGCGAACGGGCATGTGTTCGCTCTGATCGGCGTTGATCAGCTTGCAGATGATGATCGCGTGGCGTGTCCGTATGCGCTCGCAAGCCTTGCGCATGTGAGCGAGGATATGCAGGCGCGCCTTGACCGGATTGAAAACAAGATTGAAGCGCCGACGCTCGATGCGTTTCGCCTGCTCGAGCGCCATATGGGCACGCCATTTTCTGGCGTGATTATGGGGGAGATTGGTCCTCTCAGTCTTGCCGAAGGCCTGTCCTGCGCAGCGCGGCTTGGCATTCCATCGCTGGACGCTGATACCGTCGGGCGCGCAACGCCAGAGATCAACCAACACTCGGTGCGCGTTGCCGGTCATTCGCTGACACCCGCCGCGGGCGTGACCTATTTCGGCGACGAGGTCGTGCTTCAGGGTGTACAGGACCCGTCACGCGAGGAAGACATTTTCAGAGCGCTGTCCGTGGTCAGCCAGCTGGTTGGTGTCGCTGATGCGCCGATCACCGGTGCGGTCGCCAAATCAGAAGGTGCGCTGGTGAAAGGGTCAGTTTCGCTCGCCATGGCAATTGGGGAGGCTGTGCGTGAGGCAAAGGCATCAGGCGCGGACCCGATTGAGGCGGCACGCCTTGCTGGTGACGGATATGAGCTGTTCACCGGCGAGGTGGCCGGCTTTACCTGGCGCGATGAGGACGGGTTCCTTGTTGGTGATCTCATCCTTTCGGGCGCTGGCGCGTTTGCAGGTCAGTCCATGCTGCTCGATTACAAGAACGAGCACCTTGTGGCACGCCGCAATGGCGACGTCATCGCGACCTGTCCTGATCTGATCACGGTCATTGATCGCCAAACCGGCGAAGGCGTGAACAACCCTGATTTCGTCGAAGGGCAAGCCGTTGTCGTG
>ENA-OWNT01005159-OWNT01005159.1-seawater-metagenome-genome-assembly--contig:-NODE-5159-length-10952-cov-7.990713_pt1 | contig 10952 bp, 12 predicted proteins | sample MGYA00238136_ERZ651165 | MGnify/ENA primary metagenome ERZ651165 (study PRJEB26861, sample SAMN08777766) | seawater metagenome | isolation source: coastal seawater | place: USA: Florida | collected...
GATAAGCGTCGACTTCAACAAGTAGTACCGCAAGTTAAATGGGGTGAATTAAGGCAACTCGTCATGGACGAGTTCGCGATTTTTAAGGGACATCGTTATGCCACCGTCATTGCTGATGCTAAAAGCCATCAGGTTATCTGGATAGGGCTGGGCCGCAGCCGTAAGGATATTCGACCGTTCTTCGAGCAGTTAGGTGAGCATGGCAAAAACATCGAAGCGGTAGCAATGGATATGAACACGGCTTTTGACCTTGAAGTTCAAGAGCATTGCCCAAATGCACGTATCGTTTACGACTTGTTCCACGTTGTTGCTAAGTTCGGTCGTGAAGTCATGGATAGAGTCAGAGTCGACCAAGCCAATAAGCTAAAACATGATAAAAAGGCAAGGCAATGGGTCAAGCGTTCACGTTGGGTGTTATTGAAAAATAGGGATAATTTAAATACACAACAAGACGGCTACCTGACTGAAATATTGGAGATGAATCAGGACTTGATGACAACCTACCTACTGGGAGCACAATTAAAGGAACTCTGGCGTTGTGGTTCTGAACTTCAGGCTAAAAACCTATGGCAGGTATGGTGGGAGCAAGTGAATGAGAGTGGGCTCAAGCCGTTAAAAGAGTTCGCTCGAAAGCTCCGTCCATACCTTCATGGGATTACTGCTTCAGCAAGCTATCCGTTGAATACCTGTACCCTCGAAGGAATAAATAACAAGATAAAGTTAATCAAGCGGATGGGGTATGGATATCGAGATACTGATTACTTCTTCTTAAAGATAAAAGCGGCTTTCCCCGGAAAGCCGCGATGAACCTATTTAAAGCCTCAGTCGAAAGGAAGGCTTTTGTAGGTTGGAGGCGTCTTAGTTTAATTACATCGCTATGTCACTATTATAGCCTTCACACTTTTCACCAACCTAATTGACAAAGACTCTCCCAAAATACTGGCATCCATCACCAGTTTATCCTCGGAAGTGTTTTCCTTTATTCGCTTCACGCCTCATCTCAATCTAATATTCTCTACTTCTCTATACAGAATGCTTCCTCTCTACCTATGGTCGTTTATGACTGGTTTTGCTTGAAGGCCCTAGCGATTTTCTGAGTTAGGATCAGAACGCGTCAAAGCTTAGTCGAGAACTCTGTGACTGGTATATGGATTTTGGAGTTATTGATGTTTGCGATTAGTCCGCAGTTCTTTAGATACAAAAAAAGCCCACTCGAAGAGTGGGCTATTCAGCTGTGACGGAGCTAGGTTATTTAAGCATTGCTTCGTTACCGTTTTCACGGATGTGCTTAAGCATGCTTTTAACGCCGCGAGCACTAGAGGCTACAACGTTGCCAGATTTCATGTAATCAGTACCGCCTGCAAAGTCAGTAATGATAGCACCAGCTTCACGTGCAATCAGCTCACCAGCAGCGATATCCCAAGGCTTAAGACCTAGTTCGAAGTAACCATCTACACGGCCTGCTGCAACGTAACATAGGTCTAGTGCTGCAGAACCAGTACGACGGAAGTCAGAGCAGTCAACGAATAGTGAAGACATGATCTTGAAGTAAGACTCAGAGTGTTGCTTCTGCTTGAATGGGAAACCTGTCGCTAAAACAGTACCTTGAAGATCTTTAAGTTGCTTCACGCGAATACGAGCGTTGTTTAGTTGAGCGCCAGAACCACGCTGTGCTGTGAAGAGCTCGTTCTGCATAGGGTCGTATACACAAGCTACTTCGGTTTTACCTTTAAAGCGAACTGCGATAGATACAGAGAAGTGAGGCAAACCTTTTACAAAGTTTGTTGTGCCATCCAGTGGGTCGATGATCCATTGTACTTCTTTATCTTTACCTTCAATAACGCCATTTTCCTCTGCAATAATGCAGTGCTCAGGGTATGAAGCTTTAATAGTGTCAATGATGATAGCTTCTGCTTCTTTGTCTACATTAGTAACAAAGTCGTTCGTGCCTTTTTGAGTAGATTCGATCTTCTCTACATTTTCTAAAGATTTAGCAATATGGTTGCCAGCTTTTCGTGCAGCACGAATAGCGATATTAAGCATTGGATGCATACTAATTTCCCAACGGATGTTAAAGAACAGAAAAACGGGCGGAAGTATAACAGATTAATCCCTAAATGGAAGTGGTGGTTTTTTGAACTTTTAATTTTATTAGTAGTAAGGACCTGACCATTTTACTCAGGTATATGGTAATATCTTGCAGCTCATTTTTTGTCTTGGAAATCATCAATGCTAAACAATGTAAAGGTCGTACTAGTTGGTACCTCACACTCAGGAAATATAGGCTCAGCAGCAAGGGCAATGAAAGTGATGGGACTAACGAATTTGGTACTTGTCGATCCGCAATGTAAAGTTGATGAACAGACGCTCGCGTTAGCGGCTGGTGCTGCTGACATCGCAGAAAACGCCATTATTGTTAAGACTCTGAATGAAGCTGTAGCCGATTGCAGCTTAGTTGTTGGTTCAAGTGCACGTTCTCGCACTCTAGAGTGGCCTATGTTAGAGCCTAGAGAGTGTGGCCAAAAATTTGTATCAGAAGGGCAAAGCTCCCCGGTGGCTTTAGTGTTTGGCCGCGAGCGTACTGGCCTTACAAATGAAGAGCTGCAAACTTGCCACTACCACGTTTGTATTCCTGCGAACCCTGATTACAGTTCTTTGAATCTAGCCATGGCAGTTCAGACACTAAGCTATGAAATTCGCATGGCTTATCTAGAGCGTCAGCAAAGCCAATACACAGTTGAAGAAGAAAGTGTGTATCCGAGACATAAAGAATTGGAAATGTTCTTTGAACACCTTGAAAAAGTGGCAATTGATACGCAGTTTATTAACCGTGAACAACCGGGCCAAGTGATGAATAAACTGCGACGCTTATTCCACCGCGCTCGCCCTGAATCGCAAGAGTTAAATATTCTGCGTGGTGTTTTGAGTTCAATCGAAAAGCGTATCTCTAGTAAATAGAGCCATACTTTTTGTAAGGATGAATACCTGACTAATTTAGTCAATTAAATACTTGACCATTTTACTCAAGTATGAAAAACTTCATACCACATAAACGATGTGGATATGGTGTTATATGAGACTTACATCTAAAGGAAGATACGCAGTGACAGCCATGTTAGATGTGGCTCTGCATTCGCAACAAAACCCTGTACCTCTGGCTGATATTTCAGAGCGTCAAGGTATCTCTTTGTCTTACTTAGAGCAGCTTTTTTCTAAGCTACGTAAAGCTGGTTTAGTTGCTAGTGTGCGCGGGCCTGGTGGTGGTTATCGCCTAGGTGAAGATGCTCATTCCATCGCAATTGGTACAGTGATTGCCGCAGTTGATGAGTCTGTGGATGCGACAAAATGTAATGGTAAAGGAGATTGCCAGGGTGGATCTCGTTGCCTTACACACACACTATGGCGTGACCTAAGTTCACGTATTAGTGACTTCTTGAATAACATCACTCTAGGTGAGCTGATGAAAGACAACGAAGTCCTCGAAATTTCAGATCGACAAGATATTGATCTTGCCGTTAATCATGGGTTCGCTACTAAAAATACAAACACCGCGCCCATCGGTGTAAATGTCCGCTCATAAGCGGTTTGCCTGTTACATTGGAGTAGAAAATGAAACTGCCTATTTATTTAGATTATTCAGCGACCTGTCCTGTTGATTCTCGCGTGGCTGAAAAAATGGTTCAGTACATGACTATGGACGGTACGTTTGGTAACCCAGCATCTCGTTCACACCGTTACGGCTGGCAGGCAGAAGAAGCAGTAGATACCGCTCGTGAGCAGATTGCAGACCTATTAAACGCAGACCCACGTGAAATCGTATTTACATCTGGCGCAACAGAGTCAGACAACCTAGCAATTAAAGGCGCGGCACGTTTCTATTCGAAGAAAGGCAAGCACGTCATCACTTGTAAGACAGAGCATAAAGCGGTTCTTGACCCATGTCGCCAACTAGAGCGTGAAGGGTTTGAAGTGACTTACCTTGAGCCAGAATCAAACGGCCTTATCGACCTTAACAAGTTAGAAGCAGCAATGCGTGAAGACACTGTGCTTGTGAGCATCATGCATGTGAACAACGAGATCGGTGTAATCCAAGATATCGCTTCTATTGGTGAAATGTGCCGTGAGCGAAAAATCGTGTTTCACGTTGATGCAGCTCAGTCTGCGGGTAAGTTGCCTATCGATGTTCAAGAGATGAAAGTAGACCTTATTTCTTTGTCAGCACACAAGGTATACGGACCTAAAGGTATCGGTGCACTTTATGTACGTCGTAAGCCACGTATTCGCCTTGAAGCACAAATTCATGGTGGCGGTCATGAGCGCGGCTTCCGTTCTGGCACGCTAGCGACACACCAGATTGTTGGGATGGGTGAAGCATTCCGTATCGCGAAGGAAGAGATGCAGCAAGATTTCGATCATGCATTGGCGCTACGCAATCGTCTTCTTGATGGTGTTAAAGATCTAGAAGCGGTAACGATCAACGGTGACCTTGAACAACGTGTGCCGCACAACCTAAATATCAGCTTTGCGTTCGTTGAAGGTGAGTCACTACTGATGTCGCTAAAAGATCTAGCGGTGTCTTCAGGCAGTGCTTGTACTTCAGCAAGTCTTGAGCCTTCATACGTCCTACGCGCACTAGGCTTAGACGATGAACTAGCTCACAGCTCAGTTCGTTTCTCATTTGGTCGCGCAACGACTGAAGAAGAGATCGACTACGCAATTGAACAAATTCGTACTGCAGTGCTTAAACTGCGCGACATGTCTCCTCTATGGGATATGTACAAAGAAGGAATTGATCTAAGCACAGTTGAGTGGGCGCACCACTAATACTGAGTCAGTCATTCCAAGGACAGAAATAGAGGATTCGAGGTAAATATCATGGCATATAGCGAAAAAGTAATTGATCACTACGAGAACCCACGTAACGTTGGTTCATTTGACAAAGAAGATCCAGCAGTAGGTAGCGGTATGGTTGGTGCTCCTGCATGCGGTGACGTAATGAAGCTTCAGATCAAGGTAACACCAGAAGGCATAATCGAAGACGCGAAGTTTAAAACTTACGGTTGTGGTAGCGCGATCGCTTCAAGCTCACTGGTTACAGAGTGGGTGAAGGGCAAGAGTGTGGATGAAGCTGCGGCAATTAAGAATGCAGAAATTGCTGAAGAGCTAGAACTTCCACCTGTGAAAGTTCACTGCTCAATCCTTGCTGAAGATGCAATCAAAGCAGCAGTTGCTGACTACAAGAAAAAACACCAAGAATAAGTAATCTGTATATAATGGGGGCTTGAATCCCCATATCATTCGCGAAATAGACAAACTAAGGTGCAGTATGGCCATTACAATGACAGAAACCGCGGCAAGTCGCGTTAGAACATTCCTAGAAAACCGAGGTAAAGGTATCGGTTTACGCTTGGGTGTGAAAACGACCGGGTGTTCTGGTATGGCATATGTACTTGAGTTTGTTGATGAGCTTAACGAAGAAGACTCTGTATTCGAACATGAAGGTGTCAAGGTTATTATTGACCAAAAGAGCCTAGTGTACTTAGACGGTACAGAGCTTGATTACGTTAAAGAGGGCTTAAACGAAGGGTTTGAATTCAACAACCCAAATGCGAAAAGCGAATGTGGTTGTGGTGAAAGCTTCAACGTGTAATTGAAAAGACCTGTGGGTTTATGACTCACAGGTTTATTACCAAGGATAGAATTCTCCATGAATTACTTTGAATTATTTGGGCTACCAAGTCAGTTTAAGCTGGATGGTAGCCTTCTTGCTTCACAATTCCGTGAACTTCAAAAACAGTTTCACCCTGATAACTTCGCAACTGCATCTGAACGCGACCGTTTGATGGCTGTGCAAAAAGCAGCAGAAATCAACGATGCCTATCAAGTCCTGAAGAATCCTATCTCTAGAGCAGAATACATCTTGTCTGAGAATGGCATTGAGATTCGAGGCGAACAGCAGACGATGCAAGATCCTATGTTCTTAATGGAGCAAATGGAACTGCGTGAAGAATTAGAAGATATTTCTTCAAGTTCTGATGCAGAAGATGCGCTATTCGACTTTGAAAGCAAAGTTAGCAAAATGTTTAAGCAGCAATTGACCGCGACAGAGCAAGAATTAAATCAAACGGACTGGCAGCAAGCGGCTGACCGAGTTCGTAAACTTAAATTTATTGCCAAACTACAGAACGAAATAGAACTAGTGGAAGACAAACTCTTCGGCTAGTGCAATACAAGGACCATCCATGGCATTACTTCAAATTGCAGAACCGGGTCAAAGCTCGGCACCACATGAGCATAAACTCGCCGCTGGCATTGATTTAGGTACAACTAACTCATTGGTTGCTTCTGTTCGAAGTGGCGACGCGGCAACATTGCAAGATGAGCAAGGTCAAAGCATTTTACCTTCGGTTGTTAACTATTCCGGTGAAAAACCAGAAGTTGGTTACTCTGCGAAAGAGAAAGCTGAGACAGATCCAGCTAATACCATTATTTCTGTGAAGCGTTTACTAGGACGCTCACTTGAAGACATTCAAGCTCGTTATCCAAGTCTGCCTTATCAATTTAAAGCGAGCGACAATGGTTTGCCGGTATTGCATACTGCAAGTGGTGACAAGAACCCAATTGAAGTATCTGCAGAGATCCTTAAGACATTAGGTCAACGCGCTGAGAAAACCTTGGGTGGGGAACTCGCTGGTGTCGTTATCACCGTGCCTGCATATTTTGATGATGCTCAACGTGCTGGAACAAAAGATGCCGCTAAGTTAGCGGGACTGCATGTTTTGCGCTTACTTAATGAGCCTACTGCAGCTGCGATTGCCTATGGGCTAGATTCAGGTCAAGAAGGAGTGATAGCAGTATACGATTTGGGGGGAGGTACTTTTGATATTTCTATTCTCCGCTTATCGAAAGGCGTGTTTGAAGTATTAGCGACTGGTGGTGACTCTGCACTTGGCGGTGATGATTTTGACCACCTGCTCGCAGACTATTTGATCGAAAAATCCGCAACCTCTGAGCCTTTAACCGCTACACAAATGCGTACTGTATTGAATGTTGCAACAGCGACCAAGATTGCTTTTTCTGAACAAGAATCTGTTGAAGTCGATGTTTTAGGCTGGCAAGGCAGTGTTTCTCGGGAGGAATTTGAAGACTTGATCCGCCCGTTGGTTAAAAAGACGCTAATGTCTTGCCGTCGCGCACTAAAAGATGCACAAGTCGATGCCGAAGAAGTTTTAGAAGTTGTTATGGTTGGTGGTTCTACGCGCACGCGACTGGTTAGAGAAATGGTCGGCGATTTCTTGGGTCGTAAACCACTGACAAGCATAAACCCAGATGAAGTTGTGGCTATTGGTGCGGGTATCCAAGCCGATATTTTAGCTGGCAATAAGCCTGACTCTGAAATGCTACTTTTGGATGTAATTCCACTTTCCCTTGGTATTGAGACCATGGGCGGATTGGTTGAGAAAATTGTTCCGCGCAATACCACCATTCCTGTCGCTCGTGCACAAGAGTTTACTACTTTTAAAGATGGTCAAACGGCGATGAGTGTTCACGTTGTTCAAGGTGAGCGTGAAATGGTCGATGACTGCCGATCTTTAGCGCGTTTCTCGCTAAAAGGTATTCCACCAATGGCGGCCGGTGCAGCCCATGTCCGTGTGACTTACCAAGTGGATGCGGATGGCCTATTATCAGTCACGGCAATGGAAAAGAGCACTGGCGTACAGTCTGAGATTCAAGTTAAACCGTCTTATGGTCTGAGCGATGAAGAAGTGGCAAACATGCTACGCGACTCGATGACATACGCGAAAGAAGATATGAACGCACGAGCACTCGCGGAGCAGCGCGTCGAAGCGGATCGCGTAATTGAAGGTTTGATTGCCGCGATGCAAGCCGACGGTGATGCGTTGCTGGCGGAGGCGGAGCGTCAAGAGCTGGTCAATGCGATTGAGTCACTGATCGAACTGCGTAATGGTGATAGTGCTGACGCGATAGAGCAAGGAATCAAAGATACTGATAAGGCGAGCCAAGAGTTTGCTTCTCGCCGTATGGACAAATCGATTCGAGCTGCTTTGTCAGGTCAATCAGTCAATGATATTTAAGAGAAAGAGTTATGCCTAAGATTATTGTATTACCGCATGAAGATTTATGCCCAGAGGGTGCGGTTTTGGAAGCAAATACAGGTGACACTGTTCTTGATGTCGCGCTAAAAAATGGCATTGGCATCGAGCACGCATGTGAGAAATCTTGTGCTTGTACGACATGTCACGTAGTGATCCGTGAAGGTTTTGACTCACTAGAAGAGAGTGAAGAGCTAGAAGATGACATGCTAGATAAAGCATGGGGTCTAGAGCCAGAGTCTCGTTTAGGTTGCCAAGCTAAGGTTGCGGATGAAGACTTAGTGGTAGAAATCCCAAAATACACTCTGAACCACGCTTCAGAAGATCACTAAATACTCTTCATACTTGAAGCCGCAGCGTTGTTAACTGCGTCAGCTCACCGGAACGCCGGCCGCCCTAATCACATAGAACACCTATGCTCATAGGGATGAGCTTACTTGTTGCCTAGCTGCAACTCCAATTATTTTGAGTATTCTGCATCTATGGATGTGAGCAAGAAGAATTGCATAAGGAATTGGTTATGAAATGGACAGATTCACGCGATATTGCGATAGAGCTATGCGAAAAGTTTCCAGAAATTGATCCTAAAACTGTGCGTTTTACAGATCTTCACCATTGGATTACGGAGTTAGACGAGTTTGACGACGAGCCTAATCGTTCCAATGAAAAAATTCTGGAAGCGGTGATCTTGTGCTGGATGGATGAAATGGATTAGTCCTCCACGGAAACCCATCTCAGTTAACAAATTTTACTAAAAAAAACGGGCCTTATGGTCCGTTTTTTTATCAATTTCAGATTAAAGTGTTAACATCCCTGAGCGAATAGAAAAAGGCGTAGGCAGCGCCAGTTCGGACAAGGAGAAACCATGTCTACACAGATGTCAGTATTTCTAAGCCAAGAGGCAGCAGCTCCACATTGGGGAGAGAACGCAATTCTTTCTTTCTCTGAATCAGGGGCAACGATCCATCTTGGTGACAACCATGATTTAGGCGCGATTCAACGCGCAGCTCGCAAGCTAGATAGCCAAGGTATTGCTTCGGTTTCGCTACAAGGTGAGTGTTGGGATCTTGAGAGCGTTTGGGCATTCCACCAAGGTTACCGTGGGCCGAAGAAGAAAAACCAACTGGTTTGGCAAGAGCTTGTCGAGCAAGACCAAGCCGAGCTTGCTGCGCGTATTAAGGCGACGGACTTCACCCGTGATATTATTAACAAACCTGCCGAAGAAGTCGCTCCTCGTCAACTTGCGACTATGGCTGCTGAATTTATCAAGTCTGTCGCACCTGAAGGAACAGTTAAGGCCCGCATCGTCAAAGACAAAGACCTGCTTACCGAAGGTTGGCAAGGCATTTATGCGGTTGGTCGTGGCTCTGAGCGTACTTCGGCAATGTTACAACTTGACTTTAACCCCACGGGTGACGAAGAAGCACCTGTATTTGCCTGTCTGGTAGGCAAGGGGATTACCTTTGACTCTGGTGGTTACAGCATCAAACCATCAGGTTTTATGACTGCAATGAAAGCAGATATGGGAGGGGCGGGCACGATCACTGGTGGTCTAGGCTTGGCTATCATGCGTGGCTTGAATAAGCGTGTAAAACTCATCCTATGTTGTGCAGAGAACATGATTTCTGGTCGTGCTCTTAAGCTTGGCGACATCATTACCTACAAAAACGGCAAGACGGTAGAGATCATGAATACCGATGCTGAAGGTCGCCTTGTACTTGCGGATGGTCTAATTTATGCGAGTGAGCAAAGCCCTGAGCTAATTATTGATTGCGCTACCCTAACGGGGGCTGCTAAAAATGCACTAGGTAATGATTACCACGCACTAATGAGCTTTGACGATGAGTTATCTCATCAAGCGCTTAATGCGGCGCGCGAAGAGAAAGAAGGCTTATGGCCATTACCATTAGCGGATTTCCATCGCGGTATGTTGCCATCTAACTTTGCTGATCTTTCCAATATCAGTAGCGGTGACTACTCACCGGGTGCAAGTACCGCAGCCGCATTCTTATCTTATTTCGTTGAGGATTACAAAAAAGGTTGGCTGCATTTTGATTGCGCTGCTACCTATCGTAAGTCTACAACAGATAAGTGGTCAGCAGGTGCTACGGGTGTTGGTGTCCGTAGTCTCGCTGGTCTGCTACTTCAGCAAGCAAATTAATAAAAGCTAAGAGGCCGTAGAGCCTCTTTCAATAAAACAAATATATAACGAAAGGATACCCTATGGCTCTAGAAAGAACTTTTTCTATTGTTAAGCCCGATGCAGTAGAACGTAATTTAATTGGCGAGATCTACCACCGTATGGAAAAAGCGGGTCTACAGATTATCGCAGCAAAAATGGTCCGCTTAACTGAAGAGCAAGCAAGTGGCTTTTATGCTGAGCATGAAGGCAAACCATTCTTTGACGATCTAAAAGCCTTTATGACATCTGGTCCGATTATGGTTCAAGTACTGGAAGGTGAAAATGCGATTGCGCGTTACCGCGAATTAATGGGTAAAACCAACCCAGAAGAGGCCGCTTGTGGTACTATTCGTGCCGATTACGCACTAAGCATGCGTTACAACTCAGTACACGGCTCTGACAGCCCAACGTCCGCGGCTCGTGAAATCGAATACTTCTTCCCTGAAGCGGAAATCTGTCCTCGATAATTAAAGGACAGCCTTAATGATAGACATGCTGCCTGTATTGTTTATAGGCAGCATTTTTATTCTGAAAAAACTTCGTCAATTCGTTGAAATGTGCCATTAAAGGGCAGATTAACTGCTAGTATTGGTGAGAAAAGTTTTTTTTACATACAGCGCATGCAAGGGTATCAGTCTTGACAGATTGTGATATAC
>ENA-OWNT01005160-OWNT01005160.1-seawater-metagenome-genome-assembly--contig:-NODE-5160-length-10952-cov-5.545103_pt1 | contig 10952 bp, 10 predicted proteins | sample MGYA00238136_ERZ651165 | MGnify/ENA primary metagenome ERZ651165 (study PRJEB26861, sample SAMN08777766) | seawater metagenome | isolation source: coastal seawater | place: USA: Florida | collected...
AGCATCAACGCGTGACTGCGCGCCACCCAGGCCATCGGCAGGATGCCCACCGCCCAGAGCAGGATGCCCTCCGGGAAGTGCTCTCCGAGGTGATACATCTGGCCGATCAGGAAGATCGACGCGCCGTACAGGAACGCGCCGAGGACCAGCCAGAAGGTGGCCGGGCCGTGCTCGTCCCGATGGATCCGCAGGATGCCAGCGCCGTTGGCCGCCACCGTCAGGCTCAGCAGGCCGACCAGGCGCACCGCGCGGGGGATGTCGTGCCAGTTCGATCCCACCAGGAGGATCGCGCCGAGGCCCACGAGGCCCGCCGCCAGCACGAGGAGCGTGTAGTAGCCCATGAGGCCCTGTCGCTCGGCGCCCAGCTCGGTGCCGTAGCGCGCCAGGATCGCCTGGGCCTGCTCGGTGCTGAGCAGCCCGTCGTCCACCCAGCCGCGGGCGTCGCCCGCCAGCTCGGCCTTGATGAATCGGATCAGTCTCACGGCCACCTCCGTCCAGGGTCCAGCCATCACCCTGGGGGGCGGCGGTCAACCCGGCGGAGACGCCGTGTGAATCGTCTGTGAAACGAGGGCCGGGAACTCAGACCGCGACGGCGACCGCGTGCTCCAGCAGCTGCTCGAGCGTCACCGTCTGCAGCGCCGAGATGTGGGTCGCCTCCAGCACCACGGGGGGCGCCTTGCCGGCGTCCAGCGCCTCCTTCCAGCGGCTGACGCACAGGCACCAGCGGTCGCCGGGGGCGAGGCCGCCGAAGCCGTACTGGGGCGCGGGGGTGATGAGGTCGTTGCCGGCCGCCCGCGAGAAGAGGAGGAAGTCCGCCGTGCACTGGATGCAGACGGTGTGGCGGCCGTGGTCGTCGGGCCCGGTGTTGCAGCAGCCGTCGCGGTAGAAGCCCGTCTTCGGGTTCAGGCTGCAGGCGTGCAGGGGGCCGCCGAGGACGTTGACGGAGGGCTCGATGGGGATGCTTTGCTGGAGCTCGGTCATGGCGGGAGCGTAGAGCGCTCAGCCACCGGTCGGGAGCGGAATCACGACTTCGTTGTTGTCGGTGCGGCACTCGCGCAGCGTCGGCTCGCCGAAGGTGGACTCGACGGCGCGGAACGCGATGGACGTGAAGCCCTCGATCTGGAGCGGAACGAGCGCGCTCTGGAAGACGTCCGTGACCCCGCCCGACGGGATCGGGCCGGGGAAGAACAGCTGGGAGATGGGCGACCGGGTGCCGGCGGCGTCGATCCCCTCGATCACCACGGCGACGTCGACCTCCGCGTCCTCGCCACCCCGGTTCCGGATCTGGAGCCAGAACTGGACGGCGCCTCCGAACGCATCGCACAGCCCCTCCGCGAGGAGCTCGAGGTCGGCGGCGGGCACGAGATCCGGCGCGCCGCCTCCGGTGGCCGGCGTCCAGCGGAAGGCGTTCTCGGTGGGCCACGGCGCGGACGCGTCGCTGGGGAGAGCGCCGGTCGCGGTGCTCCAGGACGGCACGAACGCGTCCTGGGTCCAGCGGGCCGGCGCGGACGGCCACCAGCCGTTGGACTCGCCGAACACGTACCAGGCGGCCGGACCCTCCGACGGGGCGACGATCTCGGCCTGCCCGTCGCCGTCGACGTCCGCGATGACCGCGAACTCGTTGCGGGTGCCCGACACGCGCACCTCGTCCCGAAACAGGAGCGAGCCGGACGGGCCGTCGAAGATGGACAGCTGCAGCTCGTCGGAGCTGACCACCTCGGAGGCGCCGTCACCGTCGAAGTCGAAGCTGGCGAGGGCCGCCGCGCCCGAGCTGAAGTCCTGGACGGTGCCCGACCACATGGTGGAGCCGTCCACCTCGAAGGCGTACACGAAGGAGTTCGACGAGACGGCGATCTCCGGATCCCCGTCGCCGTCCAGATCCGCGATGGTGGCCGGGCCGCCGGGGCCGCCGTCGCCCAGGGCCCAGCTGCGGATCGGGGCGCAGTCGTGCTCGTACAGGCGGACGTCGTTGGTCCCGGTGACGACGATCTCGCCAAGCCCGTCGCCGTCCAGATCCGCGACCGCCGGGTAGCCGTCCGCGTCGCCGGTGGCGCAGATGGTGGCGCCGTCGGGGCTGTAGACCGCGTTCCCGACGACGACCTCGAGCGGCGCGACGCCGTCGAGGTCCGCGGGGATGGGGTGGCCGCCGGAGTTGATGTATTCGGCGGAGGACCCGGTGCCCAGCGCTCCGGTGCCGCGGATCGACCCGTCCACGCCGCGCAGGATGTGGTTGGAGACCAGGACCTCGACCGCGCCGTCCCCATCGAGATCGGCCAGCGCGGGCGCCTCGTGGAGGCAGCCGAGCACGACGCCCGTCTGGATCCACAGGAACGTGCCGTCGGGCTCGAACGCCACGGGGTGGCAGTCGCCGCTGACGTCGAAGATGCCGACCAGGTCGGGGTCGCCGTCCACGTTGACGTCGCCGATGGCGAGCTGCCCCATGGAGGTCGGGACGGCCGAGCCGGCGGGGGTGATCAGCTCGAAGATCTGGGTCGGCGGCGCGCTGCCGTCGCCCGGCGCGATGCGCACCGCGTACCCGCCGGTGTCGTTGCTCACCGCGACGATGTCGGGGGTGTCGCCGTCGTTGACGATGCCGTTGCCGTCGTCGTCCGTGAGCTGGCCCACGAGGGGTGTGCTCAGGGAGCTGCCGCCGCCGTTCGTGTCGAGGCCGGAGGACAGGACCTCCAGCTGGAACTGGGCGACGACCTCACAGTCCGAGTCGACGACCGAGGGCGCCTGGGGCGGCGTCTCTTCACAGGGATCGGGGTTCTCGTTGCCGTCGCAGTCCGAGTCGACGCCGTCGTACCACTGCTCCTCGGCGCCGGGGTAGGTCGTGGAGGCTGCGTCGTCGCAGTCGCCGTCCTGGTCCGCGATGCCGTCGGCGGGGCCGCAGGCGACGATGGGGCTGAGGGAGTCGCCGAAGCCGTCACCGTCGGCGTCCGCCCAGTAGGTGGAGGTGGTGACGAGATCGGGGTCGTCGGCGTCCACGAGCCCGTCGCAGTCGTCGTCGCGCCCGTTGCAGACCTCGTCGGCTCCGGGCTCGCCGTCGGCGAGGTCCGGGTTGATGGTCGCGTTGTACTCGTCGCAGGGGTGCGGAAGATCGGTGAGATCGAGGTCGTCCTGCGGATCCCACTGACCGCACGAGCAGCCCGCGAGGAGGACGGCGAACAGGGCGAGGGCGGAGCGCACGCCCCATTGTCGCAGACGCCACCGAGTTGACCTCCAGGCCAACTTGGCCTCTGGGTCAACTCGAGGGCCGAGTTGACCTCCAGGCCAACTTGGCCTCCAGGTCAACTCGAGGGCCGAGTTGACCTCCAGGCCAACTTGGCCTCCGGGTCAACTCGAGGACCGAGTTGACCTCCAGGCCAACTTGGCTGTGGCTCAGGTCCGATCCGGGCGTTCACTCGGGCTCGATCACGACCCCGGTGCCGTACGCGAGAATCTCGGCGGCGCCGGCCATCACGGTGGACGTCGTCACGCGCATCCCCACCACGGCGTTGGCGCCGCGCAGACGGGCCTCGTTGCGCATGCGATCGAGGGACTGCTCCCGGCTCTCGGCCATCATCTTCGTGTACTCGGTGATCTCGCCACCGACCAGGGTCCGGAACGCCGCGAGGATGTCGTTGCCCACGTGCCGGGCGCGGATGGTGTTTCCCCGCACCAGGCCGATCACCTTGACGATGCGGTAGCCGGGGATGGTCTCCGTGGTGGCAAGGATCAGTCCTCGGTTGGCGCGGGCGCGGGTCTCTTCGGTGGGCTGGATGGCGGTCATCGAATCACCTCGTCGTAGGGATCGGCGGTGCCGCTCAGGAAGCGGGTCCAGATCATGTGAGCGGTCAAGAGGATGGCGCCCGCGCAGCTGAGCGCGGTGCCGGTCTTCATCCAGAAGGGGACGTCGTCCGCCAGGACCAGCTCCGACAGCGGCCAGCCGGTCAGGATGGCGAAGCCGGCGAGCAGCAGGAGGACGCCGAGGCCGCGGACGCCCCGCCGGCTCGTGGACGTGCGGTCGTGGTCGGCGGCCAGGTCGGCCTGCAGGCGCGCCATCCAACCATCGGTAGTGGCCTTGAGGGCGCGCTGCCCGTCCAGCTCGGCGCGAAGCTCGGGCTTGTCGATCACGTGGCTCATGAGCTCCTCCGTCTCGGCGGGGCTGGCGACCCCGTCCACGACCTTCACCATCAGCTCGGCGAGGCGGTCTTCGTGCAGTTCGGTCATCGGGTGCTCCCGTCGATCCCCAGGCGCTTCAGCTGGGCCGTCAACGCCTTGCGGGCTCGGTAGAGGCGGGACATCACGGTCCCCTGGGCGACGCCCAGGATCTCGGCGATCTCCGCGTAGGACAGGTCTTCGAAGTGGCGCATCACGAGGATGTCGCGGTGCTCGTCGGAGAGGTGGGACATGGCGCTGCGGATGCCGGCCTCGGCTTCCTTCGCACGCAGCGACTGGAGTGGAGTCGGGCTTCCGCCGGCCAGGCGCTCGCTGTCGAGCCCGCTGATGGCGCGGTGGCGGCCCCGCGCCACGGCGTCGCGGCAGGCGTTGCGGACGATGGTGTAGAGCCAGGGATAGAACGGGCGGCGCCGGTCGTACCGGGCGCGGGCGGCCCAGGCCTTGGCGAGGGCGTCCTGGGCGACCTCCATCGCTTCCTGCTCGTCGCGGAGCAGGCCGCGGGCCGCGCGGTGGACGCGGGGGCCATGCAGGGCGAGCAGCTGGGCGAAGTCGGTGGTCATCTCGGCCAAGGGTACGGGCGTGTCTGGTGCGTATTCCCGGGGTGGCGAGAAAAGCGATCGCCCCCCTCAGCACGGCAGAGCTCGCAGAGCTCACCCCACACACATGCGATCCACCCCTCAGTCCTCGTTCGCCAGCCGGCCGATCACGCGCTCGAGTTGCTCCACGATGCCCTCGCCGTCGCGCTTCGGCGCCCACTTGCCCCCGTACCGCCGCTGCAGCCAGCCCCGGTAGCCGGTCGCGAAGAGCGCCTCGACGTCGAGCTGCGCCCACGTGCCGACCGCCCACTCCACGTCCGTGGCGCGGCGATGCACCTCCGCCAGCTCGCTCCGCACCGACGCGGGCAACTCCGGCGCCACGACCTCGGCGAGCGCGAAGGCGAACCGCCATGCGTCGTGCTCGCTCACCGTGTCGAGCAGGTCCTCGATCCGCGCGAAGCCGACGGCGCCCTCCCCCACGAGCACGTCCTGGGGCCGACCATCCAGGGGCAGCACGTGGATCCGGGCCCCGGCATCGACCAGCCGCGGCACCATCGACCGCAACGGGTGCGCGCTCGCGTGGACGACGCGCCGCTCCTCGGCGGTCAGCGCGGGCCAGGCCGGAACGAGCGCCTCGAGCCCTGCGATCTTCCCGAGCTCCGGCAGCAGGTCCAGACCACGCAGCGCGTCACCCTGCTCCAGTCGCATCGCGGCGCCGAGCCCCAGCGCGGCCGGGAAGTGCTTCACGTCCTGATCATGAGCCTTCCGAAAGGGCCCCTGCGCCCGCTCGAAGGCCGCCTGGCGGAGCGCGACGATCCCGACCGCACACAGCGCGCGCACACTTCGGGGCGCGCGCTTCAGGGCCGCGTCCGCCGCATCCTCGTCCGGGAGTCGGAGCGGCTCGGTGGACGCCCCCTGCCCTTCCTCCATCAGCGCGGCGCCGATCAGCGTGTAGTTGTGGGCCGCGTGGGGGTCGATCCGACCCGCCGCCGCAGTCGCCAGGACCCGCGCGCCCAGCCCTTCCTGCAGCTCCGTGATGCGTTCGAGGATGTCCAGGCAGCGACCGTGGTGGTGCGCGGCCTCCATGGACGACCCCTCGATCATCGAGCCCCGCGCGATCTCTTCCCAATACACCGCCAGCTCCTGCGCCAGCCCCCGAGCCTCCTCGTACCGGCCGAGCTCGGTCAGCACCCTCGCCCTGGTCGTGTCGAGGATCCGGTCCTGCTCCGGGGACTCGTCCAGCACCTGCAGGGCGCCGGCGAGATCGTCGAACTCCACCAGGATGTCCGCCAACCGCGCCTGCCAGTTCGTGTCCCGGGGCCACTCCGCCGCAGCAAGCCGCACCAGGTCCAGCTCCTCCTCGGGGCGCTGCCGCATGCGCGCCAGATCGATGCGTCGCTCGATCAGCCCCAGAGGCTGGATGGTCGCGGCGTGCTCCAGGACGAAGTGGGCGTCGGTGTAGCGCTCGTCGAAGCTCAGGGCCCGAGATGCGACGGCCAACGCGTCGAGCCGGGCGTGGTCGTTCTTGAGCCAGGCCAGGCGGTCGAACGGACCGCCCTCGCCCGCGATCACGGCCTTGGCGACGTGCTCGCCCACGGAGTGCACGGTGGCGAACAGTTTCCCGAAGAAGCTCACGCCTCGGAGCATAGGGCAGCGTCGAGCAACCCACGCACGCGGTCCCGCTCCTGAGCGATGAACTCGATCAGCGCTGCGTCCTCACCGGTCATTCGGTTCGGCGTGCGCTCGTCGACGGCTGCGAGCGCGGTACGGATCCGTTCGGGAATCTCGGGACCGAGCAGTCCGCTCAAGTGCGCCCGATCCGCGGCCCGCAGGAGCAACACGAGGTCGGGGTCGTACTTGCCGAAGCTGCCGCCGGTCTCGGAGAGCGCCGTATCGCACTCCACGAACTTCTGGGTGAAGCGCGCCAGGAGGGTGTGCTGCCGCCGCCAGCGATCGACTCGCGCCGCCCGCGCGGCCGCGTCGACCCGAGCTTGCTCGTCCCGCCGGCGCTGCACCTCGCCGCCGAGCCCGACCAGAAGCCCGAGGAGGATGCACAGCGCGGCCGCGGGCCAGATGGGCAGGAGGTCCACGGGCGCGTAGCCGGCCATCCGAAGAACCGCGATGACGACGTACTCCACCGCATCGAAGGAGAGGAGCCCCAGCCCCCCTCCAATCAACAGGAGCCCGGCGTTCGTGGTGAAGCTGCGGCGAAGGAAGGAAACGAGGCGCTCGACGGTCACGGGATGCTCCAGACGTTGGGGTGCCCCGAAGTTGACCCGCGAGCCAACTTGACCCACACGTCAACTCCGGACCGAGTTGCCCTGCGAGCCAACTTGACCCACACGTCAACTCCGGACCGAGTTGCCCTGCGAGCCAACTTGACCCGCGCGTCAACCCGGGTGTCGGGAGATCCCGACTTCTTCCTCTACCCACCCTGAAACGGTCTCGCCCCCCCTGGCGTGCAAATCGCTTCACTTCTTTCTCCCGCCGCGGGTCCAATCGACATGAAACGCCTCCTCCCAGTCCTCCTCCTCCTGGGGTGCCCAACGGCGCCACCGGACAATCCCCCGCCCGACGCAGAGCCACCGCCGGACCTGCTGCCGCTGGGCGACGCCCTCGCCCCCCTCGGGGAGCTGCGGCCCCAGCCGCAGGGCTCTGTGCACCTCAACGACATCGTGGTCGTGGACGGCGTCGCCTGGATGCCCGGACACGGCTCGGTGTACGTCGTGGATGTCTCGGATCCAGCGGCCCCCGAAGGCATCGCCGACGCGGGCAGCCAGATGTATCGCGTGGCCGTGGATGGGGACCGCGCGGTGGTCAGCGGACGGGCGCGCGGCGTCCGCTTCATTGGACTGGACAACGGCCAGCTCCTGGCCGGCTCGAACCTGGCGCAGGACGGCTACGTGCCCGGGGGAGTCGCGCTGACCGCCGACCACGTGCTGATCGGCACCACCGGCGACGGCCTCGAGGTCCGGGACCGGCAGGGACTCGAGTTGATCGGCAGCGTCGCCGGACTCACGAACGTCGTGGACGTCGCCAACGATGGCCAGACGGTGGTCGCTGTCGACCGGGACGCGGGACTCGCCGTCATCGACATGAGTGAACCGGCCGCCCCGACCGTTCTCGGGAGCGTCGCGCTGCCCGGCTCCCCGCAGGGCGTCGCCCTGCAGGACGGCATCGCCTACGTCGCGGCCAGCGGCAGCCTCGCGGTCGTCGACGTCCGCACCCCGGAGTCCCCCGCCCTCCTGGCCGACGTCCTGACTGACGGCGTCGCGACCCGCGTGGACGTGGACGGGGACTTCGTGGCCCTGGCCAACTGGTTCGACACCCGCGTCTACGACGTCGCGGACCCGGGCACCCCACGGCTCGTCGCCGTCGAGGAGGCCCAGGACTCCGCGATGGCCGTCGCGATCGAGGGTGACGTCGTCTACGTCGGCGACTGGGACTGGCTGCGGACCTACCGCATCGACGCCTCGGTCGGCGCACCGGACGTCAGCGGACCGGCCGGGGTGAGCGTCTCGGGCGGAGCCGGGAGCCTGGACGGATCGTTCCGGCTGGACAACGTCGGCGATCGGCCCCTGATTGCGACCCTGTCCTGCGATGACACTGCGGTGGCGATCACTCCGCAGCTGACGGTGGACGCGCACGACGGCGCAACCGTCGACGTGCACGTGGAGAGCCCGAGCTCCGACCCGTGGACGGCGACCTGCACCGTCGCCTCCAATGACCCCGACGAGCCCACGAAGGAAGTCCTCGTCGACGTGAACCCCGAGGGGCTCGAGGTGGGCGACCCGGCCCCCGACTGGACCCTGCCCGACCTGGCCGGCGTCAGCCACAGCCTCAGCGCCCAGCAGGGAAACGTCGTGATGATCACGTTGTTCTCGGGGTTGTGACCTGCGTGTGCAGCGGAGTTGCCGCTGCTCGAAGACCTCTGGCAGGACTTCGCCCCCCGAGGCCTCATCGCCTACTCCGTCAGCTCGAACATCCTCGCCCCCGATGACCCCGAGACCGTGGCCGACTATGTCGCCGAGATGGGCCTGACGATGACGACACTCATCGACTACGACGTCACCGTCTACGACGCATATCGCATCACCGACAGCGATGGCTTCGCGCCCTACCCCCGGGAGTTCATCGTCGATCGCGACGGCACGGTGCTCTACGCGGCGGCGACCATCGATGCGGCCGCGATGGCGGAGGTCCTCGACGCGGCGCTCGACTGATTGCTCGCGGGACTCCACCTCGCGCGAGCTGGGCGCGCGCACTATGGTCTGCGCCGTCCAGACGAACGCGTCCACTGGAGACCGTGAAGATGCCCCGGTTCCTGCTCTCTCTCCTCCTGTCCTGCGCCCTTCTGGCGTCCCCCGCGACGCTGGCGGCGGCCGAGTTCGTCTCGCTGACCAGCGTGAGCTCGGACAACAAGGCCGCGGCCGCGCTCATGAAGACCGTCGTCCGCGCCGAGCTCGATCGGCTCGAGTCGTGCGGGAGCGACTACATGGCGACGCGCCCGTCCGCTCCCGGCAGCGTCACGGTCGTGCTCGAGCTGACGCCGGACAGCCAGAAGATCCGACCCGCCCGCGGCCGCGACAAGAAGCGCGCCGAGGTGAAGTGCGTGGCGGGCGCCCTGGCCGCGATCGAGTGGCCCAGCCCGAGCGAGGACATGACGCTGACGATCGAGGTTCAGCTCTGGTCCGCCGACGCAGCGTCCGAGGCGACGGCGGCCGCACCGGCCGAGGAGGAGGCGGGCAAGAAGAAGAAGGCGAAGAAGGGCGGCGGATCGAAGAAGGCCGCGAGGGGCGAGGCCGGCAGCGCGGACGAGGCCAGCGCAGCGTCTGCCGAGGGCGAGGACGTCAGCGACGACGAGGACGCGTTCGACGACGACATCGACCTCGACCTCGACGCGGAGGACGGCAGCACGGACGCCAAACCCGCCGAGGAGCCCAACGAGCGGACCGACAACGAGGAGGAGGGTGACCTCGCGGACGAGGACGAGGACCTCGACCAGGACGAGGACGACGACGACCTCGACGCAGAGGCGGACCTCGACGAGGACGAGGACGAGGAGCTCGACCAGGACGAGGACGAGGACCTCGACCAGGACGTGGAGGAGGACGAGGACGAGGACCTCGACCAGGACGTGGAGGAGGACGAGGACCTCGACCAGGACCAGGACCTCGACCAGGACCAGGACCTCGACCAGGACCAGGACCTCGACCAGGACGACGACCTCGACCAGGACGAGGAGGACGAGGACGAGGACCTCGACCAGGACGAGGACCTCGACGAGGCGGACGACCAGGACGAGGCTCCGCGGAGGAGCGCCGAGACCAGCAACTCCAAGGAGGACGCGAAGCGTGCGAAGGCACGTCAGCGCGAAGAGGAGCGCCGGCGCCGCGAGGCCGCCCGCCAGGCCGCGATCGAGGAGGAGGAGCGCCGCGAGCGCGAGGAGGCCCGCCGTGAGCACGAAGAAGCCCGGCGCGAATACGAGGCCCGCGAGCGCGAGAAGGCGCGGCGGGCGGCTGAGCGCCGCGAGCGCGAGAAGGAGCGCCAGCGCAGGATCGAGGAAGAGGAGCGCCGCGAACGCGAGGCCGAGCGCCGCGAGCGTGAGGCCTACGAGCGCGAGCGGGCCCGACGCGCGGCCGAGGCGAAGAGCCGCGACGAGGCGCGTCGGGACGGAGAGGCATCACGCGACCGCGACCGCGACCGCGACCGTGACCGCGACCGGAGCGGGAGTCGAGGTCAGGACGACGACGACAAGCCGAAGGTGGACTGGCGCAACAGCCGCATCGGCTACGTGGCGATGGACATCAACGCCGACTTCGGCAAGCGGGAGGTCACCGAGGCCCTCGATGGGGTGCTGAAGAGCGTCGACAAGGCGTGGCGCCCGGCCCGGAGCTTCCAGGCGATGATCCGGTTCCAGATCGCGATCAGCGGTGACGGATCCGTCGAGAGCGTCGAGATCACCAAGTCCCGGGACGCGGACGACTTCGACGGAGCAGTCCGACGCGCCCTCGCCGATGTTCGATTCCCCGACACGGGAGAGGCCGGCACGGTGGAGTTGACGATCGCGTTCCGGCGCTGACGGCAGCTCGGATCAGGCCTGCGCCCTGGACCAACCGGCGCCCCCGCTAGGCTCCGGCGCATGTCGAACAGCCAGTACCTCGAGTCGCCGCCGCCGATCAGCACGATGCCGCCGGGCATCCCGTACATCGTGGGCAACGAGGCCGCGGAGCGGTTCAGCTTCTATGGAATGAA